>LUMD01001318.1_pt1 | contig 10331 bp, 7 predicted proteins | sample 729651 | NCBI WGS metagenome assembly LUMD01 (sample SAMN03860272, study PRJNA289734) | marine metagenome | biome: seawater column; feature: ocean; material: water; isolation source: Red Sea water column Station 34 - depth 258m | place: Saudi Arabia: Red Sea | collected 2011-10-15 | depth 258 m | reverse complement strand
CCCCCAACTCCGCGTAAAGTCCCTTTATGACCCTCAGAGACGCTTCCCGAACCGGCACTCCGCTCAGCCCCCCGGCCTCATTGGCATAAGGATGACCAGCCACCGCATCACGACTGACCGTTGTATTGGTGGCAATCACGCCGTCCAGCCCCGTCTCTCGCAGCGCAGATGCCACAAAACGGATACCGTCATCGTCCATGTCCGGAGCAATCTTTACGGCTACAGGCACATAACGCCCATGTTCTTTTTCGCACTTCAGTTGCTCGTCCTTGATGGCTTCCAGAAGCCCTTTCAGGGAGTCCCCAAACTGCAGATCCCGTAGCCCTGGCGTATTGGGCGAGGACACATTCACCGTAATGTAATCGGCGCGGGTGTAGACAGCCGAAATCCCCTTTCGGTAGTCCGATTCGGATTGATCGTTCGGCGTATCCTTGTTCTTGCCAACATTGATTCCCAACACCCCGCGGTACCGGCGATTGTCCACGCGCGCCAGCAAGTGGTCCAACCCTTCGTTATTGAAACCCATGCGATTAATGATGGCCTGATGCTCCGGCAGTCGAAACATTCTCGGTTTGGGGTTTCCAGGCTGCGCCAGTGGCGTGACTGTTCCCACTTCAATGAATCCGAAGCCCAGGGCTCCCAGTGCATCAAGATGATCGGCGTTCTTATCAAGACCTGCGGCGAGCCCGAATGCAATATTGTGAGCCTGCTCAGCCGGAAGACGGAAAAGCAGGTTGCGGAAAACGCCGTACATCTGAAAAAACTCCCCTGATCCAAGTGGGCGGAGTATACCGGAAGTTTTCCACAGCTTCCCGGGATAGAGAAAAATCAGCTCTAAATGACTGTATCATGGCAGTCTCATGACCTTTTCCACGGAATCTGTGGATAACCCTGTTGAAAATCGAGGGGCAACGGTTCCCATCCCTTGATAACTGCGCCAGCCTACAGATTGATCATTTTTTGACCAGTTGAATTTAACTTTATTTTCAATGGGTTATAAATTTTTTCCTTGCCTGTCGACAAATACTAAACAAAATGTTACCCGGTCACCGTTCTGCAATGCAAGAGCCGATTTCCTCCGCTCAACAGAACCGGGACAGTCTTGCGGGCGAAATGAGGGCGGCTTCAAGGGTCACCATTATTGGAATGATTCTCGATGCCGTACTCGGTGTCATTAAAGTCATTGCAGGTGCTCTTTTTCATTCCCAGGCACTGCTGGTCGATGGCATTCACTCCTTTACCGACGTTGCCTCGGATCTGGTTGTCCTCGGTGTCATGAAAATTTCCCGCCAGGAACCGGATGAAGATCACCCCTACGGTCACCAGCGAATCGAGACCTTCGGCACCCTGGTGCTTGGTAGTATTCTGATCGCGGTAGGAGCTGCCCTGGCCTGGGAAAACACGCTTCGTCTGCTCGAAGGCAACGTGGATACCGTTCCCGGGTGGCCGGTCCTGGTAGCGGCGGCCCTGTCGGTGGCCGGGAAGGAGTGGATCTTTCGATACACTCGCCATGTAGGCCTGAAAACTCGCTCGGATCTGATTATCGCCAACGCCTGGCACAGCAGAACCGATGCGTTTTCCTCAATCGTCGTTCTGGTTTCGACCGCGGGTGCCATGCTGGGGATGATCTGGCTCGATGTGTTTGCCGCAGTGGTGATTGCCGGAATCATTATCCACATCGGCTGGAAGTTCACCTGGGACAGCGTAAAAGAGCTTGTGGATACCGGCCTTTCTCACGAAGACACAGAGATGCTCAAGAGCATTGCCCGCGACACAGACGGCGTGCGCAACGTCCACGAACTTCGTAGCCGTCGCATGGGCCATGACATCCTGCTGGATATTCACCTGGTGGTCCGGCCGGAAATCAGCGTTTCAGAGGGACATCAGATCGGTATGCAGGTGGTCTCGGGCATGCGAGACGCTCTGGACAACATTCGGGACATCAATTTCCACATCGACGCTGAAAACGACGAAGACCAGCCACTGACCTCTGAGCGCCTGCCTTCCCGAGAAGACATCCGGGCTGTACTGGCCCGGCATATTGGTGAACTTCCACACCACAGTCGCCTGCGGCTGCACTACCTGAAGAACAAGGTGCACCTGGAACTATTTCTCGACGAGTACGAGGAAAAAACCCTGTTCTCCTCCGCAAACATCAGGGATCAGCTTCGGGATTACCCCTGGTTTGGCAGTGTCCGGGTTTGGGTGGCCGGCCCCTGAAGAAGCCGGCAAAACCCTTTACCTCCGCCGGTTCTCCTCCATTCTGGAGAGAAACTCCTGCATGATCAGCGTATAGAGTTCGCCCCCGAGGAAGCGATCCTCGACACCGGCATCAATGCTCGGATTGTCGTTGACTTCAATCACGGCAACCCGGTTTCCGGATTGTTTAATATCCACACCGTACAGCCCGTTACCAATCAGCTTGGTGGCATTCAGGGCCGCCTGAATCACATTTCTCGGCACCTCGTAAGTGGGCATGGTCTCGAAGCCACCGCTTTCACTCTCGGATTCACCGTGCTGGTAGATCTGCCAGTGGCCTTTCACCATCATGTATTTGCAGGCGTAGATAGCCCGACCACCTAGCACACCAATGCGCCAGTCGTAATCGGTGTACAGATATTCCTGGGCCAGCACCAGGGCCGACTGCTTGAACAGGTCCTTTAGACCGGCTCGCAAGGTCTTCTCATCCTCCGCCTTGGTAACCCCTCGGGAAAATGCGCCATCCGGAATCTTGATGACCACGGGAAAGCCCAACTCGCTGACGACCTGTTCAACCGCGTTCTTCTGGTCTTTGGACAGGATCAGCGTCTTGGGTGTGGGAACCTTGTTGTTTTTCAGAAGATCCGCAAGAAACACTTTGTTGGTGCACTTCAGGATCGATACAGGATCATCAATAACTACCATACCCTCCGCCGCTGCCTTGCGGGCAAAACGGTAGGTATGGTGGTCAATGGCGGTGGTTTCCCTGATGAACAGGCCATCGTATTCCGGAAGGCGCATGTAATCCCTGCGGGTGATCTGCTCAACATTGATACCCAGCTTGCGACCGGCCTTTTCGAATCGCTTCAGGGCAACCTTGTCGCTCGGCGGCATTTCCTCATCGGGATTGACCAGAACCGCCAGGTCGTAGCGGTAACGTCGACGGGTTCTGGGCTTACGCCACACCATGCTGCTGAAACGATCCAGGGCGGCGGCAAATACGTCCTGCTCCTGTTCGCCGAGGTCCGCCGGGGCCGCCGGTTTCATGGACTCGATCTGCCACTGCTTGCGGCGCTTGAAGACAACCTCAAGAATCGGGCACGGAAAACGCTCGAACAGGGCCCTGGCAACCGGTTTGAGATCCGGATGCTCAGCCTGGCCAAAGTACGTCCGGATCCGGACTTCATGAGTAGCTGCGCGCTCATCACTGGCGGGATCAATTGCCGAACCCGACGCCTCCAGCCAGTTGATAACGCTCTCATCAAGCTCTTCCAGCTCGAGAGAAAACAACCCTTTCCTACCCAGGTCATTAAGCGTCATTACCGAAGGCACCACGTGGTGACCACGGGCTTCCGCCAGCAATGAGCAATAATACCCCTTGCTCAGGTACCGGGCGCTCTGGCACAGGTTAATGACTCTTACCCGGCTGGACGGCGGTGCCGAGAACTGGAGATACTGATCAAACGTCAGTACATCTTCACTGGGGTAATAAGGCGCCCAGTCTTTGGCGCGGTCCACTACGATAAGCAAACGGGACATTAAAGGCATTCCTCCCTGAAAGGTCTTGCCTGTGATATTTGACGCAACGATACGCCGGTGATGATCGGTGCACAATCGACGAATAATGCGTGCTTTTACGCATCCTTACAGTCTTTGCGTTACCCTTGCTCTCACCCATAATAGCCGAATACGGGAAGCCCACCAGCATGCCCTCCAAGCTCTTCTCAAGGCCGCATCTCAATGCCTGATTTCCAGCTACGACAAGCCACCAGCAAGGATCTCAACGCCCTGGTTGAGCTTGAAAACCGGTGTTTCACAGAGGACCGACTTTCCAGGCGCAGCTTTCGCCGTTTCCTGGAGATGCCGAGGGACCGCTTGATAATCGCCGAAGCCGATGGCGAACTGGTGGGCTATTGCCTGGTTCTGATGAGCGCTGCTACCCGGCTCGCGCGGATCTATTCCATCGCGGTGTCACCGACTGTTCGGGGCCGGGGTGTGGGCGAGAAACTGGTGCGTGAGGCGGAATCCGAAGCGGTGGACGCTGGCCGTATCATCATGCGCCTGGAAGTCCGTGAAGATAACAAGGGCGCGATCGCTCTCTACAACCGGCTGGGCTACCGCCAGTTTGGCACCTATCGGGATTACTATGAGGACCATGGCGACGCCCTGCGCTTTGAGCGCCGGATTCTCTTCTACGAGCCTTCAAGGGAATTTCCGGCTGTCCCCTACTACCCACAGACCACGGATTTTTCCTGTGGCCCCGCCGCACTGATCATGGCCATGGCCGCCCTGGATGAGCAGCAACCGCTCACAACCCTGGAGGAGCTCAGACTCTGGCGGGAGGCGACCACGATATTCATGCTGGCCGGCCATGGTGGCTGCGGCCCTCATGGATTGGCACTGGCTGCCTGGAACCGGGGCTTTGAAGCCAGCGCTTGGATCAGTATGGAAGGTGCGCTGTTCAAGGACACCGTCAGAAGCGAGGACAAGAAACGCGTTCTGGAACTGGTCCATGAGGGGTTTCTTCATGATATCGGCCAGACCGACATCCAGCTGCACCATGATCCCCTGACCCTCGAAGCCATGGAGGAAGCCCTCCACGAAGGGCGAGTTCCGGTCATCCTGATCAGCACCTGGCAGTTGAACCGTAGCCGCGTTCCCCACTGGGTGACGGTGTGCGCGATTGATGACCAGTTTGTGTACCTGCACGATCCGGAAATCGACGCCGAGGCGGGCGAAACAGTGGCCGACAAACAATACCTGCCGGTCGACCGAAGGGTGTTCAGCCAGATCTCCCGCTATGGCAGGAACCAGCCCTTGCAGGCCGCAGTCATCGTGGGGCCAAAGCGGCCGGCCTGATCATGCGGTCCGAAGGGCCGCCTCCTTCAGCTCGGCGATCTCGTCCCGAAGACGGGCCGCCGTCTCGAAATCCAGCTCGGACGCGGCTTTGTACATTTCGTCCTCCAGCCGCGACACTTCTTTGAGAACTTCCTCCGGCGACCGGTTTCCGGTTTTCGCCCTGTATTGCTCTGCCTCTTCCGCCGCTTTCTGTCCCGGGCGCTCGGCCTTGCGACGGCCTCGACCACCGCCACCTGCACCTTCCATGATGTCCGCAATCTTCTTGTTCAGGCCCTGGGGCGTGATGCCGAATTCGTCATTGTGGGCCTGCTGTTTCGCCCGCCGGCGCTCGGTTTCATCAATGGCTCTTTGCATGGAACCCGTGATTCGGTCGCCGTAGAGAATGGCTTTACCGTGAACATTCCGCGCGGCACGGCCAATGGTCTGTATCAATGAACGTTCCGACCGCAGGAACCCTTCCTTGTCAGCGTCGAGGATGGCCACCAAAGACACCTCGGGCATGTCCAGACCTTCCCGCAACAGGTTGATCCCCACCAACACATCGAATTCACCTCGCCGCAAATCCCGGATGATTTCCACCCTTTCCACGGTATCGATGTCCGAATGCAGGTAGCGAACCTTGATATCGTGCTCCATCAGGAAGTCGGTCAGATCCTCCGCCATGCGCTTGGTCAGCGTTGTCACCAGAACCCGTTCCTTAACTTTCACCCGGGCATTAATCTCGGAAAGCGCAATCCGCTCCCACTCTTCAAATTTCATGGGCCGGTTATCCAGCGCCGATGGCAGGCGGAATCCATACTCGACCAGCGTTTCCTTGCGGGAACGGTCACCTTTGTACATGGCGCCGATCTGGGGAATGGTTACGTGGGACTCGTCCACCACCAGCAAAGCGTTGGGCGGCAGGTAATCAAACAGTGTCGGCGGTGCCTCACCGGGCCGGCGACCGGATAGATAGCGCGAGTAGTTCTCGATGCCGTTGCAATAGCCCAATTCCAGCATCATTTCGATGTCGTACCGGGTGCGCTCTTCCAGGCGTTGCGCTTCCACCAGGCGGTTGTTGTCCCGTAGTTGCTGCAGCCGCTCATCCAGCTCCACCTTGATGTGCTCAACTGCATCCAGAACCGTCTGCCGGGGCGTGACATAATGCGATTTCGGATAGATAGTTACCCGGGGCACACGGCGAAGAACCTCGCCAGTCAGAGGGTCGAAATAGCTGAGATTCTCCACCTCATCATCGAACAGCTCAATGCGGATCGCCTCTTTCTCGGATTCCGCAGGAAACACATCGATCACATCGCCTCGAACACGGTAATTGGCCCGGTGGAACTCAACGTCATTCCGGGTGTACTGAAGCTCGGCCAGGCGCCGCAAAATAAACCGCTGGTCAATCTGATCGCCCCGATCCAGGTGCAGCATCATCTTCAGATAGGATTGGGGATCACCCAGACCATAGATGGACGAAACCGTTGCCACGATAATGGCGTCCGGTCTTTCCAACAACGCCTTGGTGGCAGACAGACGCATCTGTTCAATGTGCTCGTTGATGGACGCGTCTTTTTCGATAAACGTGTCCGACGAGGGCACGTAGGCCTCGGGCTGGTAGTAGTCGTAGTAAGAGACGAAATACTCCACGGCGTTGTCCGGAAAGAATTCCTTGAACTCACCGTAAAGTTGGGCTGCCAGCGTCTTGTTGTGGGCCATGATGATCGTTGGCCGTTGAACCTCCTGAACCACATTGGCGATAGTGAACGTTTTACCGGAGCCGGTTACCCCCAGCAGGGTCTGGTGTGCGAGACCGGAGTGAATGCCATCCACCAGCCCCTCGATCGCCTTGGGTTGATCGCCGGCTGGCTGGAACGGTGAATCTACTTTGAACACACCTTCCCTGGCGGAAACGTTTGCCTGATTACTGGCCATAACTGGCGAAAACCTCCGGTAAAACCGAGGCAGGGGCGTTATGGTCCCTACCATTAGAGAAATTTAGCGATACACTGGCTTCATGATACCATCAGTGCGATCGACGGCTGGGCAGAAATCAGCCAGCAGCTCTGGCACCCGGCGGTCGCAGCCCTATCAGACGCAGCTTTAAGGAGCGCAAGTTTGGACCTTCAACTTTCCAGCCGAGTACAGGCTATCAAGCCCTCTCCCACTCTCGCAGTCACCAACAAGGCCGCGGAACTCCGCGCAGCAGGCCAGGACATTATCGGCCTGGGTGCCGGCGAGCCGGACTTCGACACACCTGATCACATCAAACAGGCAGCCATTGAAGCCATCAATAACGGCCAGACCAAGTACACCGCCGTGGATGGTACGCCCGCCCTGAAAAAAGCGATTATTGCGAAGTTCAAACGGGACAACGGCCTGGATTACGAAGCCAACCAGATACTGGTAAGCAGTGGTGGCAAACAGAGCTTTTTCAACCTCGCACTTGCCACATTGAACCCCGGTGACGAAGCCATCATCCCGGCCCCCTACTGGGTTTCCTACCCGGACATGGTACTGGTTGCCGAGGGCAAACCGGTCATCATCGAAACCGGCGCCGAGACACGCTTCAAGATCACTCCGGAACAGCTGGAAAACGCCATCACCGAGCGTACCCGCCTGTTCGTGATCAACAGCCCCTCCAACCCGAGCGGCATGGCCTACACCCTGGAAGAGCTGCAGGCCATCGGCGAGGTGCTGAAGAAACACCCGAACATCATGATCGCCACGGACGACATGTACGAGCCGATCCTCTGGACCGGCAAGCCGTTCTGCAACATCCTGAACGCCACGCCTGAGCTGTATGACCGCACGTTCGTGCTGAACGGCGTTTCCAAAGCCTACTCCATGACGGGATGGCGTATCGGCTACGCCGCTGGCCCGGCGAAAATCATCGGCGCCATGAAGAAGATCCAGTCCCAGAGCACCTCCAACCCCGCCTCCATCTCCCAGGCAGCGGCACAGGCTGCGCTGGACGGTGATCAGGCCTGCGTGGGCGAGATGGTCAAGGCATTCAAGGAACGCCACGACTGGCTGGTAGAGGCCCTGAACAAGCTCCCGGGCGTTGAGTGCCTGAATGGCGACGGAACCTTCTATGTGTTCCCCAGCTTCCAGGGCGCCATCGATGCCGACTCCAGCGTCAGCACCGACGTTGAGTTTGCCGAGAAACTGCTGACCGACGCCGGCGTGGCACTGGTTCCTGGCTCAGCCTTCGGCTGCCCGGGCCACATGCGTCTGAGCTTCGCGACCAGCATGGACAACCTGGAAAAGGCTATTGAGCGTCTACAAAAAGCGCTCGGCTAAAAAGTTCTGGCCAGGGGTTGACGGGGCGGTATAGCCAACTTAATATACGCGCCTCGTCACACGACGACGTTCCCCGATAGCTCAGTTGGTAGAGCAACGGACTGTTAATCCGTTTGTCGCTGGTTCGAGCCCAGCTCGGGGAGCCACTATTCTGAAAACCCGCTAATTCTTTGAGTTAGCGGGTTTTTTATTGCCCCACTTTTCGGTTTTGACTTCGGTTGTTGATAGCAAGTCCTGCCCTAGCCTTCGTGTTTTGGGGGCGGGCCAGCCAGCAGGTCTTTCCAAAACACGCTACAAGCACGTCCGTGTGCGCTTGAATCGGGCCATCCCTGGCCCTCTACAGTTTTGGAAAGACCTGCTGGCCGGCCCGTTCAGACTAAACAGATATACCGAGTAAAAAGAAAATCTGCAGCTAACGACACAATACGACTCAAGGAACTCTGCCTAATAGAGTGCGGTGCAAAAGGCGGACTATAACTGCGACGACCGGAACGGTGCTGTGGGGGTGCCCTCCCAAAAATGTCTGTGGCCATGGATGGCCACAGCCAAGCGCACATGGACGTGCTCGTAGCGGTTTTTGGGAGGGCGCACCCACAGCACCAGCCCCCCAATTTCGAAGGCTGGGGCAGGATTCAAAAAATAGAACGAGTCAGAGCTCGATCACCTCTGAATGAATAGCCTCCAAGGCAGCCAGCGGGTCATTTGCCTGGGTAATGGGACGACCGATTACCAGGTAGTCGGAACCGGCTTTGAGGGCATCCGTGGGGGTCATGATGCGCTGTTGGTCGCCTTTATCGGCCGTCAGGGGACGGATACCAGGTGTGATCAATTTGAAGTCAGCGCCCTGCTCGGCTTTGAGGTTGGGTGCTTCTTGTGCGGAACAGACGACGCCGTCGAGGCCGCAGTTTTTGGTGAGGGTTGCCAGGCGGGACACCTGGGTTTCCGGGGAATCGATGATGCCGATGCCGGCCAGGTCGTCGGCGTTCATACTGGTGAGGACGGTCACAGCAATCAGCAACGGGCGACCAGTACCGAAGGCGTCAAGGCGCTCGCGGCAGGCGGTCATCATTTTTTCGCCGCCGGACGCATGAACGTTCACCATCCAGACACCCAGGTCGGCCGCAGCCGCGACGGCAGCTGACGTGGTGTTGGGAATATCGTGGAATTTCAGGTCCAGGAATACGTCGAAACCTCGCTTCTGCAGACCCTCGACCAGTTGCGGGCCTGAACGGGTGAACAGTTCTTTGCCCACTTTCAGGCGACATTTGGCCGGGTCCAGTTTGTCGACCAGCTCAAGGGCCGGATTCTGGGACGGAAAATCGAGGGCGACGATGATCTTGGGATCGTTAGCGGTTTGCACGTTCACATTTCCTGCGGAGATTCGGTAAAGGTTTATTCGGCTTCAACACCCTGAATAGGGCGGACGGTTTCCCACTGCTTGCAACTCGGGCACAGCCAGTGCAGTTGACGACCTGAGAAACCACAACTGACACAGCGATAAACCGGACGGTTGGCAAGTATCAGGTGACCGATGCGGCTCACCAGCCTGCCCTCATCGGTGGTCATGCCCTTTTCGTAGCCGGCCATTTCCACCAGCCTGAGCAGGCCACGCACGCTCGGGCGTGTTTCCAGTTCCTGCCTGAGCAAATCGATAGCTGCAGGACGCCCCGAGGCACGTTCGACGGACTCGACAAGGGCCAGAAGGAGGCTGGTGCTCGGATAGCTTTCGTAAAGCTTGCGCAGTTTTTTCGCCAGCCGCCCGATGTCACCATGCTCGTGCTCAAGCTTCATCAAGCGGTCGATGGCTTCCGACCCGAACTCGGCGTTCTGCTCGAACACTTTGAGGCACTGGTTGCTGGCCTCTCGGTAACTGCCCTGACGAACTAGAAGCTTCATCAGAATGAGGTTGGCCCGAACACAGGAGCGATCGTAATCGAGCGCCTCCCTGGCCAGCTTCTGCGCAGCCCACCGGTCGTCCTGCTTCAGGG
>LUMD01000861.1_pt1 | contig 10350 bp, 11 predicted proteins | sample 729651 | NCBI WGS metagenome assembly LUMD01 (sample SAMN03860272, study PRJNA289734) | marine metagenome | biome: seawater column; feature: ocean; material: water; isolation source: Red Sea water column Station 34 - depth 258m | place: Saudi Arabia: Red Sea | collected 2011-10-15 | depth 258 m | reverse complement strand
CTGAAGGGCTTATGAATTATTCTGAACGTGGAGCCGCTTATGTTGAAGAGCTTCAAACTATGATCCAATTTAACGAGGAGTTTTTATCCGAATGATACGCGCGGCCTTATTTTTTGCTTCATCACTATTTGTGGGTGTAGCTAGTACAAACGTTGCTGCTGAAACGATAGATGTAGAGTACAGCCGTTTTTATAGCCATGTTAAAAAGCTAGATAACGAGGATACTCAAGCTCTGCAGTTTGCTTTTGGATTTGTCCGTGTAGGTGAGGGGCGTTTGTGCGAAGTGAACGGAGCGTCTATCGTTACTGACAAGAAAACCATGCCGCTTACGGTAAGTGAAGAAGAGCGTTTTACTGTGCCAACTGAAAAAGCCCTGAAGCTTGCCAATGCACTGGTTCGCATTGATTTGAACGAACGCGCAAATGTTTGTGATATGTCGGTTCAATTAGAAACGAAGCCAGAGTATTTAAAGCAGCACTACACCAAAGAAGACCTAACATTTCTGTATGCTCAGTATGAGGCGTTCTTTAATGAAATGGGAAGCTTCTTGTCTTTCATGATGCCTTCAGTAAAGGGCTTGATGATTCAGTTTGATGACAAGAATCTAGATTTCATCACACCACAAGGTGTGCAAATCAATAATGGTGTGTTGCATTTAGATCAAGCGTGGATCAACGACGCAAAAGGCTTAACGCTGCCTCATGCGCCGTTACGTGTCACTGCTATGGCTTCAAGTTAAGCGCTTGTTATGTTCGCGATTAGGTAAGTAGCTGATACCTAATTTGCTCTGCTAGACGCGCGATGGTTTCTTCACCCTTCGCGCACAGCTCTTCGGCTCTATGGAATTCCATAATGCCCACATCGGTAAGCTGAGGCTCAATAAGAATGTCTGGCGGATCGCCCGCTAGTCTTGAGCGAGTAACGCGTGCTTGAAGAATCTCAAGTGAACTGCTCATCACGCTCATGATCCCAGGCGGGTTCCGTTTGTTCACCTTAGCTGGCACTTCGGTGAACTCTTCTTCCACTTTTTCAATTACTTCTGAAGCAATACCTTCTTCAGTTTTTACACCTTCAGCCGACGCTTTTTTATCTTTTTCGCCTTTCTTATCTAATGCTTTGTCATCTTTACTGTCGGGTGAAAACCATTGACGCAGTACATTTTGACTTTTCGTAAAGAAATCCTCAGTTTTGCGCTGGTTTTCTTCATGATCCTGCCTCAACTTTTCAAGACGAAGTGGTCGGAAGTCGGCATTAAGATTAACCGCAATAACAAAATCGGCGCCTAATTGACGACACAAGTTAACCGGAACAGGGTTAACAACGGCACCATCTACCAGCCAGCGATCACCATGCGCTACGGGCGCAAAAAGTGCGGGAATAGCGCAAGACGCTTGAATGGTGTCTCCGATGGGACCAGAGTTAAACACCACTTCGCGGCCGGTATAAAGGTCGGTGGCCACAGCTGCAAACGGCTTAAGCATATCTTCATAAGTGGATTCGCAAAACTCACTGGCTAACTTGTCGAAAACTTTCTGTCCGCTTGCAATGCCACCTCGTCTAAGACCAACGCCCATCAACGCGAGTACTTGCCAGTCGCTAAGCGAACAGGCCCACTCTTTTAAACCTTCAAGCTTTCCACTTGCATAGGCAGCACCAACATAAGCACCAATAGAGCAACCCGCCACCACGTCAATTTTAACGCCTAGCTTTTCCAGTGCTTCAATTATACCAATGTGAGTCCAGCCCCTCGCGGCACCGGCACCTAACGCAAGTCCAATTTTCATTTACTTCGGTTCCATGATGTTAACTACTTCAATAGCGTTGTCTTCATCGCTGAAGTTTGCGCTATTTTCAGTATTAAAAGTGGGTTGGTCAAATCCAATGTCACCATCCTCCACAGGCCCATCTTGAGTCGTGATCGCCTTAAAGTCATACAAATTACTGTCTACTAAATGTGAAGGCGCCACATTTTGGAGAGCACGGAACATCGACTCTATACGACCTGGGAAGCGACGGTTCCAGTCTTGAAGCATAGCCTTTATGTTTTGGCGCTGTAAGTTCTCTTGTGACCCGCAAAGATTACAAGGAATAATTGGGAACTCAGCGGCTTGAGAATATTTCTCGATGTCTTTTTCTGTGCAGTACGCCAATGGACGAATAACGATATGTTCACCATTGTCGCTGACCAGTTTTGGCGGCATGGACTTAAGTTTGCCACCATGGAACATGTTGAGGAAAAACGTTTCTAGCATGTCGTCGCGGTGGTGGCCTAACGCAATTTTAGTAGCACCCAGTTCTTTTGCTGTGCGATACAAAATACCGCGGCGCAAGCGAGAACAAAGCGAGCAGGTCGTTTTTCCCTCTGGAATTTTGCCTTTAACAATAGAGTAGGTGTCTTCTTCTACAATTTTGTAATCAACACCAATGCTTTCTAAATATTCAGGCAAGATATGTTCTGGGAAACCAGGCTGCTTTTGGTCAAGATTAACCGCAACGATATCAAAATGAATAGGCGCAATCTTCTTTAAAAACAATAGAATATCAAGCATGGTATAGCTGTCTTTACCGCCAGATAAACACACCATAACTTTGTCGTTGTTTTCAATCATGTCGAAATCACCTATGGCTTTACCCACATTGCGGCGAAGACGTTTCTGAAGTTTGTTGAAGTTGTACTTTTGCTTACTTTGCGCAGCGTTTAAGGGCGACGCGTCAGCACTGCTTGTGCCTAAACTCATAATTAACTAGCTTGGTTTGTGATAAAGCGGCCATTATACAATAAAGCGCCTTTTTTAGACCATGCTTGTGTGGTTAAATTTGCAGAGTAGCAAAAAGTGCTGCCGCAGTTTAGCGGCAAACACTCTTCTATAAGTTAGCTAGGGTGGGACTAAACGGATAACGGAGAAACAAATCCATCTGGTTTAATAGCAAGTACATCACAATTTAGCTCGTCAATAACATGCTCGGCAGTATTGCCAATAAGGGCTGCTGAAATGCCCACCCGGCCAACGGTACCGATGACCACAAGTTCTGCGTCCAGTGCTTTCGCCACTTGAGGGATGACTTTTTCTGGCAGTCCCTCTCTAACCACGCATTTATCTTCCGGAATGCCGTATTTTAACGCGTGACTTCGCATTTCTTTTAAATGGTGATTTTTCACGGCATCGTGATAGGTATCAGGGTCAAACTCTGGAACTTCAATGGCAATGTTAAGGGGAGTAGAAGGGTAGCTGTTCACCAAATTAACGCTACCTTTTAAAAGAGATGCGTAATCGTTAGCTATGACAGTCAGTTTGTCATTAAGTGCAGCGTGCTCGTCATCTTCACTTCCAACGTTCACTGCAGCAATGATCTCACCACCTTCAGGCCAGCCATGCTCTTTTACTAATAACACGGGGCGAGGGCATTTTCGCATTAAATGCCAATCTGTAGGTGTAAATATAACAGAGGCAAGATCGTCATGTTTCTTGGTTGCCTTTACTACTAAATCGATTTGATTATTCAGCGTGTAGTAGATGATAGATTCATACGAGCGGTTGTTCCACTCAACAACAATATCGGTTTCTGTGAAACCCTGCTCTTGCAGGTGTGTTGCAAGCCACTTAGCATGCTCTTTAGTGACAGCATCGCGCATGGCTTCTCGTTCATCAGGGCTTAGCATGGTAGTCATATCGTAAGACAAGTCGTATACGACCATCATAGCGGTGACTGAGGCGCCCGTTTTTGAAGCAAGTTCATAGGCGCGACTAAGCGCAGGTTGGTTATCGCGCTCGGCATCTACCACGGCAAGAATTCGTTTACATTCAATCATAACGTCCCCTTAGTACGAAGCTGTGTAGCGGCTATCGAAATCGAAGCTCTTTAACTGTTATTCATACTAACTATAAACGACATTAAGAAAAACGTAAGTTGTTTTAGATCAAGAATTTTAGCCGTTACATACCGCGCTAGGGCCATTTAGTGCCGCGAGTTTGGTATTTAGACGGTCGAAATCCAATATGGTAATAAGTTTGCCGTCTACTTTAATAATGTTGTCTTTCTGAAAGCGGCTTAGAAGACGACTGATGGTTTCAATGGTCAATCCTAAATAGTTTCCGATTTCATTACGCGTCATCGTCAGATGGAATTCTCTGTGCGAGAAGCCTCGCTCTTCAAAGCGTTGCGACAGGTGTGAAATGAAGTACAGCAAGCGCTCTTCGGCGGTGCGTTTGTTTAAAAGCATGATCATATCATGATCTTGTTTTATCTCTGCACTCATAAAGCTCATGATTTGATGGCGAAGTTTTGGAAATTGTACCGACATTTCATCAAGAGTTTCGTAGGGAAGCTCACAAACCATGGCTGTTTCTAACGCAGACGTGTAGCTTTGGTGTTTGTTCTCTCTTAATGCATCAAAGCCGATAATGTCACCAGGAAAGTGGAAGCTGGTAATCTGTTCTTCACCTTCGGTATTGGTCACAAAGGATTTAAATGAACCTGTTCTCACTGCAAATAGCGAACGAAATTTATCGCCGGTTTGAATTAGCGTATCGCCCTTATGAAGCGGCTTTTTACGTTCAATAATATCGTCAAGAGATTCAATTTCTGTTTTGTTCAGCGCCACAGGTAAACACAGGTGGCTGAAACTACAGTTTTGACAGTGAATAGAAAATTGGCTTCCTTTGCTCATAATGCATGCTCTTTTAAAGAATACCCCACCATAATACACCGAATTTTAAATGATTGCCCCATAAATAAGATAAGCTGCATATATGGCCATTATTATGGCAATAACTTGTCTAAAATAGGTGTGCTGAAAACTTCGAATAAGATACTGACTACCAGCACTAGCGGCGAGTAAGGTGGGCAGAGTACCTAAACCAAAGAAAAACATAAGAGCTGCGCCTTCAACTGCAGTTCCTGCCGCTAACGACCATGTTAGTGTTGAATACACTAAGCCACAAGGCAGCCAGCCCCAAATGAATCCGTAAGGTATTGCGCTAAAAGGGGTTTTAAACGGCAAAAAACGTTTTGATAAAGGTTGTAGATTGGAAAATAGGCCTTTACCTGCATTTTCCAGCACTGTTAATCCTGTCCACCATTTGCCCAAATAACAGGCCAGTAGAAATAACATAATGCCGCTAAGTAAAGACAGCGCATAATTGGCAAGCGGTATGTAGTCTGCGGCGATTTTACCAAGAGCCCCGGTTAAGGCGCCAGCCAACGTATAGCTAGTTATGCGACCTATATTGTAGGCAAGGGTATAGGGCACAGCTGAAGCGCCTTTTGGAGATACCATTCTAAGCGCTGCAACTATTCCACCACACATGCCCACACAGTGAACACCGCCAGCTAAGCCTATAAGAAATGCAGAGAAGTAATTAATCTCTGCCATGAGGCGCTTGGCTTTTATCTATTTTACTTTCTTGAAGTTGCTTGCGTTGCTCAGCAAGCTTTTTCTCTTCAGGAGGAAGGTCATCGTCAAATAGAATACTGTACCCCTGACGGTCTAGATCCTCGAATTGATTAGTTTTCACCGCCCAAAAGAATATCACGATAGCGACAGCGACTATGATAATGGCGATTGGAATTAATACGTAAATAATACTCATGCTATTTGCTCAAAAGTCGCGTTGAGTTTGTGACTACAATAATACTGCTTAACGACATACCAACAACAGCCATCCACGGTGAAAGTAGGCCAGACACGGCGAAAGGCAGAATCAAAACGTTGTAACCTACCGACCATCCTATATTTTGTCTAATTTTTTGCTTCACTTGGTGTGCGGTTTTAATCAGTTCAGGTACAGAAAGTAGCTGATCGCCAAGTAATATGACATCAGCAGCAGTTTTAGCAACGTCTGTAGCATTGCCTACTGCGATAGCCACATCCGCACTGGCGAGCACAGGCGCATCATTAATGCCATCACCCATCATCATTACTTTTGCCCCCGATTGCTGCATAACCTGTACAGCATCGTATTTCTGTTCTGGTGTAAGCCCACCTTTAGCTGTTGATATTGGCAAGGAAGCGGTAAGAGCGTCCACGTTTTGTTGTGTATCGCCACTTAATACTGCAAGGGTGTGACTTTTTGCCAGAATATTTAAGGTCTCTTGAGTATCCTCTCGCAACGTGTCGCTTACCTCAAACGCCGCCATAATACGGCCCTTCACGGTGAGAAAGACATTGGCTGACGGATAATCTTTAAGAAACTTTTGTTGTGATTCGTGGACACAAAATTGGGCAGAGCCCATTGAAAATAAGGTGTCGTTAATTTCACCGCTAATGCCGCCTCCTGGCGTCACGGTAAAATTAACCACATTGTGGATAGTAGGTCTGCTGGAGGCATTATCCGTACCATGGATGTTACTATCGCCGAGGGTTTTATTGGAGCTAAAGGCTTTATTGTGGCTAAAGGCTTTTGCAATTGGGTGTTCAGAGCGCGACTCTAGAGCACGGGTAATCGAAAGTGCACTGTCACTGTCTACACCGTCAGCATACCAGGCATTTGAAATGGTAAATTTGCCTTGTGTAAGCGTACCGGTTTTATCCAGTGCGATGGTGTCGATGATGGTGTAGCCAACCCTAATGCGCAAGGGCAGGTTGCTACCAATACTGATATGGTGATCCAAAACGCGTCGTCGCTCCCCTGGTATGCCCAAAACCCATAAGTTAAGGCAGAAATCAGCAAGACAGCTGTCACAAAATATCGAGAAAAGTTATCAGCTATTTGTGCCGCTTTAGGCTTATTCGCCATAGCACTTGCTTGCAGCCTTACTATTTGATTTACCAGCGCATTTTTGAGAGTTTGTGTCACTTTAATGGTCAGGCTGCCGTCTTGACATACAGTACCACCATAAACGGTGCTATTGTTTGACTTGCGCACCGGGTTAAACTCACCGGTAAGCATAGATTCGTCAACCGCTGCGTTCCCTTCGGTCACCACCCCATCAATGGGGATCGTTTCACCAGGCTTAACCAGCACCACATCGTCAATTTTTAACTGCTTTGCAAGACACTCGGTAAGGCTGCCTTCAGGCAGTAATTTGGTGGCTGAAACGGGTACATACTGCATCATATTGGCAGAGATCTGTGCGGCGCGATGACGGCTACGATGTTCTAAAAAGCGGCTAAGTAACAGCAGGAAAATGAACATACAAATAGATTCAAAATACACTTCGCCTTGCTCTAATACTGTAGAGCGAATTCCTGCAATGTAAGTACCGAATATGGCGAGCGTAACGGGTACATCCATATTAACCGTTTTGGCGCTTAGCGCTTTTGCGGCGCCCACATAAAAGGTGCTGCCTGAATACAGCACCACAGGTGTAGTAAGCGTAAGGGCAACCCAGTAAAAATACTGTCGGGTTTCTAATTCAATAGCGCCAAACCAGTCAAAATACAGCCCCGTCATCAGCATCATCACCTGCATAGTCATAATGCCTGCTAGGCCTAGCTTTTTCAGAAAGGTCTTTTGTTCGCGTTTATAACTGGCTTCGTGTTCGTCGGGGTGAAATGGTGACCCAACATAACCAATGCGTTTTAGTGTAGAAAGAATCTGACTAAGCTTGATTTGAAAAGGTGACCAAGTAACTAAAGCGCGGCGCTCTTGGACGTTTACCGCGACTTGCTTTATCCCTTCTACTTTTGACAACTGCTTTTCGATAAGCCATCCACACGCAGCGCACGTGATACCTTCAAGGGTTAATTGAATCTGCTTATCTTGCCCCTCATCAAAAACGAATTCTTCTTGAAGAGCAGGGTCGTCATACACTTTGAGTTTGTCGAGTGTCTCTAGAATGCCATCGTCAGATTTTTGCGCTGGTTCGGTTCTAAACTGGTAATAATCTTCAAGACCGTTGGTTACGATGGCTTCGGCCACGGCTAAACATCCAGGGCAACACATGTCGCGTTGCTGCCCTAATATGACGGTAGTAAATTTTCCATCGTCGGAGCCCGCAATAGGCAAGCCGCAATGGTAACAGTCGTGCTTGGCCATTATGGATTGAATTTCATTTTGCCAGAGTGGGGCAGATAGATGGTATTCTGAATTTTCCAGCTATCATCAATAGGGGTTAGCGATACGCGCCATTTACCATCAAGATCTTCTTCGACAAAACCGCGATAAATACCCTTAGCATCGCGGCTTAATAAAACGCTGACATCACGCTCTTCAAGCGTTACGTGATAAAAGCTTAGTTTAACCGCATTACCTTCTTGTGGAATACCCGAATGAAACTCTAGCGCTATGCTGCCATCTTCAATGGTTAAATCGGTAGTGATATTCATACGACGGGCTACGGCTTCTTTATCCAATCGCGCATTAATTGCTTTTCCCTCCTTGTAGTAGTCGTCCACCACTAGGCTATCTTCAGTACTAATAGCAAGCTTTAATAATACGCCGCCCATAATGAGCGTGATAATAGGAACGGCAATTAAAAACCAGGGCCAGAACTCTTTATACCAGGGTCTATTCATTGAAATCTTTTCTCGTGTTTACTTCGCTAACAACATATTTATTTTCACTGCCCCAACTACATGTTTAGCCGGGAAATAAGAATAAATATAATGTTTGCGAGACATACTAAATGTGAACAAGGGGTGTTCGTACAGCACTCTCTATATCGCTGTATTTTCTCATAAAAAAAGCCCCGTAGTAACGAGGCTTTTTAAGATATTTAATGATTTAAATCATTAATCATTTGAAAGGCTGTAAACATACGCTGCAACAACGTGAATTTTGTCATCACCCAAGGTTTTCTTGAATGAAGGCATTACACCGTTACGACCGTAAGTAAGCGTTTCTGTTACCGCTCTGTGGCTGCCGCCGTATAGCCAGATATTGTCAGTAAGGTTTGGTGCACCAAGTGCTTGGTTACCTTTACCGTCCATACCGTGACAAGCCGCACACGCTGCGAAACGTGCTTTACCTGCTTCTGCAAGTTGAGGGTCCACATCGCGACCGCTTAAACTAAGTACGTAGTTAACCACTTCTTCGATACCGTCTTCACCCATAGCATCTAGCCATGCTGGCATAGCTGCTTTACGACCAAGCGTAAGAGTTTCAACGATTTTCGCACCTGAACCACCGTACAACCAGTCGTTGTCCGTTAGGTTAGGGAAGCCGCCATTTTGACCACGTGCATCAGAACCGTGACACTGAGAGCAATTTTGTAGGAACAAACGCTGACCTACTTTATTTGCTTCTGGGTCTTTAGCCAGTTCTTCAACAGGAACTTGTGCATACGCTTCAAAGATCGGGTCGAACTTCTCGGCAGCGAAATCTAGTTCACGGTCATATTCTACTAGGTAGCCTTGCTCTTTAGCTTCAATACGCGCTTGAGCTGACTCTTCTAGTGATTGAATATTTTGGTTAGAGCTCTTCCAACCCAAAATACCTTCATACGCACCTAGGCCAGGATAAAGCGCTAAGTATAAAAAGCCCCATACGATGGTCATGTAGAACATAATTGTCCACCAGCGAGGAAGTTGATTGTTCAATTCCTCAATACCATCAAATTCGTGGCCCATTGACTCACCTTCAGCTACGCCGGTCTTGTTAGAAAGGCACCAGCGAAGAAGGAAGTAGCAACCAATGATCAACCCTAGGGTTATCACTGAAATCCAAATTGTCCAAAACATACTCATGAGTTCGAGACTCCTGCTAATCTTCTTTTGATTTTTCTTTTTCTTCGTCTGCAAACACTAGGTTTGCAGCTTCATCGAATTTTTTCTTGTTGCGGCTGCTAAATGCCCACCACACAACGCCGATGAAGCTTACAAAGACGATGACAGTAAAAATGCTGCCTACAATTCCCTGATCCATATTATTTCAAATGTGTGCCAAGAGATTGTAGATAAGCAATAAGGGCTTGCATTTCCGTTTTACCCTGTACTGCCGCTTTCGCACCCGCGATATCTTCGTCGGTATACGGAACGCCAAATCCACGGAATACTTCCATTTTTTCAGCTGTTAACTCGCCATTAAGCGTGTTTTCCGCAAGCCAAGGGAAACCTGGCATGTTCGACTCTGGTACCACGTTGCGAGGATTAAGCAGGTGAACTCGGTGCCATTCGTCGCTGTAACGACCACCAACACGTGCTAGGTCAGGACCAGTACGCTTAGAACCCCAAAGGAAAGGGTGTTCCCATACTGATTCGCCAGCAACGCTGTAGTGACCATAACGCTCTGTTTCAGCGCGGAATGGACGGATCATCTGGCTGTGACAACCTACACAACCTTCACGGATGTAGATATCACGGCCTTCAAGCTCAAGCGCGGTATATGGACGTAAGCCTGTTACCGGTTCCATGGTTTGCTGTTGAAACATCAACGGCGTAATTTGAACCATGGCACCGAAGCTGATAGC
>LUMD01000538.1_pt1 | contig 10365 bp, 10 predicted proteins | sample 729651 | NCBI WGS metagenome assembly LUMD01 (sample SAMN03860272, study PRJNA289734) | marine metagenome | biome: seawater column; feature: ocean; material: water; isolation source: Red Sea water column Station 34 - depth 258m | place: Saudi Arabia: Red Sea | collected 2011-10-15 | depth 258 m | reverse complement strand
TTTCAAAATAAAATGTCTTCATTTGTATTTAATTGTAAGATGATTACAGCAGTTATTATTTAAAACAACACACTTATACAGACTGCTGAACTTTTAAAGTATTAATTGAGAAAATAGCCAGCCCAGACCATATTAAGGAAAAAGTAATTAAATGTGTCTGCGTAAATGTCTCATTGAAAAAAAATACCCCCAAAACCAGGCTCAGGGATGGTGAAAAATACTGGAATAATCCCATCGTTGAATAACGCAGTCTTTTAGCCGCGTTTACAAACCAGAGAAGTGGTAGCGAAGTGACCACTCCTGCTCCTAATAACAATAAATCTGTGTCCCATTGATTTCCAAAATTAGCTGATCCATCAACTTGCCAGAATCCAATTAATAAGACAGCAAGTGGTGAAAGCAGTACTGCCTCGATAAAAAGTCCAACCAGTGGTTTCACCGTGATTATTTTACGCACCAATCCATATAACGCAAAAGTCACTGCAAGCATAAGAGCAATCCAGGGCAGAGAACCAAAATCCCAAAGATAAATTAATACACCAAGTGCTGCTAATCCCAGAGCAAGACTTTGCAGCACATTTAGTCTTTCTCTTAAAAACAGAAATCCCATCAACACATTAAATAAAGGATTAATGTAGTATCCCAGACTTGCTTCAATTACACGATCCGTATTGACTGCATAAATGTACACAAACCAATTCAATCCCAACAGGATAGATGTCACAAGCAGCAGCCAGATATATCTTGGTGTTTTGAGTAACTCAAGTATTTCATTCAGTCGTTTCTGGACTGCCAGCAGCAGAAATACGAACACCATTGACCACAGCATCCTGTGCGCCAGTATTTCCAGCGCTGACGCAGTGTAAAGCAGTTTCCAATAGATCGGCAGGAGTCCCCATGACCCATAAGTCAGCAAGGCATACACTACCCCAATTTGTTTTTCCAGGCTTTGTGATTTAAATGAATTGAGCAAATGCTGTCCTGAAATTATTCTGCAATACTTTTGAAATATGCATCATGATTTTCTATTTTCCTTTTGATGAAAATGTAAGGTGAATGTGCTGCCGACACCAATATCGCTTTTCAGTGATACGGAGCCACCCAGCAGCTGCATTAGACTTTTCACAAGAGCAAGTCCGAGTCCTGTGCCTTTTTGTGAAATGTTTCCGGAAGATTCAGCCTGATGGAATACTTCAAATATCTGCTGCTGCATTTCATCAGCAATTCCACAACCGCTGTCCTGAATTGCTATCGAAATGCCGGTATCATCATTAATACAGCGGATTTCAATTTTTCCCTCAGGCTCAGTAAATTTAATCGCATTTCCAAGTAGATTAATCAAAACCTGACGCAGTTTCCCGTAATCAGAATATAGCAAAATCGGCGGTTCAGAGAGAAAAACTAGTTTATTTCGCAGAGATTTTTCCTGCATCAACGGCTCCAATAGTTCCAGAACGTCCTTTAGCAGGTTTTCAATATCAAACTCAGTATTATGGACTTCCATTTGTCCGGATTCAATTTTGGAAAGATCAAGTAGTGAATTGATCAATTCCAGCAGGTGTTGTCCGCTTTTCAAAATTCTGCGCAAACGATCAATTTGATAGTCAGAGAGTGATTCTTCTTTTCCGGATTCAAGCAAAACTTCCGCAAAGCCGATAATAGCATTTAGCGGAGTACGCAATTCATGGGACATGCTGATCAGATACATACCTTTGGCACGGCTGGCTTGATCAAGCCGAAGATTTGAAGCTTCCAGTAATTCTGTGCGTTCCCGAATGACTGCTTCCATTCTCCGGAAAACCACTGTTAAAGTTTGTACCTCATCCATATTTTCATAAAGTTTTTCTGCATCACCCTGTATTTGAACTGTTTTGTCAGCTTGATCATGAAAATGATCCAGGGTTACCTTCTGTGCGGCACTTCTTAATTTTCTGAGTGGCGCAGTGATTCGTTTTGCAAAAAATATTGCTATCGCCAAAACCAGCAGCAGAACGACAGATGCAACAATCCAAATCCATATTCCCAGTCCAAGCAAACCCTGACGCAATTTTGCATCTTGCTGAAGTGTGTAATCAGTTTGCCAGCGTAAAAGGATTTCCACCTGCCTGCTGATATCCTGTACCAATGGCCACTCCTTTTCCGCCCAGATAATCAGAGCTTTTTCGGAGCTGAAGTCCTGCGTCTGTGCTACAGTGTTTTTCTGCAGATTTTCAAGTTCCAAAATCATTAACCTCAAATCATAAAAAGCGCTCCTCTCTACCGCCCTTTCTCCTTCCCACACTCGAGCTTTTTTATAAAGCTTCCCCAGCAAATTGAAGGCAGGATGAATGTCCTTCTCCCATGCCAGTTTCCGTTCTTTGAGAAATTTTGATTCTCCGATTTTAAGCCATGCCTGTTGTGCCATGGAAGCTCGATTGATACCATTATTAAGCGTAAACCATGTTTTGGAAATTGCAGGCAGATCATGGTATCGCTCCAAGGATTGATGCTGTTCCAGTGTCAGCCAGTATACTGCCAGAAAACCCAACAGTGTGATCGAGGCACACACCGCAACAACCAGCAAAATTTTATGACGTAAACTTCGGAACATTTGCTTTCATCTTATTATCTAGCTTATGCACCTTCACATTTCCGGCCAAACTGTTTAATTACTGCTTACGAATTAAAATTAGAAACAGTTTTTTCAGTTTCACAATAAGTCACAAACAGTTGACAGATAGGCATGTATGGATGAAAAAGATTTCAATTCAGTAAATGTGAATGAATCATTCTTTAACATGCCACTAATAATAAAAACTTATGAGTATGTCTTGGAAATAAGCAAAGCCTTCAACTTGCAAGATTAGTATAGAAAGGGCACTCTACATGCCAGGCTGTAACAGACCACTTTCTTTGAACGCAAAAGAAATAAATTCAGCGTCAGAAAATAACTGCTCACTATTTGAATCATTGTCAATTTAGTAAGGGATAATTAAGTACAAGAGAAACATGAAAGACCAGTCCATTTTGTATCGATTTCAGGCAGCTCAGGTACTGACCAGAAATGCCGGATTATATGCAATGCAGTGGTTTAAGAATTACGAGAAACTCCAAACTGAAAAAAAAGGGCCGCAAAACTGGGTAAGCATAGCTGATCGTGAAGTTGAAAGGATGATTCGCGGCAGGCTGGAAGAATTGTTTCCGGAAGATGGATTTTTAGGAGAAGAAAGTGGAACCAGAAATATGGATGCAGAAGGCATCTGGGTGGTTGATCCGATTGATGGAACTAACTGTTTTTTGAATGGCATTTCATCCTGGTGTGTGTCCATAGCCTATGTCTTGAATAACACCATTGAGATAGGACTTATTTTCGCACCCTGTACAGATGAACTGTTTGCAGTACATAGGGGATTTGGTGCAACAATCAATGGTTATCCAATGCAGCCCAGCAAGGCATCCTCACTTTCAGAAGGTATAGTTGCCATGGGATATTCACCAAACAGTTCCATTGAAGCCACACAGAAAGCATTTGATTATTTGTTCAAAAATGGAGGTGTATATCATGATATCGGCTCAGGCGCGTTAATGACTGCTTATGTGGCCGCTGGACGATATATCGGCTTTTATGAATATCAATTAAATTCATGGGACTGCCTGGCTGGAATTGCCATGGTTCAGGAAACAGGTGGATGGACAAATGATTTTTTGGCAGATGATGGTTTATTTTCTGGGAATCCGATTGTTGCCTCATCACCTGGGACCAGGGAAGCGATGCAAAACTTGTTTTCTGCTGCAGGTCATTAATCAAATATTTTTTCCCTTTTTTACACGCTGATGTTTCAGTCAATACGTCCTTTGTCAAATCCTGAAATCGGAGGACATTGGCTGGGAAACAGACTTAAATTAGGACTATTTGCCACAAATACAGTCAGTATTAGTTATCTTTTTTATCCACACTTTTTGCCACAGCCCGGAGACAAACTTGATCTTTTGTCTCAAATTCAACTGGATACAAGTTTTCAATCAGATGATTTATGGGGATGGGAGGCAGAATTATGCCGTACTGAAACAGCATCTTTGATCTATATAATTCAGCTGGAAAAAACTGACGGAACCACACACTTTGTAATAGACCCTTACGCAAAGGATAGCCGTGGAGGTGAAAAATGGGGAGTTCCTCTCGGCTTTATAGTTGATAAACAGAATTACAGTCTTAGTGTTATTTCACGTCAATCCGGAAAAGAGTTTAATGGGCTGCGCAGATTGCCTGTAATAGCTCCGGAAACGACCTTAAACCAAATAAATAGTCAACGCCCATCTCGTCCTAATCATCCTATAGAGCAGAGTATCGTTTACGAATGTCATCTGCGAGGCATGACACGCAGCCCAACCAGTTTGATTGCCAATTCTTCACTTTCCGGAACATATAAGGGTCTGGTCAATTGTATTCCGTATTTAAAATCATTAGGTATTACCGCGATTGAATTGCTTCCGGTATTCGATTTTGATGAAAATGAGACTCTTTATTCTACAACAACCAAGAAGCATTCTTTATTAAATTACTGGGGATATTCACCTCTCTTGTTTTTTGCGCCAAAACAAAATTACGCGGCAGATGTGGAAAATGCTGTGCAGGAATTTAAAGCAATGGTTGACAAATTCCATCAAGCTGATCTGGAAATCTGGCTGGATGTGGTTTTTAACCATACTGCAGAATTTGGCGAAGACGGCCCGGTTGATCATTTTAAAGCATTGGCAGCAGAAAATTGGTATTTGCGAGACGAAGACGGAAGTTACACAAATCATTCCGGATGTGGAAACACACTACGCTGCGCCCAACCCACAACAAAAAAAATGATAAGAAACTGTCTTTATTACTGGTCAAACGTTATTGGTGTGGATGGATTTCGTTTTGACTTGGCAACTATTCTAAACAGGGATTGTTCCGGAGAGATCATGGATTTTCCAAAGTTGCTTTGGGAATTAAACAATGATCCGGGACTGCATGACATTAAGCTGATCTCAGAGCCCTGGGACGCTGCCGGCGGTTATGAACTGGGCAAAGCGGCTTCCTTTGCCGGTTGGACAGAATGGAACGACAAATTCCGTGACACCGTACGTCGCGCGATACGCGGAGACGATAATATAATTGATGAACTTAAAGAATCCCTTCTTGGTAGTCCCATGGTTTTCGGTTCTGTGGAGAAAGGAAGAAAAGGAAGTCTCAACTTCATCACATCACACGATGGCATGACAATGATGGACCTGGTTTCATACAACAATAAACACAACCAGGAAAACTGCGAAGACAATTATGACGGACATTACAGCGATTTTTCAAATAATTGTGGAGCCGAAGGAGCAACAAACAATTCAGAAATACTCAAAATTAGATTCCGTAAGCTGCGCATGTTTCATTGTTTGCTTCAGCTTTCAAACGGAATTCCCATGTTTGTTGGAGGAGATGAATTTGGCAGAACCCAGCTGGGCAATAATAACGCATATTGTCTTGATTCACCTTTAACATGGATTGACTGGACACTTGCCACAAAACATAAACAACTGCTTGAATTCACCAAACGTATGATTACATTAAGGAAACAGCTCGCTTCTTTGTTGTTTTCCAAAAACAGCAATTATCAGTGGTTTAATGCTTTAGGAGGTCCGGAAGATCTTGCCTCGCATATACGCACATTGCACTATCAATTAACAAATGATGAATGGCCTGAGCGGTCTTTGAGGGTCATGATTAATTGTTTTGATAAGCCTGTTAAATTTGAGGTTCCTGCAGATAAAAGCTGGCAAGTCCTGCTTGATACCGACAAGGAACCGGAAGATTATATTGCTCCTGTAGATGGAGGTGCATGGCTTGAAGGGTTTACAGTACAGGTATTAAAGAATGAAATAATCAGCATAGATGCGAGTTGAAGGTGTCCGGTTAGAATAGTAAACTGGTCTGAAAGGGCAGAAAATGGCAAAAACAAAAAAACATACTCCGGCTTTAGGTGCGGATTACAGCAGTAAAATGAAGAGTCGCTATTCAGAAAAGGTTAAACCTTCAGGGAAAAAATATACTAAATCAGATCGTAGAGAAAATCGTGTAAAGGGTGATATGCAGGAAAATTCTAAACAGGAAAATATTAAGGAAATTAAATATCAGGGTGGATGTTTGTGCGGCGCAGTAAGATTCAATATTTACGGTCCGATGAGACAGGTAATAAACTGTCATTGCGGGCAGTGCCTTCACACTCACGGACATTTTGCCGCTTATAGTTCAGCAGCAAAAAAAGAGTTTCATTTTGTAAATGATTCCGGACTTAAATGGTTTCACTCCTCAGATAAAGCAAGGAGGGGATTTTGCCAGGAGTGCGGTGCCAGTCTTTTTTATGAGAGGCTTGGAGAAAAAAATCTCAGTATAGCCGCAGGTATGCTGGATGCAACAGAAAGACTTAATACGATTGCGCACATATTTATTGATGACAAGCCTGATTATTATGAAGTTGATGACGATCTGCCAAAATTCAGCCAGTACCACAATAATGAGCTATAAAGAATTATCTTAAGTTTTTTTGTGATTCCTACCTCAAGACTATTTAGACTAAGTCACAGAATCAGCATACAGTCTCCGTAGCTGAAAAATCTGTATTTCTCAGCCACTGCTTTACTATAAGCCTCCAGCAAATTTTCACGTCCGTAAAACGCTGAAACCATTATAAACAAAGTTGATTTTGGAAGATGGAAATTCGTAAGCAGCCCCTGAATCATCTTGAATTTAAATGGTGGATAAATGAATAAATCTGTCCAACCGGAATTCATTTGGAAATTGTTTAGTGCCAGAGTTTCCAAAACACGCGCAGATGTTGTTCCAAGTCCGATCACGCATTTTTTTGACTGCTGGTATTTTTTTAATTGAAGAAGTGTTTGAGGAGAAAGAAAAAAATATTCTGAATGCATTTTGTGTTCGCGTATATCCTCTTTTTCAATTGATGTAAAGGTCCCCAAACCGACATGTAGAGTAACCTCCAGAATTTCGATTCCTTTGTCACTGATTGCATTCAATATCTCTGTTGTAAAATGTAAACCTGCTGTTGGAGCGGCAATTGCTCCAGGCTGAGAAGCGAAACAGGTTTGGTAGCGTTCCCGGTCTTCAGTATTCTGAATTTCACTGGAGTTATTTCTTTTTATATAAGGCGGCAAAGGAGGTAATCCAACTTTTTGCAAGCGTGCTTTTAAAGTCTCCGGTTCATCAAATTCCAAAAGCCATTCCCCTTCCTCCAGCCTTTCCAGTGCCACAGCTCGAAGAGCACCTCCGCAAAATTCCAGCAATTCACCTTTTTTGATTCGTCCGGCTTTCCAAACGACAGCGCTCCAATGTCCTTCGTTTTGTTCCTCAACCAACAATGCCTCTATCTTTGCTCCTGTTTTACGTCTGCCTGGAAGACGAACAGGGAGAACCTTGGTGTTGTTTATCACCAGACAGGAATCCTGCGGTAAAAGGGTAATTATTTCTGAAAAGTTATGGTTTGAAATTCTATTCCTGGAACGATCAAGAAAAAGCATCCTTGATTGGTCCCGCCTTGGGGTGGGTTGCTGGGCAATGAGGGATTCAGGGAGTTGGTAATTGTATGAACTCAGCTTCCAGTCACTTGATGACATTTTTTCAGGGATCAAGTAAATTCATATTCCAGGTCATAAGTTTTTTTATCTACAATTATTTTGCTGAGGCTGAATTATCTAGTTTGTTTTATCCATGCCTGCCATTTTTTTCACGCGCTCTTCCGGAGGAATAACATTAGTAATTTTTGCACAAAATTTTTCATTGGAAATTACAACTTCTCCCTGAGCAATTAACTTACCATTGACTAAAATGTCCAGATCTTCTCCTACTAGACGATGTAAATCCAACACAGATCCCTGTCCGAGTGAAAGCAGATTGCTGATGCTCATTTTTGCTCTTCCAACTTCAAAAGTCATTGTCAGTGGCATTTCGAGTAAAAATTTTACATCAACCCCATCCTCTTCTGAGGAAGAGTCAGATACAGCGGAAGAAGTGTCTGAGGCAGATTCAAGCATTTCATCAAGATTATCTTCCGAAGAAGCAGTTTTTTCTGTAACTATCATCTTCAGCATTGACCGCTTCTTCTTTTTCAACAGATTCGTTATTTTCCTGATCTTCCTGAACTTCCTCGTTTGCCATTTTTTACTCCATCACATGATTTTATGCGGAAAGTGGAGACTCCAGTTCCCAGCATTTACGTACTTTAGGCAGGTTAAGATCATCACATCCTGCAGGCCCTTCAAATCCTTTTAACTTAAATGCCAAAGTTAATTCGTCTAAAATATTATTTTTTGATACAGACATCTTTTCAGAACTATCAAATTCGGCAACGCATCTAAACTTTTCTTCAGTTAACTTTTCAACATTTCTAATTTTAACCTGACCATTCAAATGCTTTTTAGAAATAAAACTTTGCGCATAAGCTTCAGCAACCTGCTCAAGTTCAGAAAGAAAAACTGATCCTCGATAAGCTGGGGCATAAACCATCCCTTGCTTTCGATTATCTAAATAATCAGGAATTTCTTCAGGAGTAAGTTGTCCATAAGCTCGTCCTGTTGGAAAATCAATCATTGTGGGAGCAAATCTGTGCCCGCCAAGATGGCTGCTTTCCCAGACTTCTATGTAATCCTCCTGTCCTTTTAGATGATAACGCATTTTATCAGCAAGTTCCTGTCCAAATTTGGCACAGCATTTATCATGCCTCCCGTGGGTACAGATTAAAATATGATCTTTTTCAATTATATTAGCGGTATATCCAGAAACATGTCCCTGCATGAAATGTGATTTCAATACTTGTTGGATTTCTTCCGGAGGGATTTTTGAATAATGTATTTTTGCCGGATAAATGAAAATGTCCGCATTTTCGTTGCTTAACTCTTTACGGCTTATCAGACGAATACTGATTTTTCCGCTTATTTCACTTTGAGCCCGCATCCATTCTTTCAAACCATCCGGAAAACCTCCTTTTGAATCAAGGGCCTCGTATTGCCAGTATTTTTTTGGCCATGTAATAAAAACAAAATGCTCCGCAAAAGGAGCTGTTCCCGCCAGAGGTTCTCCGGACTGTCTGGTCAGCATACTGCAAAATTTTGAATTAAGCATATTTTAACTTATCAATGTTCAGGTTGTTAGAATTTAAGAAAACTGAAAAATTAAACTCGTAATGTTTTATAACAATCAAACTTGCCATCAATTCCAAGTTATTTGTTTACAATTCATGTTTTCCGGCTGACTAACCTGCAATTCAAAAATTTTAATTAATGGATTTTTTTTACAGAGAGGAACCACTGCAGGATTATCTCAATTCTGTCTTTAAATATCACATTAAATATTATGCATACTGTGTCAGATAAGAACATATTTTCAATTGCGAATGATGCTTGCTTGCACATGAGAAAGAAAAAATATCAACATCAAATTTTGCAGAACAGTTATTGCATACAGAATTTGACAATTGCGAAAATTCTGTTATTTTCATCATAGAATGGTAAGTCATCTGTATTCCTCGATTGGATGAATTATTCATTTCAATATTTCAAACAAATCATCAGTAGTCAAACATGAGATCAGTTATTCAGGAAGAGTTATTCGGTTCAGAGCAATATACTCGTTTATGCAGCATCTGTAGGGGGGAATTCCCACGTTCCGGTGAGTTTTTTCCTGATGGGCGCTGTAATGACGGGATGGCATCATTTTGCAGAAAATGTGCTCACCTAAGAACTCAGCTGCGTCTATCTGCAAAAGATACTGACACACAATTTTCCCAGGAAAATATGCTGGTCAAGGAATGTGAAGAATGTGGTGAACGAAAGACAATTCGGGAATTCTACATGTCTTCACATTCACAGGATGGTAAGACGTCATCATGCAAAAAATGTATGGACGCAAACTATGATCTGAAGCAAAAACATAAACTTAATCCTGAAGGGAAGTCTGTGTATTTTATTCAGGATTCAAGAAATAACAGAGTTAAAATATCTTCAGGCAGTAATCCTTTTCTTGATCTGGCTAACTTACAGCAGGGATCTTCTGAGACGCTTCATATACTGGCCAGTTTCGAAGCAAATCAGGAAGAGTCTGCTGAAACAATTGTCAATACCCTGCAGAGCTTGTTTCAAACTCATCATTGCGGAAACGGATGGTTTGATATGGTGCCTTCACTTGCACAATACATTTCTCTAATAAAGCATGGAGATTCCGAAAAAGCAAAGCTCCTGCTCTCACCAATTGAAAATTCTGGGAACAATTCCTTATCAAAAACTGTTTCAATGAATTTTTCCTTGCTAAATAATTCCAAATCATCATAGCCCTGTCCAGTACCCACACAA
>LUMD01001356.1_pt1 | contig 10366 bp, 11 predicted proteins | sample 729651 | NCBI WGS metagenome assembly LUMD01 (sample SAMN03860272, study PRJNA289734) | marine metagenome | biome: seawater column; feature: ocean; material: water; isolation source: Red Sea water column Station 34 - depth 258m | place: Saudi Arabia: Red Sea | collected 2011-10-15 | depth 258 m | reverse complement strand
GGTCACCGGTTCAAATCCGGTCGGGCCCGTTAAATTTCAAATTTAATAACTCAAATCCATTTTATCATTTTATATGATTACCAAGGAGATTGTCAAATTGTTGTCTGAACAAAAACTTGGATTTGTTGCAACTGTTTCGCCAAACGGAACCCCAAACCTATCACCCAAAGGCACAATCATTAGTTTAGATAAAAATACACTTGCATTTGCTGATATTCGTTCTCCTCAAACAATTAGAAATTTGCATGATAATACGTCAGTTGAAATTAATGTTGTAGATCCATTTGCTAGAAAGGGCTATCGTTTTAAGGGAATTGCAAAAATCATCTCTGATGGTAAGAAATTCAACAAAATCCTTTCACATTATAAAAGCCTAGGGGTTACAAGCTCTATCAAATCTATTGTCATTGTAAAAGTCAAAAAAGTTAGCGAAGTAACTTCACCACTTTATGATCTTGGTTTCACGGAGGAAGAACTAAAAACTCGTTGGAAAAAACATTACCTATCTTTTTGAACTATTTTTTTTGGTGCTTACGTTCATTTTCTAGTGCTTTTTTTACTTCAGCTAGTTCTTTCATTGTGTTCTGTAATTTTTGATTCATTGATGCTACAACCGCACTGGCTGCATCTATAACACTACTTGATTCTTGATTATTACTGTATTCTTTTTTATTATTGGTATTTTTCTTTTCATTTTCAACTGACTTTAATTCTCTAATACTAGATTCTACCTCCTTTCTTTTTTTCAGGATTTCATCTTCTAGGTCTTTCTTTTCATGTCTCAAACTATTCAGTTCTGGGGATTCATTCACTTTTATTTTTACAGATTCAAGTTCTTTGTCATATTTCTTAATCTCTGTTTTTGTTTCTGCAAGTTCCTTTTTTGAGTTATTAATTTCTCGAATTACCAAGCTTAGTTTTTCATATTCTTTCATGGTTTTTTCTTTTTCTTCATTCTTTTCTTTTAGTTCGGTATTTGCTGTATACATGTCAGCACGTGCAGATTTTATTTTTGATACTAGATCTGAATACTCACTCTTTGATTTTTGAATATCCTGCATTATATTTTTTAATTCTTTTTTTGAAATCATTAAATCTCTAACGACATCGTTATATTCTTGTTCTACCAGCTCACGTTTTTTAGAAATTGAATGATTGTTTTCTATCTTTGTTTTTAATTCTTCTTTGATATTTCCTGATTCACTTTTTTTTTCTTTCGGCTCTGTTTTTTTTTGTACTTCATTATTTGAGGCTGATTTATTTTCATATTTTTTACCCTCATTCTTATTTGTGCGTTTAAACCAGTTCAATCTTTTATCCTTAAGCTAACTTTCATTTCTAGCTTTTCTTCCCTGAACAAATTTTAGATAAAAACCAATACCGCCTATAATAAATCCAAAAACTAACCCAGCTATAGATAATTCCGGATATGTTGAATACTGTGTGGGTGAAACCATCAATAACAGGGCTCCTGCAATGATCAAAAAATAAGAACCGCTTCTTTTTGGCTTGTTATGCTCGTTATGTACCAATCATATCACAAGTATTTCTTAATAGATTCCGCAACTTTTTTCTTTCCAATATCCTCGATAAAAGGCCCAATTTTTGGTCCACGGTCTGTTGAAAGTATAATCTGGTAAAGAATTCTGAAAAAGTCCTTCGGCTGAACTTGATTTTCTTTTGCTATAGTATATATCGAGTTTTGTAAGTCCTCGATTTTCTCATCTTTTGATAGTATGTCAGTTAGTTGTCTCAGAGCATCTTTAGCAGAATCATCTATTGTAAATTTTGTGCCTGGTATTTTTGTTTCCTCAAAGTCATCAGAATAATTTCCAGCAAGTTTGATCAGTTCTTCTACATTAGAATTTGTTTCTTTTATTGTACCATAATCAATCAGCTTTGAAACAATGCGCTCTAGCCTATTATCTTTGAATATCTTACACAATTCTATTAGCAGTCTATAGCTTACGTGTGTGCTAGAATTTTTTGGTGTGTTTAGTAGGTTAACGTATTCATAAAGACCCTTAGATTTTACAAGTTTAGCTTCATTGTCCACCTTAGTTTTTCCAAAGTAAATATTTTCTAATTCATTATATTCGTCCATCAGTGCAGGTATGTCTTCAAACCCAAGCTCTCTTGCACCAGTAATTCTCTTGTAAAGTAAGAGGAGAATTGTTTTCGTTGTTCCATAGTGTAACCATTTTTGTGATGTGATTACATTTCCAAGAGATTTTGATATTTTTTTACCACCTTTATCCAAAAACATCTCATATTTTACATGATGAGGGTGTGGAAATTCAAGTATCTCATCCGAAACCCAGTCATTTACTTTGACTGAATCCATAATATCTTTTCCAAATGCTTCGAATCGTATATCAAAGGCTTGCCACCTAGCAGCAAACTCAACTTTCCACGATAACTTTCCAAGTTCCTTTGTAATGTCAGCCTCTCCTTCATGTCCACAACCAGTTATAACGTTAGAGCCAACCTCAGAATTTTTGCATCTATACCTAACCTTTTTTTCATCTTCAATATATTCAAAAGATTCTGTTGTGTATAATTTATCACAGTTTTGGCAAACAGGAAAATAAGGAAGACTATTTTGAAATTTTGTTTGACCCGTTAATTCTTCAATCTTATCTCCAATCTTTTTACTATTGACAAGTATTCTATGAATTTGTTCTTGTAAAAGACCATTTTTGTAAGTATCATGTGCTGTTCTATGTTCATATTTTATTCCTAATTTATCCAATCCATCAAGGAGTATGCTGCTCATATGACTTCCAAATGAGTCGTGACAACCTTGAGGATCCGGATCAGGTATTATTGAAACTCTTTTCCCTAAATACTCATTGAGTGATTCTGGAAAACCCTCAGGAATTTTTCTTAAACCATCTAAATCATCTGAATACGCAATTAGTTCTGATTTGTAGCCAAGATTTTCAAGAGCAAGTTTGATACCATATGCTCTAACTGCATCACCTAGGCTGCCAATATGTGGAACACCTGAAGCACCTAAACCGCTTTCCACCATAATCAGGTCAGTGTTTCTGCCAAGCTGCTTTTCTCGCTCAACTAATTCGAAAGCTAGTTTGTCTATCCACGTACCTTTACCAATTATTTTTTGTTCTGTCATACTTACCTCAGCTGCTTTGACATGTATGGTCCATCCAACGAGTAGCCTAATTTTTTATAATATTCACGTGTACCAACCGCGCTAATAACAAGGAGTTTCGTTGCATCAAAATCCTCTTTTGAAATTTTTTCCGCCTCATTCATTAATTTTCTTCCTAATCCAGAATGCTGAATGCTAGCTTCTTCATGCTCACCAATCTTGATTGATTTCCCAAACACATGAAGTTCCCTAACTATGCATGAGTTTTGTGTAATTTCATTTCTGTGTGCCAACCCACTAGGTTTTCTCAAGCGTAAGAATCCATAAATTGATTCATCACTATCATCAAAAGAAATGAAAATTTCTCTTCCATTAGAGGAATCATATTCTTGTCTGTTCAGTTTCAAAAATTCTGCCTGCATATTTTTTCTAGAAAGACCAGCTTCCCTACATCTAATGCATTTACAAGAATGCCCTTCATCCTTCAACCGTTTGTGTATAATTTGTCTCAGATTGCCTGATTTCGGTCCAGCTTGAATCTCATTTGTTGTGATTTCTCTCTGAACACGCATGATTCTAACCCACTTTGGCACCATCTTTTTTACCTCAGTCAACACAGTTAACATTTCTTCGTCAGAATACGGCGTGTATTTTTTTGCAATAAAATCATCGTATAATGCGGTATCCTTCAGAACCAACGAGGGGTAAATCTTTAGCATATCTGGTTTAAATTCTGAATCATTGAACAGTTTTTTGAAATCGTAGATGTCATCCTGAGGCGTCATGGTGGGCAAGCCTGGCATCATATGTGCAACTATCTTATATCCCGAATCCTTTGAAATTTGGAATGAATCTATAACGTCATCGTAGTCATGTCCTCTATTAACAATCTCGTAAACTCTTTCGTGCAGACTTTGAACGCCAATCTCAACCCTTGTAACACCATATGATAACATTAGGTCAATGTGCTCTTTTTTGCAATAATCAGGCTTGGTTTCAACTGTAAATCCAACGTTTCTAATTTTTGCATGTTCGTTTTGTTTTTTGGCAGTTTCTAGATCTGCAGATTCAAAACCATTTAACGTGTCATAGCATGACTTGATGAATTTTGTTTGATAATCCTGTGGCATGAAGAGAAAAGTTCCCCCTGCAATTACTAGTTCAACTTTTGTGACGTCATGGCCATATTTTTGAAGTTTTTCTATCTTTTCAGCAATCTGACCTTTCGGTTCATATTGATTTTCAATTGCTGAAACAGTAAGCGGTTCTTTTCCAGTATAGCTGTTAGGAGTATTGAATTCCAAACCACCGGGGCAGTAGGTGCATCTTCCATGAGGACATGCATACGGTTTTGCCATCAAAGCTACTACGGCAACACCAGATGCAGTCTTTACGGGTTTTTTTAGCAAAACATTTTGGAGTTTTTCATATGATTTTCCGTTCACAGTAGCTAAAATTTCATAGTTTTTTGGAATCCTGTCAAGCGAGTATTTAGTACAAACTCTTTTGATCTCTGATTTTGCCTGATTTTTTGTAGGTTCTACAATTTGCAAAAGGCTTTCCGATATCTCGTAGCATGCTTTGGAAAAATTAATTTTTTTCATTTGCTATTCTGAATTATTATAACATAAATTCCTTAAAGATGTTGATATTATCTAATTAGAACTATATCCGTCTTTTTCTTTTAATTTTCTTTTTAACTTTACCTGCCTTTGCTTTTACTTTTCTTCCAGCTCTTCTAACTGTCTTAACTTTATCTTCTGCATTTTTTGTTTTCTGTTCAAGAAACTTATGACCCTTCTCAGCCATAACAGTTCTACCGGAATCGTCAATAGTTACATATCCATTGTCCACTAGATCTTTAACAAATTGTTTTTTTAGTTCTTCTACAGTAAGAGGCTTCTGTTTTACCGCTTTAGTTTTTGTTTCCTTTATACCCTGTTCAAGTAAAAGTGTCGTAAGATAATCAGTACCCTTATTGAGGTGATCAACTTCTTCATTTTCTACACTTTTTTGCTCGTCGTGTTTCTTTTTTCCATACAATAGGTGCGCAACTAGCATATCAGCTGTTTGGGCTTTTTCCTCGGTTTCTGGCAATACCGTTTTTGTGTAAAACTTGGATTTATAGTCTTTTTCTAATCAAAGGTAAATAACTCTTAGATAAAATGCGGCAAATGCAACTAGTGTTGTTATAACCATTAATGGTAAACCCTTGATAAGAAACTCTCTGAAGAATATTCTATAACCAAATTTTTCACAAATTGCTATTGCCACAAGATTTGCACTTGCACCAATTAACGTACCATTTCCTCCAAGGTCTGCACCAAACGCAAGTGCATACCACAACGGGTTGTAATCAAATGCAGTTAAGTTGTGAGCAAATGCTGGGTCAACAGATATGTTTTCAATTATTGGAATCATTGTTGCAGTGAACGGTATGTTATCCACAAAGGCTGACGCAAATGCAGACACTATTGTTATGGTAAACATTGTTGCACCTAATTCTCCCTCAGTAATTTCCAGTATATTATGTGCAAGAAGTTCTAAAGCACCAGAAACTTCAACGCCACCCACTATGATAAATAATCCACAGAAGAAAAGTAATGTTGGCCATTCAACATGGTGTAGTGCTTTGAATGGTTGTATTCCTGTTACCACCAGAAGTACTGCTGCTCCACCTAATGCAATTATAGATACATCTAGGTCAAGCATTCCATGTAACATAAACATGATTATTACAGCACCAAGAATGATAGCTGATTTTTTTAAAAGCATACTATCTTTGATTTCTTTTTTCTCGTCTAACGCTTGAAGCTTTTCAATATTTTCTGCTTTTTGCTTGAGATCTTTTCTAAACATGAATTTGAAAAGTACAATTGTAACAGCCATAGTGATAATAATTTCTGGTGTCATGTGATAAGCAAAAGTCATAAAATCAATTCCAGCTGCTGAGCCAATCATAATGTTTGGTGGATCACCAATCAGAGTTGTTGCTCCACCAATGTTTGATGCAAAAATCTGAGCTAGAATCAATGATATCGGATTGATATTTAGTATTTTACAGACTGAAATTGTCACAGGTACCATAAGTAGGACCATGGTGACGTTATCCAGAAATGCAGAGCCTACGGCAGTAATTATTGCCAGTAAAATCATTAGCTTCCAGACATTTCCGTTTGAAATTTTTGCAGCCTTAATTCCAATGTACTGAAAAATTCCTGTTTCGCCTAGAATACCAACAATTACCATCATTCCCAAAAGAAGACCAATCGTGTTGAAATCAATCGCACCGATCACAAAGTCTACGCTATCATGTGGGTCAAGCACACCAGTCATAAATAGAACAATTAGCATCACAAGTGCGCCAAAAAGTGCAATAGCAGTTCTATGTATCACTTCTGTAATCAGAATCACATACATGCCAAGCAAGACAGCCAAAGTAGCCATCATTGTGAGAGTAAGCTCGAGTCCCACATACTCTGGAAGCGTAAACAGCATGGCTACCATTACTACAAGGGCTACCATTCCAATTGCTAAAGCTCTCATCGAAAAGTGAGACACTACCTCTACATCCATTTAGTAATTATGGGATTTTTCCCATATATGGCAGTATTTAGTGAAAATATATTTCAAATTTGGTAAACAGATTATGCAATTTTTTTGGAGTTTATGAAAACTCCCTTTTTACTAGTTATTTTTCCTATTTCGTAGGATGTTAGTCTGTGTTTTTTGAAAATATTTCGAGTTTTTGCCACATCGATTTTTGGTAAAACAACACAAAATCCTACACCCATGTTAAACGTCTTGTACATTTCATTGTCTTCAACGCCGCAATCTTGTATCAGTTGCATTAGTGGAGGCGTCTTGGGCAGGTTGGTTAAATCAAATCCTATATTTTTTAATCGCAAGAGTTTGGTGAATGACCCGCCTGTAATATGTGCCAAGCCGTGAATTTTGCATTTTGATAATGCCTCAAGCACAGGTTTGACATAAATCTCCGTAGGCGTCAGCAGGGCAGCTCCCAGTTTTCCTATACCCTTTACTTTGTCGCTTAATTTGTACTTTGATAACAGTACATTTCTTGCAAGCGTGTATCCGTTAGAATGGAGGCCGCTACTTTTGATTCCAATTATCGCATCGCCTGTTCTAATTGACTTTCCAAGTACCATCTCTTTTTTTGAAAGTATTCCAACAACAGTGCCAGCCAAATCCATCATGAATCCCTTTTCTGAAAATAAGTCAGGCATGATGGCAGTTTCACCACCAACTATTGGCACTTGGGATTTTTTTGCACCTTTAGCTAATCCTTGAACTACTTTTTTGAATATTTTTTGATTATTTTTGTTTGCAGCTATGTAATCAACAAATGAAATTGGCGTTGCACCAATGCAGATTATATCATTTACATTCATTGCAATACAATCTATTCCTATGGTATCATATTTTTTCAGCATGTTTGCGATGAGAATCTTTGTGCCAACTCCATCCGTATGCGTAGCCAAAAGCTTACCGCCAGGGATTTGAACCACACCGGCATAATGCCCAAATCCATGTGCGGTCTTTGCAAGTTTTTGTATGTTATGTGTTGATGATATAATTCGCCCAATTGCAGCCTGACTTTTTTTAATCTTAGTGATATCGACGCCCACTTTTTTGTAGGTTATTGCCATACTTTTGCCTCAAATCTCGGGTAAAAGAATTTTTTTGCCATACTACATGTACATGCTAGAGTCAGTTTTTCTGTGTTCCGTATATTTTTCTGAAAGTTCCTTGAAATCTACTCCAATTTTCTTTTTTCCTTTTCGAAGATCAGACGTATCAATTTTCATATGATACGCTCTATTTACAGCATCTACCAAAGTTGCTGCTGCCAACGGATCTGGTTTTTTATCATTAGCTTTTACTAGTAAAGTAACTCCCTGAATTTTTCGCATTAGGCATTCATTCAACAGTCCACCTGCAACACCAGTGACAAACCCTTGTGGTATCATATTGATACCATTGTTCTCCATAACACGACATAGGTCTTCTTCGGCTGCACAGAATGCCTTATCATCATGAGTTGTACTTGCGACACCATCTAAAATTATAATTTCATTGGAACCCTTTTTTTCTACCCAATTCAAAATTGATGAAATAATGTCATATAGTCCTTCTAGTTGCAAAGTAATTTCGCATATTATTGCACAGATAGTTCTTTCCTTGTTTGTGTATATACGGAATGGATGTCTTAGCCTTCCTTGCATAAAAACGGTTGAAGGAGGCAAATGCCTTGATCTGATATACGCGATTTCTTCCATTCCTAATTTGTCAATAATGTATCCTACCGACAGTGGACCAACAAGACCTGCGCCAACAAACCCTGCAAAAATTATAGGGCTGTTTAAAACATCTTTTTTAATTTCATAGATTTCACAATTGGCGAGTAATTTATCATGCACACATTTCTTGGATTTCTACGGACTAATTATTCTTTCATTAAATTGGATTCTAGTCATGTTTTTGCATGAATAGATTAAGCATGGTCATGCCGTTTTCTGTAATGGAGTAAAAAACATTCGGGCCGGTCGATTTTTTTGTAATAAATTTGTAATTAAGACAGAGATGCAGATAGTTGAGGAAAGATTTTTTCATTCTAATCTTTGATTTTACATACAAGTCAGAAAATGTCATAGAGTTGCCTCGAAGCTGATAGAGTAGCTTAATCAATGATAAAGTACTGTAATCACGGGCCCTGGCTTTTATCGCATCTAATACCTCTTCGTCTTTCTGTATTATGAAATCACTGAATTGCTCTGCCACCTCAGTAGGAATGTATGTCAACCTAGCTCGCATTATACGGTACAGTACGGTAAATTACTTTATTAACCTTAATCTAAGTTTTTTTTGAGCTAATCTAGCCATATCTTAAACAAGCCTTGAAAATGAGATCTAGATTGATTGTTTCAAGTGTGAAATTTCAATAAAACGCCTGTTTTAAACAAACCATTTTCAAACTTTTACGTGGAAATTGCGGTTAATGCACTACTAACTATTGTAGGTCTTGTCATACTTTGCTTTGGGGGAAGCTGGCTAGTATCGGGTGGTGTCGCAATCGCCAAAAAACTACGAATTAGTCAAATGATTATAGGCTTGACAATTGTAGCATATGGAACTTCAACTCCTGAATTGGCTGCCAGTATGGCAGCTGCAGTGGGCTCACACACGGACCTAATTTTGGGTAATGTAGTTGGAAGCAACATCAGCAACATAGGCATGGTAATCGGTGTGTGCGCAGTTGTTTCTACACTTGTTGTAAAAAAGGCAACCACTAGAAAAGAGGTTCCAATTATGATTGGTGTCACGTTGCTTTTGATTGCAATGTCTGTTGACGGTGAAATCTCACAATATGATGGTGTTATACTAGTTGCGGGATTGATTGCGTTTACGGCTTATACGTTGTCAAGGGCAAAAAAAGAAAGGAACGAAGCAACTGAAGATTCTGCATCTACAAAGACACGAGTCCCAAGAGCACTAGCGCTAATTGTGGTAGGTGCCGCACTTTTGTATTTTGGCGGCTTTCTTACTGTAGAAAATGCAGTATTAATTGCGGAAAATCTTGGAATATCTGAAACCGTAATAGGAATAACCATCATTGCCATAGGCACTTCGCTTCCCGAACTTGTCACTTCCGTAATCGCAATAAGAAAAGGACACACGGACATAGGAATTGGCACCATTGTCGGAAGCAACATTTACAACATTCTTATGATTATGGGAATTTCGTGATGATTGGCTTTGCTGTTGTCCTAGTTGCATTCTTAAGGTCCGGTATTATTCCAAGGCCAGCTGGAGTCGGGCTGGTGATTGCATATGCAGCGTATATTGGGTACACTTTACTCTAGTTATCTAGGATTTTCGTACCTGAATTTTTTAATTTTAATCAAATCAAAGTAAGAGCCAAACTTTGAGGAATCATTTACGCTATCTAGTTCATCTTCTTTTGGCTCATTTTCAAACGTCCTGAGAATTTTGTAGGTTGTGTTTCTTTCCGCGGGAATCCTACCAACATCTCTGACAAGGCGTCTGATTTGCTTTGGCTTCAACAGTTGGCCATGCTGTGAGCCTGCAGCAGTTGAGATGCTTTCATTGATCAGAGTTCCTCCAAAGTCATTTGCGCCACATTTCAGTAGTTGCTGTGACATTTTTTCACCCGTTTTTACCCATGACATCTGTATGTTGTCGATGCAGTTGTTCAACATGATTCTGGAA
>LUMD01001331.1_pt1 | contig 10371 bp, 12 predicted proteins | sample 729651 | NCBI WGS metagenome assembly LUMD01 (sample SAMN03860272, study PRJNA289734) | marine metagenome | biome: seawater column; feature: ocean; material: water; isolation source: Red Sea water column Station 34 - depth 258m | place: Saudi Arabia: Red Sea | collected 2011-10-15 | depth 258 m | reverse complement strand
GCCCCGGTCAGAACATAGTGGAACACTTCGGTGGGATGAAGTTCGGCGTTCAACATGTAGAAGTCTACGTCGTCCGCGGAATCTCTATCGTTTTCTTCCCACTTGAACCAGCCGCCTGAGAGTGTGGCCATACCAACATTACCGGCGAAGGAGATGCCGTTCATGTCGTCATTGGTGACAAAACTCTCGTACTTGCCGAAGCCATACCCCTGGATACCCGCTCGCACCTTCCAGTCGCTGTTCGGCACTTTCAGTTCAGCGTAAGCATTCTTGGTCTCGACGCCAACGCCGTCGGCGCTGAGTTTGCCACAGTTGTCACCCTGGCAGCTTCCCGTCTCACCCCAGGGAGAATCGAACTCACCGAACCAGACCAGGCTCACGTTATCATTGAGATCGCCGGTGATCTTTGCCCGCAAGCGCTGATCAACGAAAGAACTACTGTTATCGTTGGTTTCATCAAGGCTTTGTGACGTAGCCTGAAGACGGTAATAACCGCCCACACTAAAGGGCGAATCGCTTTGCTTGAGTTTCTCAACTTCTGCCGTCAGTTGATTGATTTCGGTCTTCAAGTCGTCCACAGAGGGTGATGCACTGCCGACCGGCTCTGCAGCCCATGCCGGTGTTGTTGCAACTGCTATCGCAAGCGGAGCGCCGATTGATTTGAGTAGTCTGCTCACTTGAAACTCCCTATTTTTTGATTTTCGTATAGACCACGATTGTTGTATTTCTTGCTTTTTTAGAAGTTCGCCTGTTTAGCGGCAGTTCATCATGCCCGAGAAACCTGAAACGAACCTGAATTTTCAGCTTCATTTCATTTTCCTACGACTTTTGTATAAGAATAAAGTGCTTCCCGCACTGTGGACCAGTCACCTTTAGAGATGGGCACGCCCTCAAACAGCCATCGGCGACTGACTACTTGAAGGCTTTCGGGGAGGATTCTGATAGCCAAGATATCGATGGCTTTGCCCGACCTTGCTTTCTGGATACTAGCCGTATTTCCAGTACTCGGAGGGCTTGGCTAATATCTGATGTGGAAATGTCGATCTCAAGTTCGACAGCCTGAAATCGTGAGACTAGTTGGGTAGGTTATGATTTGTGCAAGTCGACCATCGTACAGAGCCTGGTTCCTGTTTGTTTTAATCTGGTCTGTCAGTTTTTTGCTGCATTTTTTCTGGGAAATGGCCCAGGTGCCTTTTTTTACGGGGATGATGGATGCGCCCCATGGTGCGGTCGTCTGGCTGTGCACTCGGGCGGCAATCGGTGATGCCAATATTGCACTATTTGCCTATGGCATCGCCGCAGTGGTAACCAGAGACGGCTTCTGGATACAGGGATGGTGGCGCCGCCATACGTTAGGAGCGTATTTTGCCTCTGGCTTATTTATCACAATAGTTTTTGAAGCATGGGCCACGGGCGTAGGCCAGCGCTGGAGCTACAATGATGCGATGCCGCTGCTCCCCTTTCTAGGCACAGGTATCGCCCCCTTAGTACAGTGGGTTATCGTTCCAATAATATCACTCTACAGTCTGCGTTGGCTCTACAGAGGCTGGCTTGATCTCAGACGTCAGGACCATGATCACACCCGGTAATGCAAACCGAAGGCCCAGGGCATCATGTGAGCGGATCTACAAACAACTGCGCGACCACACCAATCGCGTTCGGCGCCAGACAGACTATTCTTCCCTGACCCATCGGGCCTATTGGTGATCTTTCTCGTAACGCCGCCGCAGCAACATTGAATTACCAATGACTGAGAGCGAGCTGACCGTCATGGCCACCACACCAATCATAGGATGCAACAATCCGGCAGCCGCAATTGGAATGGCGGCTGCATTGTACCCACTGGCCCACAACAGATTTTGAACGATCTTTTTGAAGGTGGCACGGGACAAGATCATAGCGTCAACAACCCCGGACAATTCCCCACGGACGAGGGTGACGTCCGCAGCCTCTATGGCCACATCCGCGCCAGCGCCTATGGCAATTCCTACGTTCGCCTGTTTCAGAGCCGGGGCGTCGTTGATCCCGTCACCCACCATTGCAACATGATTACCGTACTTTTCCTGCAGTTCCCGAATGGCGTCCACCTTGCCCTCCGGCAGCACCCCGGCGCGCACCTCGTCAATGCCCACTTCACGGGCAACGGCGTTAGCTGCACGTTCGTTGTCACCAGTAATCATCACCACGTAGAGCCCCTGCTCGTGCATGGCCCGAATGGCTGCCACCGATTCGTCCTTGAGCGTGTCGGCAACCGCAACAATACCGCAGGCGTCACCATCACGGGCGATGATTACGGCGGTTCTACCCTGGCTCTCAAGGTCGAAAAGGCTCTTATCCAGAGCTTCCAGCCCTTTAACGCCTTGTTCTTCCAGCAGGAGACGGTTGCCAATCAACACAGTTTTGTCACCGACCGTGCCCGATACGCCGCGAGCGCCAGTGGAGCGAAAATCCGCAACGCTTCCGGGCTTGACCCCCCGCTCCCTGGCACCGTCCACGATGGCACGGGCGATGGGGTGCTCGGAGGCATTTTCCACGGCGGTGGCAAGCTCCAACAGTTCGGTCTCTGAAACCCCTCCGGCGGTTACTACGTCCGTAAGCTTTGGCTCGCCCCGGGTGATAGTGCCGGTTTTATCCAGCACCATCACCTTGACGTCCTTGAAGGTCTGGATGGCTTCGCCTGAGCGAATCAGGATACCCCGCTCGGCGCCGACGCCTGACCCCACCATCAACGCTGTCGGCGTCGCCAACCCCAATGCGCAGGGGCAGGCAATCACCAACACCGCGATAGCCGCCAGAATGGCCAACACCGGTGTCGCGGCCGTTGGATCTACCCAGGGTAAAAAAACCGAGCCCCATTCAAGAATCGGCCGGAGCGTATCCGCTGCCAATAGCCAGACCGCAAAACTGCCCAGCGCGATAACAATGACCAGCGGCACGAAGCGACCGGTCATGCGGTCTGCAAATTCCTGGATCGGTACCCTGGACCCCTGGGCCTCGTCAATCAGCTTCACCACCTGGGCCAGGAAGGTATCGCCGCCAACCCGGGTGGCTTTGACCCTCAGGCGACCTTCCTTGTTGATGGTGGCACCGATGACGGTGTCTCCTGAGCTTTTATAGACAGGGACCGATTCGCCAGTGGCGATGGATTCATCCAGATGGCTCTCACCGTCCACCACTTCCCCATCGGTGGGCACTTTGTCACCGGGCCTGACAATCATGATGTCGCCTGGTGCCAATTCCTTCACGGGAATTTCAACTTCTTCGCCATCCCGCTCCACACGGGCCGTCTTGGCACCCAGCGTGAGCAACTTGCGGATGGCTTCCGAGGCCTTGCCTTTGGCCTTTGCCTCCAGGTACCGACCAAGCATATGAAAGGTCATGATGGTAACGGCCATTTCGATGAAAGAAGTCATCGGATAGACAAAACCCACCAGACCGATCAGGTAGGGGGGCAGGCTGCCCATGGAAATCAGCACATCCATGTTGAAGGTGCCGTTTTTGAGCGACCGCCAGGACGCCTTGTGGGTAGCGGCACCGCCATAAAGAAACACCACCGGAAAGCCAAGCACGGCTATGATCGCCAGATACCCCGGAATGGGCTGCCAGAACATATGAAACATCATCAACACCATGATCAGTGTTGTCGGTACCGCAGCGATCGAGAACCTGCGCAATGCAAGCTTCAGATAGGCCTCCTCAGCGGCCGAGTCGTCTTCCTGATTGGCATCCTCCTCCTGCGCGATGGTGGCCACATCATAGCCGGCACCCTCGATCAGTTTTTTCAACTCACGCTCTGACGGCCCTTCGGGGCCGACCACCACGCTTACGGTGTGGTTCGCAATATTGGTTGACGTTGTCTGAACGCCGTCGTGCCGGGCCAGCGTGCTTTTAATAATGCCGGCACAATGGTCGGACCCCATTCCGGGCACCGTCACCTTGAAAGTGGTCGCACCAACTTCTCTGACAGACGCCACGTCGTAGCCAGCCCCTTCCACAGCGCGTTTGACGGCATCACTATCAGGCTTGGATGCCGAAGCGCGGACACTCACTCTATGTTTGGCGATGTTAGTCTGTACCCCGTCAATACCTTCCAAACGACCAATCGTCTTGCTGATGATGCCCGCGCAATGGTCTGACCCCATTCCGGGCACAATTAGCTCAAGCTTTCTTTGCCCCTGGGCTGTCTGTTTTATTTCACTGTCCATCAGTAGCTCTCCTCCCAGTGTCGAATTCCACTTACTTGTGATGGTGAGTATGAGATTCCTCATGCCCGGATTCTTCGGCTTTTGCGGTCCTTTGCAGGAATACCCGCTCGGCCACCGCGATAACGATCATGGTGACAAACGCCACGCCAATGACAAACGGGTCGGTACTGAGCTTGACCCAGACAAAGCCAACAAGTAAAAGCAGGTCTAGTAGAATAGCGGTTGCCGGCACCCAGGCGTTGGCCTTTATGTCCTGGCGCAGACAGGGCATTACGCCTCAGTGAATGGCAATACCCATCACCAGGTAGAAAACGATACCCAGTGCGGTAATCCTGGACAGATCAAAGAAGGCCGCCTGCTGGTGCCATCCTGGCAATCGCAACGGTGAACCAGACGGCGTATTCCCCAGGGCTGGGCGTGTAGCGGCGGCATGGGCGTCGTCCTACTTCTTTATAATCTCAGGCGGCGATGGAAATAACAATGGCGCGCCCCAAATTCCGCTTGGGGTCTATTACCTCAGAGCCACTGTTGGTTATCGTGGTGAAGCCATTGAAGGCCAGAATCCCGAGCGCAGTTGCACCCGGTAAGTTGCAAACCGTTCCGGCCTCCCCGGGGTTTGAAAAGTCAACTGATATGGAGTCGGCCAACAGGAATTGCGCCTGAATATATGGCGCATGCATCACCTCCTTTTTGGATGGTCGCGTCCGCCTGCTGGATGTGAAACTGGTAGGTGAAGGGTTCTTCCGGCTTGATGCCCGGAAAACTGACACCTGGCACGCCAGAAGGGTTATCTTCATAGTCGACTACTCCCCACTATTTAACTACATACCGGCCTGGTAGTGCCCGGGCACGTTGCAGGCAAACTCGATATTGCCTTTATCGGAGAATTTCCAGACAACTTCCTTGCTTTGGCCAGGCTCCAACAGAACGCTGTTGGGGTCGTCATGCTTCATGGAATGGCCATTGCCCATATCCATGTCCATCATGTGGTGGTTGAGCTTGCCTCCCTGAATAACGCCATGCTCGACCATCATCATCATTTCCTTCTGATGGGTTTCGTGCATTTCCGGGGTGCCGATGTTGAATTCGTGCACCAGGTTACCTTTGTTCTCGACCACAAAGCGCACCGTTTCGCCGGGCTTCACTTCGATCGCTTCCGGCTCGTAGTAGTTGTCGTACATTTCCACCGTGATTGTTCGACCGGCTTCTGACGCCTTACCTGGTTCGCCGCTGCTGGCACCATGCCCACCACCGTGAGCGCCTGCTGCAAGTGCGCTCGCTGACATTGAAAGGGCCACGCCCGCAACCAAAAACTTTGATGTATGCATCCGATCTACTCCTGTCGTGATTTACATTTAAAGCCTGTGGCGCTTGCTCAGAAAATTGAGCAATGCCCAGAATCGTTTGCTAGCATCGCTCACTAACCTGAATTCCTTCTGAAAATGGCAAACTATTTGTTGTTCAGCCTGGATTCAAGTTGGTCAGCGCGGCCTGAAGGCCGGTCGGTGTGAGCTTGATGAGAGTCGCCAGAGCCTGAGACTTTCCGATGGCACCGAACACGGCCTGACCGGCACGGAGTTCCGCCGGCTCCGCTGTTTGAAGAGCCATCCCGGCCATGGCCTCGGCCTGGCCATCGCCCGGGAGATCACCGAACGCTATGGTGGTAGCCTGACGTTCAGTACTGGTTCGCACGGGGAGCTCAAAGCAGTGGCTTGCTTTCCCGACGTCGAAAGAGAGAGGAAACCGTGAAGATTGGTGAACTCGCGAAACGGACGGCAGTTCAAATCGAAACCATCCGTTACTATGAAAAAATCGCTTTGTTGCCCGAACCCGACCGGGACAGCAGTGGCTACCGCTCCTACCGCAATGCCCACCTGGACCGTCTGTTGTTTATCAAACGCTGCCGCAATCTGGACATGGCCCAGGAGGAGATCCGTGAGCTGATCCGGCTGGCTGAGCAACCGGAGGCCGATTGCAGTGAAGTGGACGCCCTGCTGGCGCGCCACCTGAACCACGTTCGGGAACGGTTGAAGGAACTGGCGAGTCTGGAGGAAACCCTGGTTCAGCTTCAGGAAGCCTGCTCGCATGGCCGCACGGTAAGGGAATGCGGCATTCTGGGTGGCCTGAGTTCGGAGCTTGAAACACCGGAACCGGAGGACCGCCACAACCACGTTCCCGGCACCCATGGCCTGGGCCAGAATTGACCACGCAAGAAAACCCGGACGCAACTGTTGACCCTGTAGCTAATACAGGGTTTTCAATAAGACCATCTGAACACAGGAGGTCTTTATGGCGTGCAGTTGCTCTGCCCCCGAACCCAAATCCCCTGCGCCGGGCTTTCGCCGCGCCTTGTGGATTGCCTTGTGGGTCAACCTGGCCATGTTCTTTGTAGAAGGGCTGGCCAGTCTTTCGTCTGGCTCTGTTTCGCTGATGGCGGATGCCATCGATTTCTTCGGCGACAGCGCCAACTACATTCTCTCTCTCACAGTCCTCTCCATGGGCATGCTCTGGCGCGGGCGCGCGGCCATGGTTAAAGGTATCACCATGACCGTGTTCGGCCTGGTGGTCTGGGCCCGGGCGGTCTGGGTGGTTCAGGCAGGTATTACACCGGAGCCGCTGACCATGGGGGCAGTGGGTCTGCTGGCCCTTGCCGCCAACGTGAGCGTGGCCGCCCTGCTGTTCAGATTCCGTGAAGGGGATTCCGACATGCGCTCGGTATGGCTGTGCAGCCGGAACGATGCCGTCAGCAACATCGCCGTTATGGTGGCCGCTCTCGGTGTATTTGGCACCGGATCAGCCTGGCCGGACCTGATTGTTGCCGCAATCATGGGCACGCTGGCCATCACCGCCGGCATCAGCGTGGTGCGCCACGCCCGCAGCGACATCGCGGAAGCCAAAGCCAGCAAAGCGCAACCGGGAGCTGCATCATCAAGCAGCCGCTAAAATGCCAGCGAAATCATCACCGGGATAAACGCCAGGGCAAACAAGGTGGTGAGCAGCACCGTACCCGCCGCCTGCCTTGGCGAGGTATCCAGCAAGGTGGCGATGACCACGGTGTTAGCTGCAATCGGCGTGATTGAAATCAGGAACATGGCTCTGTGCACTGCCGGCTCATAAATACCGAGAAGCGTTGAATCGACCCACCAGAACACAATAGCCACCAGGGGCCAGATAACGAACTTCCCGAAAAACGCCAACGCCGTGAAACGAACGTTGCCTGCCAGCCCGCGAAAACTTGTGATGCTCATACCGATAATCATCATGCCCAGAATGCTGTAAGCCCCCCGCAGGTTATCAAACAGCGGCACGAAAATATCCGGAATTCCGACCCCAGCCAGATTCAGGCCGACTGCCGCCAGAAAGGCGTACACGGAGGGAAGCTTAAGTACCCGCCAGAGCGCATCTCTGATGCTGTAACGTCCCCTCGCGGCAAGATAAAAACCCACGGAATTTTCAAACAGCGTGGTGCCCAGCATGCAGACGATGTAAAGGCCCAGCCCCTCTTCCCCGAACAGCAAAAGGGCCACTGGAACGCCGAAGTAACCAGTATTCCCGGAGCCGACACACAGGGGAATGATGTTGGCACTACCATCGGTGAGAATAGTCTTTGCCAGTTTTAGCTGCACGATCCCCAGAACAGATGAGATTCCAAAAACAATAAACGGCAACAGGATGACTTCCGGCGACAATGGCGCTGCCATTACCCCCGAAAACACCACCGACGGCGTCACGATGTACAGCATGATGCCGGCAATGTGGCGGCCGCTGGCCTCAAGATAGCGACCGGCAATCCAGCCCAATGCAAGCGTTACATAGAGCGGGATAAGCTTAAAGAAAAGGGCAAACGCGGCGGCCATCGGCGCTCCGTAACCAAGGAAACATGTCCGGACAAACTGGCTGCGCAGTCTATCACCTACCCCTCCAGAGGTAACTCCCCGGCGCAATGGTGAAATATCCGGGCATGCTTGATAATCATCAACAGCATTTAGCATGCATCTTTATATCCTAGTACGGCAGTCAGGTATTCCACAAAGACTAAGGAGAGAGACCCATGGCCGAGCGCTTTACCAAAAGCATGGCCAGGAACATATACCTGGGAGGAAGTGCATTCTTCGTCCTGCTGTTTCTGGCTTTGACTTTTGATACCCAGGTGCGGGCAATGCCCGAGCGGGATAACCGCGACCAACTCACCGACCAGGTGGTTCGAGGCAAACATGTCTGGGAAAACAACAACTGTGTTGGTTGCCACCAACGTATTCGATCGCCGCGGCGGTGGTGACAGCGACGTTTTCAAGGCCTACATGAACGCCTGGATGAACGCCATGCCCACTAATGTGCCCGGCCGCCGCCAGATGCCCCAGTTCAATCTGACCGATCAGGAAATCGAGGATCTCGCCGCCTTCCTGGAGTGGACTTCAAAGATTGACGATAACGATTGGCCACCCAACATCGAAGGCTGAGGGAACCGACATGAAATACGAATCTCAAAGGGTAGCAATGCCCTACTTCATCTTTGCCCTGGTTCTGTTTGCCGGTCAGATTCTGTTCGGCCTGATCCTCGGTCTCCAATACGTAGTCGGTGACTTCCTGTTTCCGGAAATCCCCTTCAACGTTGCCAGAATGGTCCATACCAACCTGCTGATTGTCTGGTTGCTCTTCGGCTTTATGGGAGCAACTTATTACCTGGTTCCGGAAGAGGCACAGACCGAGCTGCACAGCCCGCTACTTGCCTGGATCCTGTTCTGGGTTTTCGCCGTTGCCGGTACCCTGACCATCCTTGGTTACCTGTTCGTGGACTACGCCACCCTGGCGGATGTCACGATGAATAAGTTGTTGCCAACGATGGGCCGTGAATTCCTCGAACAACCCACGATCACCAAAATAGGCATAGCGCTGGTTGTCGTTGGATTTCTCTACAACATCATGATGACAGCTCTGAAGGGGCGCAAAACCGTGGTCAACATTGTGTTGATTACCGGTCTCATTGGCCTGGCCGTGCTGTGGCTGTTTTCTTTCTACAACCCGGGAAACCTCACTCAGGACAAGTACTTCTGGTGGTTCGTGGTGCATCTGTGGGTTGAAGGTGTCTGCTGATTACCGGCATCATCGGTACCGGGCACCATTTCTTCTGGATCGGTCCGCCCGAGTACTGGTTGTGGCTGGGCTCTGTGTTTTCCGCCCTTGAGCCGCTTCCGTTCTTCATGATGGTGGTTTTTGCCTTCAACATGATCAACCGTCGGCGTCGCAACCATCCGAACAAGGCTGCCATGCTGTGGGCCATGGGTACTGCCGTGATGGCCTTCCTGGGGGCCGGTGTGTGGGGCTTCCTGCATACCCTTGCGCCGGTAAACTATTACACCCACGGCAGCCAGATTACTGCAGCCCACGGCCACATGGCCTTCTACGGCGCCTACGTGATGATTGTGCTGACCATCATTTCCTACGCCGTGCCCATTATGCGTGGCCGGCCCTATGGCAACAGCAATACCGCGCAGATTGTCGAGATGTGGGGGTTCTGGCTGATGACCATCTCCATGGTATTCATCACGCTGTTCCTGACCGGCGCTGGCGTATTGCAGGTCTGGCTGCAGCGGCTTCCGGAAAGCGGTGAAGCACTGTCGTTCATGGCCACCCAGGACAACATCGCATTGTTCTACTGGATGCGCCTGGTCGCCGGCTGCTTCTTCATGGCCGGTCTGGTGGTGTACTTCGGCAGCTTCTTCATCAAGGGCCAGGCATCCCCGGCAGAAGAAGTCCGCGGTCCTGCCACCCAGGAAGCCTGAAAACCGCAGGCCGGAGCGACCCTCTCCGGCCTGCCCAACCGTAAACGGATAGTTGCCGTGCATGAGCAGAAGCTCCCGAACAAGGACACCCTCCAAAGAAAACGGTTGCTGACACGCGCCGCATTCTTCGGGCTGTTTCTGCTTGCGCCGGTACTCAATATTTTTCGATACGATCTGACGGAAACCCAGTTTGTACTGCTCGGGTTTCCCCTCTCCTTCAATCTTGAGCTGGCCTGGGTCAGCCAGAGTTCGCCGGCAGAAGTGGCCGGACAAATCCTCGTCTGGTTCATACTTCCCATTACACTGCTGGTACCGTTGGTGCTCTGGATCGCCTGGAAATGGGGGCGGATCTATTGTGGCTGGCTGTGCCCGCACTTTTCGGT
>LUMD01001719.1_pt1 | contig 10383 bp, 8 predicted proteins | sample 729651 | NCBI WGS metagenome assembly LUMD01 (sample SAMN03860272, study PRJNA289734) | marine metagenome | biome: seawater column; feature: ocean; material: water; isolation source: Red Sea water column Station 34 - depth 258m | place: Saudi Arabia: Red Sea | collected 2011-10-15 | depth 258 m | reverse complement strand
CTCGAAAATAGCAACGGCAAGGGCCACCGCTTCGCTATCTACATTGTCACTAAATTGCCACTGCCATTCCCCGTTTCGAACGCGACCCACACCCTGATATTGACCATCGGCGTTGGTAAACCACGCATAGCTGCTGCCAACAAAGAACTGCTTAACTAATACATCTTTGTCATCGGGAGCACGCATTACGGTTTCGTTAACCAGAAGCTTGCTATTAAATTGTTGAAGGGATGAAAGTTTTGCAAGGGTAACCTGAAGCTTATTTGACGTGTCGGCGTCAGCCGCTAATTCGGCTTGCTCTTTATCCCACGTCTGGCGAATAATTTCAGGCAGCGACGAATAAAGGCTGTCTACTTGCCCTATTACTCCAGTCAATGCACGCTCTACTCCACCCTGTTGTGCTTCAAGCTCGCTTTGCTCAGAAAGCAGTGCTTCTCGCTGGGCTTCTACGTCGGTGGTTGCAGCCTTACTTTCGTCAATCATACTCTGCAGCTGAGTACGTTCAGCTTTAAGCAGTTGAATACGCTGACGCAATGCCGGCTCTGATTCACGCCACTCGTTTTCTAGCTTTTGCGTCTGGCGCTCAATGCTAATCCACTTTTCAGTGAGCCCATCAATATCGCTGGCTTTTGTTGCTGCCATCACAATACCTGATGAGGACTCGGCAAGTGATACCAGTACAAAAGAAAGCAGTGCACTTCTTTTAACTTTCATTCAAATCCCTTACATCTCTTAGCTGAATTAATGAGATTGCCGGCACGTCGATATCACTATCGAGGCCGGCATTTTTAATGTCTTGTTACTGCTTGCTAAGTATTAGAACTGGTAAGTAGCAGACAACAAGAAGCTTCTTTCTGGTTCATTAAAGGTATTAGCCCCTGCGTTAGACGCTTGCGTACCTTCACGCTTAACGCTTTCGTTGAACAAGTTCTTAACCGACACGTTGAAGCTCAAGTTTTCGTCGAACGCGTAAATGGCGTTAATGTTGGTGATGGTATAGGCTTCGCGATCATCAGCTTCGATAACGGCGCCCGAGTTTACGCTTGCCGTAGGGCTTTCTGTCTCACCGTAGTGTTGAGCGCTAAGCACAACCTCAAGTACATCGGTGGCTTGCCAGCTTATTAGTGAGTTCACTGTGTAGTCAGGAACGATAGATAATGGCTGGCCAGTAGATTTATCTTCTGACTCAAGCATCACGGTAAAGTTGGTCGACCACTCAATAGTGCTGGTTACAGGGAACAACAAGTTACCTTCAAGGCCAGAAATAACCGCTTCAGGAACGTTAAACCACTGGAATACCTGAACGTTTGCCTCGCCACCTTCTTCGCCAGGTAACACATACTCTGGCGGTACATTACCGGTGCCAATTTTGTCTTTATAGTCGTTGTGGAAGTAAGTAATACCCGCGTTCAAACCCTCTTCGTTGGTGTAGTTAACACCAATTTCTTTGTTTACTGAGGTTTCGTGCTCTAGGTCAGGGTTTCCTAGAATGTGACATCCGCCACCTAAGTTAGAGAAGTCGACCGGGCAACCATTACCACGGGTGTAGTACACGTAGTTAGGGTTCAGCTGATAAAGGTTTGGCGCTTTAAAGGCACGGCTAATACCACCTTGAACCACAATGTTAGGCGATGCCTGCCATGACGCGTTCAAGCTCGGGCTAAGGTTTGTACCTGCTTTACTGTGATCATCAAAGCGCAGTCCGGGCGTAAGCGTGATTGAATCTGTTAGCATGATGTTGTCTTCAACATACACACCTACCAACGTGGCGTCGGTTTCCGATGGACGATTTGCCGGGTCAGTTTCTACACCAGGAATGGTGCCGTCATCCACTACATTCAACGTAAGCTGGTTGCTAACTGAATCATCTAGGGTCTCTTTGCGGTATTCCGCACCAAACGTTGCGGTTTGATTGAAGCCGCCTAACGTTAAAGGCACATTCCACTCGGTCTTTGCGGTAATGTTCTCTAATTTGATGGTGGTCATTTCAAGGCTATTAATACGCCCTTCCGTTCCACCGGCAGCACCTTCACCTAAACGGCTGTTAGACGTGCTTTCGTATTGAACGTAGCTAAATGAATCACCGAAAACGTACTCACCATTGTGAGTAACGCCGAACGTACGACGGTGCATCACCAGCGTTTCTTCACCAATTAGGCTCTGAGCATCAGTTTCTGCCAGGTCTTCTGGTTCAGGAATAATAACGTTGCCGTTTTCGTCAACAGGGTAGCTTACGCCCTGAAATGCGTTGTCACCGGCATAGCGGTTACCTTGGCGGCTATAGGCTGCTTCAAAATCCCAGCGATTAATATCGTCTTGGTCGAATCGAACCAAGGTACGCACGTCGATGTTTTCAACACGCCCCTACATTTTTGGATGTACCTCCGCGACCCGTTGTTACGTCTGTTGAATCTAGATTCACGCGTGGGTCGTCAGCGTCTTGTTCGTTGTAGTTAACAATGGTGCGGTGTGAGAAACGCTCAGATAACGGTGCACTTGTTACCAGGTTAAAACGACGGTTATCGCCTTCGTATTTATTTGAAGAAAGCTCGGTCTGAGCGGTTATAGAGGTAGAAGCTTCATCAGGAGACTTAGTGATAATATTGATAACACCACCTGATGCGCCAGAGCCATAGCGAGCCGCTGCTGGACCACGAATAACTTCAATGCTCTCAATCGCTTCTGCAGGAACCCAGTTGCTGTCGCCTTGTGTGTTTCGCTCGCCTGAACGACCCATTTTTACAGAATTTCGCGACAACACTGGCTTGCCGTCAATTAGAATAAGCGTGTTTTCTGGGCCCATTCCGCGAATGTCGATTTGGCGCTTGTTGCCGTACTGACCAGAACTTGAGTTACCAGTAAGGTTGATACCTGGCATGGTTCTTACGATTTCAGCGATATCATTGGTAACAGGGCGACGTTTGAAATCTTCTTCGGTGATGATAGACACGCCTTGTGCTTGTTTAAGCTCTTCTGATGCAGATTGCACGACAGTGGTATCGAGTGTTTCTATCTCTTCACTTTGCGCCAGCACACCCGCTGACAGCATGGGAAACAGGGTTCCTAACAAAATAATGCGCTTACCAGTTACAGGCATTTGATAATCCTTAATGAGTTGAGTGCTAGCCCGCTAATAGCTAACCTTTTCAATATGTTGTGTCTTGTTATGCGCGGCTTGTCTTTTCAAATGGTGATTAAACCAGATGGAAAGACAAGCGCTATGTATTTGAGTTAGGGCTGCTGGTGTGATTATTGTTATTCCAAGAAAGAACGCCCAAAAATGAGACTATCCGTAGAAATATGCGTGCCCTTATCTGTCATAGGGTTTATTTATTGCTTTATTTCTCTTCTTGTTTGCAAGAAGCGGCTAATCATGCTCAAATCGCCCTGCATCTTAATAACAATTATTATCATTTGCAATTTAATTAATATTGAAAGGCTTTTTACTTTCTTTACATAAACCTGACGAATATGCTTAAAACACCATTGAATGCCATCCCACCGACCCTTGCTGCGTTGTCTGACTACGAGAGTTTGGCTCGTGAGAGACTTACAACCCAATCCTGGGCTTATATTTCCGGCGGTTCTGCTGACGAACTGTCGATGAAAAGAAACCGTGAAAAACTGGACGATTTATGTTTGCTTCCTCGTACTTTATGTGACGTCGCTAAGGGTGAAACAAAAACCACCCTGTTAGGGCAGCAGCTTGAGCATCCAATTATTTCTGGCCCCGTTGCATATCAGGCACTGGCGCACCCCGATGGCGAAATAGCGACCGCGCTGGCAACACAAGCTCAAGGTGGCTTGTGGATAATGAGCACGTTAGCCAGTCGCTCCTTTGAGGAGGTATCAAGTCAGGTTCAGAGCCCTCGCTGGTTTCAACTCTATGTTCAACCTACCCGTTCACAAACTTTAGAACTCATACAAAAAGCAGAACTTTTTCAGTTTTCAGCATTGGTAATTACCATCGATGCACCCATTAATGGCTTACGCAATCGTGAGCAAAGGGCGGAATTTTCGCTTCCACCCAATGTACGTGCCGTCAATATAGATTCGCCCTCTCCCTTGGTACATCCTGGAGAAGGCAAGAGCGTAGTGTTTCAGGGGCTTATGGCACAGGCTCCTACTTGGGACGATATAGCTTTTATCCAGCAAAACACGTCATTGCCCATTGTATTGAAAGGTATTCTTAACCCGTTGGACGCTCAAAAAGCAGCGGAACTTGGCGTAGCGGGTATCGTTGTGTCGAATCACGGCGGTCGCGCTTTGGACAGCGTGCCTTCACCGGTAGAGATGCTTCCTATTATTCGCCAAACGGTTGGTGATGAAATGATGGTACTGGCTGACAGCGGTGTGCGCAGAGGCGCTGATGTGGTGAAGCTCATTGCACTGGGTGCCAACGCCGTGCTTATTGGCCGGCCTTTGATGTACGGATTAGCCACGGCGGGAGCATTAGGTGTTGCTCACACTATTCGCCTTTTACGTGATGAACTCGAAATGACGATGGCACTTTGCGGGGTTGACGCTATAGAAAACATTAATAAGCACTGTTTATGGCCAGCAACTTAGTCAATTTCTTAGATAATTTCACTGCGCGATTCGCGCATTACTTGCAGATTTACAAGCTTAGGTTTCACTCCACTGTCTTAACAGATTGTGATACACACCCGAAAGCCTGACAATTTCAGCGTTATTTGGAGCCTCGGCGCTAAGTGCCTGAATACTCATATCTAAGTCGTACAGAATACGGCGTTGTTCAGCACTTCTCACTAAACTTTGCATCCAAAAAAACGATGCGAGTCGACGGCCCTTTGTAACAGGTGTCACTCTATGTAAACTGGTTGATGGGTACATTACCATATCGCCCGCCGCGAATTTCACACGCTGCTCTCCATAAGTATCTTGGATCACGAGCTCTCCCCCTTCGTATTCTTCGGGCTCACTGAGAAAAACCGTCATCGAGATATCCGTACGAACCTTTACAGCAGTTCCTGTCACCCGCCTAATGGTATTATCGATATGATCGCCAAATTCTCCTTCGCTCTGATAGCAGTTGAACATGGGAGGGTAAATTTTATTAGGTAGACCTGCCGCTAATATGTGCTGCGACTGACCCATTAAGCTCAAAATGAAATCCCCTAGCTGGCGTGCCGTAGGACAATCTTCTGGTAACTGAAGGTTTTTCTTTGCATGCAGCGCCAAATGCCCCGCTGTTACAGCACCATCAACCCAATCGGCTTTCTCAAGAAGCGACACAGCATCAGCGACTTCTTGTTTGGTGAGGAAGTTCTCAATTCTAACCAGCATGTTGTTCCCGTTGTGGCAAAGCGAGTAAATATAAAAAACCAGCCAGAGGTCTTTTTACCTAAGGCTGGTTTTATAATAGCGAATACTTAATTAGAAAGTATAGTTAGCAAAAACAGCTACACTTCGTGGGTTACCCGGGCGGAAGTGCCCTTTAGCGCTGTAATCCACCACATATTCTTCATCTGTTAAGTTATCAACGTTTAACTGAAGTTTCAGGTCTTCAGTGACTTGATAAGACGCCATTAGGAAAAGCGTAGTGTAAGAATCGACAGTGAAATAAGCCGTGTTTCTGCGCCAGTAGGTTTCACCAGAATTGTAATAGATACCACCACCCACATTCAGTTTATTATCCATTACAGCATAATTTACCCAAATGTTCGCCGTATCATCTGGCGACGCTTGTAGACCGTTACCGATAGACTCAGCAGTGGTATCCTGCGTGACCTCAGTATCTAAGCTCGCATAGTTTGCCGAGATTGACAGTGAATCAGTAAGCATACCTGTAACGCTGACTTCATAGCCCTTAGACTCTTGTTCACCCGCTAACGAATACACTGTCACACCGTCTTCGATATTTTGTGAATCGACCACGTCTTTTGTTGTTTCAAATACCGCACCGCTCACAAGCAGTTGGTTGTTAAAGAACTGCCACTTAACACCAAGTTCAGTAGTTACCGCATTTTCAGGCCTTACCCCATTCTGTGCAGCGTTTGTTGATAGCGCTAACGCTACGCCAGGAGGTTGCTTGGAGTTACTACGACTAAGGTAAATGCTGCCGTTCTCTGTTGGCATATAGCTAACCGCTGCACCGTAGCTAAAGTAACTATCTTGCGCATCTAAGCCATCGAAGCATCCGTTACGTCGGCTACACGCAGAACCAGAAATATCAAAATCGTCATAACGCGCGTTGATGTCTACTTGAAGGTGCTCACCTACTTTAATGGTATCTAGAAGATATAAGGCTACCGTGCTCGCTTCACCCGAAGTGTCATTGCCGCTACGCATTGTGCCACCTGTCACAAACACGTTATTTTGCAAGTCGAAAGGGTTAATGGTTGGCGCTTCCAGCACATTACCTTGCGCATCTACATAGGTGTAATTTGCTGTCACACCAAAGCTCGTACGCTCTTCTTCAGCTATTTCTGCACCCAGCACAACACGGTGTTCCAAGGCACCTGATTCCAGCGAAAGAATGGCGTCTAGCTGTGATACAAATAAGTCGGTCTCTTCATCTAATGCTTGCAAGCGCTCAGCATTCAATAGATTAGCTTCTCCACATCATTTACTTTGTGGTTGATAACTAAGGTGTACATTTGCGTCGACACTTCTTCGAAGTCGCGACCTGGTACGCTGTAATACTCATCCCATAGCCCCGAATCAATAGGGCCTTCAGGCTGGCCTGTAGCTTCTGCTGCTGTAGACGTTAAGAAAGGAAGACCCAGCACTGGAACGTTATCCTGTTCCATCACAAATGCGTCAAAATTAATATCGGTTGCTTCACTCACTTTGTAGAGTAAAGAGCCCGCTATACCAGTGGTTTGATACTCCTCAACACCGTTGTCAAAGAAGTCGCCACCGTCGCTGTATAAGAGATTTAAACGGCCAGCAACATTTTCAGAAAGCGCCTTGTTGTAATCTAATGTTACACGCGCGTTTTCAAAAGAGTCATAGCGACCTGATACTGCACCAAAATCTTCCAGTCGCGCACGCTTGGTCGCCAGGTTAACGCTACCACCACCAGTAGAGCGACCATCTAAAGAACCGCTGCCGCCCTTAATGACCTCTACGGCTTCGTAATTAAAAGTATCGCGGCTGTAACCGGCAATATCGCGAATACCGTCTACATAGATATTTGAGCGTGCATCAAAACCACGAATGGTAACCTTGTCACTGGCAGACACGACGCCACCACCACCTTCACCACCACCAAAGGTTGATACGCCGGCAACATTTCGAAGCGCGTCATTTAAATTAGTAATCCCCTGATCTTCAAGAAGACGTTCTGAAATAACATTGATCGAGCGAGGGGTATTCGCAATCGGTTGGGTGAGTTTTACTGAAGAGCTTTCATCGACTTTATAACCCGCTTCTTCGGTTGCTTGAACCTTGGTAGTTTCTAATTCGTGAATTGCTGTATTCTCTTGCTGAGCAAGTGCGGTTCCAAAAGGTATTGCTGCTGTAATCGTCAGCGCAAGTGCGCTTTTCTTTGTATTCATTTTCGTCATGAAAAGGAAGTCCCTTTAGTGCTTTTAAGTGTGTGATTAAATGCCTAAATGTACCGAGATGAATTTTGGCACGGAGTAAAATACAGAGACTCTAAACTAAATGCAAATTATTATTATTTGCATATTCTTTTTCATATTTACGTAATACTGACATTCACGTGCCATTGAGCGGCTGATTTTTGCTTGTCTGGTTAACAGGCAAAAGCTACCAAATGCTTTCATTCGATGAGTAAAAGGTTGATTTATTCTTGTATGGGCTGGTGAGGTTCAGCTAGAGATGCTGCAAAAAGAAAGTTCGAAGTTCGTTATAAGTCATATAGGATTCTGGCGTTTCGTAGGCAATGAGGTATTCTGCGTGAGACATGCCTTCAACAATCTCGAGTTTGCTCGTGCCGTTGAAGTCGCTAATTTTTCTATGCAGACGAACCGCATCACTTAAAAACAAATCACGTGTTCCTGATACGATAAAAACAGGTGGAAATGTAAAAAATTCGCCGTATATGGGAGAAACACTTGGGTGAGATAATTCCGTATCACCGGCATAAAGTGACGCTGCTGATTGCAATAACCCCTCGTAAGTAACAAGCACGCGATCTGCTCCCTCGCTTACTTGTCGACTATCCCCTGCCTGAGTTAAATCTACCCATGGTGTACCCGTATAAATAGCACTGGGAAGGTTTATGTTCTTTTTTACGAGTGACTGTACTAGTGCAAGAACCAGCCCAGCACCGGCTGATGTCCCGCCTATTAAAATACGGCGACCTTCCGGATCATAAATACAACTATACCCAGCCGTGAAGCAATTAATAAACCTTCTTCTATGCTCGATAAGCCTCCGAAAAATACGTAGGCGCCCCCGTGCACGTCTAAATAAACGTGATTTGCAAAGTGCGGCGACAGAACTTTCGGGGTGAGTTTACGCACCATAACCCCTGCAATATCTAGTAATTCTACAGAGACATCTAGCTGTTTACGCATCTTCTTTATCTTTTTCTTTTGCTGCGCATTTCGTTGCTGTACAAGCTCCCGCCAACTAGCAGCATCTACAGGTACTGTTTGCTTGACCTCTTCAACAGAAGCAGTAGGAAAGCGCTCAATAGCTTGCTTAAAAGCGTCACTTACCGTGGCTAGATTGGGAAGCTTTGGGTTTGGCATTATTCTTTGCAGTTTTATGTTTTCGATTTTTCTAGTGTGTACGGAATCAACCTTGAAAAGTGTATAGCCTTTTTGGTTCGACTTAGGAAAATAAGGCGGTGCTTTTCTTGTCGCTTGACCCGTCTTCTAACATCTAGTGTAAGTCATGAGGTGACACAAAGTAATAAAATCTGTATTGAAGATCAGTCCTCCATTCAAAATGCTTCTGCTATGATTGAGAAAAATTAATCATGTTCATTACGCCTCTACAGCGAGCGGAGCAAGATTTAAAAGCGTTTAATCGAAGTATTTTCAGACATCTTAATAATATAAGTAATCAACAAGGATATACGTGATGAAGAGAGTTACCGTTCGTAAATGGATAATGGCACTTGGTTTCGCTGTTACAACTACAGCGTACGCAGAAAATGTTGAGCACGACCAAACTTCGGTTTGGAAAGTATCTAAAGGCGATGATGCAGTTTATGTAGGCGGTACAATACATATTTTACCCATCTCTGAATTCCCGTTGCCTGCTAAGTTCACACAAACCTATGAAAAAAGTGACACCTTGGTATTTGAAGTAAAAATGCCAGACCCAGCAGATATAGAAGGTCAGCGAAAAATGATGGCTGGGCTAGCTTACGCTGAAGGCAAAACCCTTAAAGACGATGTATCAGAAGAAACCTACGAAGCGCTTAATGCTTACCTGAGTAACTTTGGCGCAACCGCTGATCAGTTAGCCCAATTTAAACCGGGTATGGTTGCTTCAATGCTTGTTGCTATGGAAGCTCAGCGTTCGCAGTTGGCAGGGCAAGGTGTTGATGCCTATTTTATGCAGCTTGCTGCGCGAGACGGAAAAAGTAGCGAATACCTGGAGTCACTGGATTTTCAGATTAATATGCTAGCCAATATGGGTGCTGGTGAAGAAGACCGTCTTATCTCAGAAACGCTAGAGACGCTGCCCGAATTAAAAGACATGCTTAAAAGTACCATAAAGGCATGGAGAGAAGGTGATACTAAAAAGATTGATGAGCTAGTCGTAGCCACTTTCAAACGCGAATCTCCTGCTTCGTTCGACGATGTGTTTACCAAGCGCAACCAAAATTGGCTTCCTCAGATTGAAGCTATGTTTGGCGATGATGACCAAGAGTTTGTGTTAGTGGGAGCTGGACACTTAGTTGGTGATGGCAGTGTTATCGATTTATTAGAAGCGAAAGGGTACAAAGTCGAGCAAATGTAACCCCACTTTGCTGCCAACCGAAAAAACAAAGCTAGACATAGTCCTAGCTTTTTTATGCTTACTACGAAGGGCGTGAATGTACGCCCTGTCAAACCCCACACCGCAGGGATGCGGTGTCGGAGCTCTTACATAAACGCTGGGATGGGTTCACGGCGTGTTTCCTCCCCTCTCATCAAGCTTTATAAATGCCAAAGGGGTGGCGCTTGTTCAATCTAGAACTCTCAGCTGCATGGATGCAGCTGCGAAGCCGCTAATACAAAAGCACGGATGGGTCCACGGCGTGTTACTTCTTCTTCCCCTCAAATGTTTTGATATGCTTCGAGAAGGGAGTGATTGTTGTGCCCTCTGAAACCCTACACCGCTGGGACGCGGTGTCGGAGCCCCCATGAATGGGTTTACGGCGTGTTTCAGAGGGCACAACAATCACGAACTAAATCGCAGGCATAAAAAAAGCGCACCTAAGTGCGCTTTTTT
>LUMD01000925.1_pt1 | contig 10384 bp, 4 predicted proteins | sample 729651 | NCBI WGS metagenome assembly LUMD01 (sample SAMN03860272, study PRJNA289734) | marine metagenome | biome: seawater column; feature: ocean; material: water; isolation source: Red Sea water column Station 34 - depth 258m | place: Saudi Arabia: Red Sea | collected 2011-10-15 | depth 258 m | reverse complement strand
GTGTCAATGCCCCTGTTCCATCTGAAACAGTCAGAGAGCCGTCGTTCCCCGCCGACGGCCACGAACCGCTTTCCCCCGTCTTGGACAGTTTTTCCACCGTAACAAGCTCACCCTCAAAGGATTCGTAGCCGGCCGTCTCGAGCCCGGAGATGGTAACAACCTGTGGTTCGGGGACGACCCCCTCGCCGCCGTCCGTAATATCAGAAGTTGCATCATCGGGGATGATCTCAAGGTTGCCCTTGTAGTGGGTCAGTTTGCCCACCGCCATGTAGCTGCGCCCCTGCACAATGGACGCGGATGAAGCCCCCTGTTTGAATACCGTAACGGCGGCGGTGCTGTCCTGAAGCAGGGCCAGCAGATCGGACGCCGAATAGACGCCGCTCCCCACCGTGGCGACGCCCTGAACTCTGCAGTAGTACCCTTCGTAGAGAGGGACGCCATCCTCCCCTTTTTTTCTAAGGGAGCTCATGTCGCTGATGCCAACAAAGAGGCCCATCGTATCGCTGGTGGCGGTCTGGCTCGAGTCGTCCGTCACTTTTACAAAGAAGCGAACACGGTCGCCGGAAAGGAGCGACCCTGAGGGCACTGTGCCGGAGGCTGTTGTTCCGGAGGTGGTCATCTCACTTTCCAGCGCCGCGCCGCTGTTCACACTGTACACAATTGTCGCCGAGGCGATACCGCTGTTGTCGCTCACCATCGCCGTCACCGCGATATTCTCACCAACGGCCGGCACTGCCGGAGTCCGGGAAACTGAATAAATAATCGGCTTTGGATCGCTGCTGTCGTAGACGGAGTTCACCGCTCCCGGCGTCCCATTTGCAGTGGCCGACCCTTTCCACGACGCGCCTCTGTTGTTTTCGAGTGCAGGATGGATCAGTTCAAGAGAAGAACCGCCACCATCGGCAGATGTCGGCCAAGGGGTCGTGGATCCATAAAAAACGGAGTCCACCACCAGTCCGCCGGACGACGCGGTAGAGAGCTCCACCTTCTCTCCCGTGTTCACCAGCGCTCCAGAACTCCACTGAACAGCGTCGCTGTAGGAGGAGCTGTCTCTGGCGAGAACAAGATAGCCCGCCGCCGCCACAGTTGTGCCGGAAGAAAAGGTGTGGGAGATGCCGGACGTGACGGCAAAACCGGAGAGGTCGACGGCCGCCGATCCGCTGTTGTGGAACTCGATGAATTCGTAACCCTCGTCAGAATAGTCGCCGCTTGGATTGTAGTGTATTTCGTTGATGACTATGGAAGGAACATCGTTGTCTGAAACAGTGGCTGTCACACTGGCGATGGAGATGCCGTTGTAGTTCCCGTCATCGCTGGCAGCTGAGTGAGAAACGGTAACCGTTTCCGTCCCCTCATAGTCGCTGTCATCGGCGGCGGTTACCGTCACCGTCTGGGCCGTGGCGTAGTTGGAAGCGGTAAATGTTAATGTTGTGGAAGAGAGGGAGACGTCCGCGGAGGAGGCCGTGGCTGTAATCGTAACCTCGGCGCTCGGTTGTGTCGCCAGAACCACTGAATAGCTGTCGGCGTCTCCCCCTTCCGTCACCGCTGTGGCGCCGTCTGTCTCCGTCACCGTCACGCCCGGGGAGTCGTTGTCCGTGACGGTTACTGACACCGAAGAGATGGTGAAGCGGTCATAATTGCTGTCGGAGCTGGAGACCGAAAAAGTGACGGTCGCGGTGGTAGTCGCTTCGGCGGAGGCGTCATCTGTGGCTGTCACCGTAACTGTCTGGGCGGCGCTATAGTTGGAGGAGGTGAATGTGAGGGACGAAGGAGAGACAGTTAACTGAGCGTCGCCGGAAACAGAGATCGTAACGTCGGCGCTTGGCGGCGTCCCGAGGAGAACAGTGATGCTGTCACTTTTCCCCCCTTCAGTGACAGCGGTGGAGCCGCCTGTCTCCGTGACTGTAACAATTCCCGCAAAGGCGCCGCCGCCGATCTTCGTGCCGGGTGAGAAGAGGGCACTGCCGGCATCGGTGGCGGCGCTGTGTTTCACGAACGAGCCCGTGAGGTCGGGGTCCCGCGTAATGGACTGATTATCATCTCCTTCCGATCCGTATGTGTACGTTGCCGCCACCACGCTCTCTGCCGTCTTCACCGTTACGTCATCACCGCTGTTGTTGAGTCCCAAGCCGCCGGTGGAGGCGACAGCCGTGACGCTTCCGCCAAAGGTTCCCGTAGGCGTACCGCCGCCGAAGACTATGGCGGCCTGACCTTTCGCCAGCAACCTTCCTGAAGCGAAGGTGTGTTTCGCGCCGACGCCATCGGAGATTGTCCAGTCGCTCAGGCTCAGCTCGGCGCCGCTGTTGTTGATCAGTTCGATAAACTCGTCGTCCGCACTGCTGACTGTCCCGTCACCGTTGGCGTCTCCTGAAGTGGCGTCGGGATCGGCGTGAATTTCGTTAATGATCACTTCGTTGTCCTGTATGGTGAGGGTGAACTGGCTTGTGGAGCCGACCTCCGCGGAGTTGCCGCCGGTGATGTTCTGGAGTTTGAAGATAGCCGTCTCGTCCCCCTCCACCGAGCTGTCGTCGGTGACGGTCACCGTTACAGTCTGGTTTGCCGAACTCCCGGCGGGAAAGGTGATGGTCTGTGTGGAATAGGAGGCGATGTCCGAACCGTTGGCGGCCGTGCCGCCGGTGAGGGCTACCTCCACCGTTGTGGCGGTGGAGGCGTCTTCATTCGAGATGGAGAGTGTCAGATCGGTGGTACCGACATTTTCTGCTACTGATACCGACGCAGAACTGAACTGCACAGAAGTCGTACTGCTCGTGGTGGTCTGACTGATGGAGACGTCGTCCATTCTCAGTTCGCCGGCCCGACTCTTGGTGAAATCGAAGAACAGTCCGAAGTAGTCGGTGGCGGTGTAATCGCTGTTGGTGGCTGTCCCGGCCGACGTAAGGTTGTCGAAACCGCCGTCTGAATCACTCTTCAGCTCCCACTCTCCCGCCGCCGACCTCGTCACTTCGATGCCGACGAAATCGCCGCTCCCCCAGTCGAGGCTGGATGTCACCACCGCCCCGTCAGCGGCGCCGTCCGTCATCTTCCAGAGCGTCAGTATATCATCCGTCCCAGTCAGATTGACGCCTACTGCGTAGCCGTCCACCGTGATGCCGCCTAAGTCCGATTCGTTCGCTGCCAAGACCGTCCAGAACCGATTGCTCCCGGACGGATCCCAGCTTCCGTTCTTCAGGTTGATCCGCCACGTGGTGGTCCCGGAAGAGAGGGTTAGACCGGAAAGGGCGTAAGTGATGGCGCTTTCGCCGGCGGATCCGGAGACGTTGTGCTTGAGGGAGTAACTCCCCGTCAGCGGTGAACTCGAAGATGCGGCCCAGTCGCCTCTCTGCTCCTCGGTCCAGCCGGAAATGTCGCCGTCCTCGAAGGTGTCGCTTAGGTAGCTGGTCTGCCCCCGCACGCCCGCTGGCGCGGACAACAGACAGAATAGTGCAGGCAGAAGCTGAAATCCGGCCCTGCCGAAAGAGACTGTTTTTCTGATCCCTACCCTCCCCGGGCAGTCCTTCGCCCGATGGAGATTTAACTAGAAACGAACTGGTAAGATTTAAAGGCTGGAGAGGGTATTTGTCAAGGGGAATGTTGAGCTTCGGATGAAGCAGTTACCGAAGCAGAACCATCTTCCTCGTCTGACTGAATCCCCCAGCCTGAATGCGGTAGAGGTAGATCCCCGCACTGACATTCCTTCCCGAAGCATCGGTCCCGTCCCATGTCACTGTTCTGACGCCGGCGGCCTGAGATTCAGAAACAAGTGAAGTGAGCTGCTTCCCAAGTAAATCTTACCCTGTAAGGGTTAGATAGCGTAACGTGGGGAACATTGATTGACATCTGACTCTGCCGGTACTAACTTTGGCGCCATGAGGTTGGAAACTCCAATTTCGTCGTGCTGGAAGAGAGGATTTGAAAGAACCTGAAACATCTTGGATTTGACGTATCAGCTTCGTCAATGGCGGATAAGAATGATCAAGATCAGACATATATATAATTTGATTAGTGGCATTAACGTTGCTATCGTAGATAAATGAAGACAAAAGAAACTGCCATCGAGATTTATAAGCCTGAAGGAGAGCTACCTGCTGTTGAAGTTCACATCGAAGAAGAAACTGTATGGCTGACTCAAATACAGATGGCGGAACTGTTTCAGAGAACAAAACAAAACATAAGCCTCCACATCAACAATATTTACAGAGAAGGAGAACTTGATCAAGAGTCAACTGTCAAGGAATACTTGACAGTTCAAAAAGAAGGTAGAAGGAAGGTAACCCGAACAATCGACTATTATAATCTCGATGTCATAATATCAGTAGGATACCGTATAAAGTCCAAGGTCGGAACTCATTTTCGCATCTGGGCCACCAATGTCCTCCGTGAGTACACCGTCAAAGGATATGCGCTGAATGAAAAGAGGCTGAAGGAACGAGAGCGAGGACTCGAGGAATTGACCCGGAGCATTCAGCTAATACAATCGGTAGCCGAGACCCGACAGCTTTCCCAAGATGAAACACGAGGATTGCTCGAAGTCATCTCCGATTATGCCTACGGCCTGAAGACGCTAGATGATTTTGACAGACAAAGTCTAACCATTCAGGAGACTCACGACGAGACCAAGTTTATTCTCAATTATGAAACTGCCAGAAAAAGCATCGATGGAATGGCTACTCAGCTAAAGAAGACTGGAGAAGAGATGGGGCTGTTTGGCGCCGAAAAGGACGATTCTCTGAAAGGGTCTCTGAAGTCAATCTACCAGACTGTGGGTGGAAAGGACGCTTACCCCAGCGTGGAAGAGAAGGCCGCGCACCTCCTGTACTTTGTTATCAAGAATCACCCCTTTGTGGACGGCAACAAACGGATCGGCGCCTCCCTCTTTCTCTGGTTCCTGGACAGGAACGGATGCCTCTACCGCGATGACGGAAATAAACGGATTGCCGACAATGCTCTCGTGGCTCTGACACTGATGGTGGCGGAGAGCAACCCGGACGAAAAAGAGATGATGGTGAAAGTCATCGTTAATTTGATCAATAGGGAGAATTGAGAATCGTGATCAAATGATTGTGTTTTGAAATGTTATACAGTTTTGAGACCAAGTCGTGTTCTCTGGCTTCTGCTCGGCCAATGACGGTACCTGTTGAACCCGGAAGAAAAAGTTACCTCAGCAAAACCATCCTCCTCGTCTGACTGAACGTCCCGGCGCGGATGCGGTAGAGGTAGACCCCCGCACTGACATTCCTTCCCGAAGCATCCGTCCCGTCCCATGTCACCGTCCTGACGCCGGCGGCTTTCACCTCCGCGACAAGAGTGGTGATCTGCTTCCCCATAAGATCATACACGACGAGGCCGACGTGGGACTTCTCCGGCAAGTCGTAGCGGATTGTGGTGGACGGATTGAAAGGGTTGGGATAGTTCTGGTGTAGAGCAAAAGATTCAGGGACGAAGCCGCCATCGGCGGTCCCCAATTTGCTTCCGTCAATAGTTAGAGCGAAGGGGCCGTTGTCCGCGTGAACCTCTGTGGCGCCATCGGTGGCGACAATGGTCCATGTGCCGGTAATCTCCTCAACGCCCTCCGTATGCATGTAGTGCTCAATGTGGTGATAGGGGACCTTGTACATGTTGGTCGTGGACGCTTCGCCAGATGGGACGATAAACCTGATGTACTCCGGTAGGTCTCCGGTCAGTTCTCTCCGGTAGTGAACTTTTTCACCCTCTGGATCAATGGACTGGTTCCACGCAAAATAGAGCGTGTCGAGGAAATTGTCCCGAGTGAGGGTGATGGTCGTAGCGTCGGGAGGATAGACGAGATCGAAGGCCGAAGGTGGAAGATTGTCACCCGGCCCTTCACCCGATCCGACGACTGTCATGGAAATGTTCACTGTGTCCGGGGAGCCGGTAGCGTTGTGGGTAATCATCATATCGGCGGAATACGTCCCCACAGTGAGGCCCGAAGCATTCAGTCCTACCGTAATGTTGTCCGACTCGTTATACCCCACGGCGCCGCTGGTGGGCGTAACGGTCAGCCAGGACGGTTCCGATGAATCGCTGTAGTTCACCTTGGCCTGGATGCCCCATTCGTAATCGGTGCCGCCCTGAAACAGGTCGACCAGTTTGTACCACGTCTCCTGATACTTCCCGTAGGACCGCTTCACCCCCTGCCCGCCGCCGTCTGACAGTATCTCCAAGCCCAGTTGATCGTAGCTTCCGTTATCGACGGTGTAGGTGATAAAGAAGTCCGCCTCCGCTTCAAAGCTGAGAGAGAGATCGGACAGATCAACATAGTTCCAATCCTGCTGCTTCACGCTGCTCCACGGGACCTCCGCAGAGTACCAGTAAAAATTGGCCCCCTCAAGTTTTTCTACTTTCTCTGTCGGCGTAAACCTTGTCGCCCATTCGGGGATATTATTCACATCAGGCGAGTCCCATCTGTAAGTCAGATCGCCGTGGTAAGAGATGACCGTTTCCTCCGCTCTGCGAAGGGCCTGCCGTGAAACTTCTGCTGTTTCGGTGACAGACGCTCGTAATTTGCTCGCCGGCGATCGTTTTGTTCTGTCCCCGGCTATTGCTCGGCTCGACCCCGTCGAACTGTATTGCCAACTGATGGTATAGCTGAGAGTGGAGCCCACATCTCCCGTGTTGGAAATCCGGACGCTTTTCTGAGCAGACCCCGCCTCAGTGACAGATGCAGTCAGCGATGCGGGAGTGATGCTGAACGAAGGATAGCTTGAATACGCCGTTCCCGTGAGTCCCCACCACCACGGTGCCGTCAGAATCCCGCCCCGCCAGTGCGTCAACAACCACGTTCCCGATCGTTTCCGACCCCTCGCTGGCCCACTGCGTTGAGGAACCGTTCAGGGCGGTGGTGGAATAGAGTCCCGTGGACGTCCCCACAAGGTATTGAGGGGCACCTCCGTAAGCGAGGATCAGGGCTGTCCGGACCGAAGGGCCGACGCCGGTGCCGTCTGCTTTTTCTTCCAGATTGCCGCTTACATCAGTCCAGGTGGTCCCTGCGTCGGCGGTGTACCAGAGGCTCACAACACTGTAGTTGGAAAAGGCCGCCAGAGCTCTGTCACCATCTGTAGGGTCGACGGCAATGCTGCTGACGTATCCCCCGAATGGGAAGCTTGAACCGGTCACTTCCGTAGGTGTGTTCGTCCCTTCATTTGCTCCCTCCAGCCGGTACACCTTCCCCTCGCTGGTGCCGTAGTAGAGTCTGTGGGAAGGGTTCGCCTTGGAGGCGCCGAAGCTCGAGATCTGCCCCGACACGGAAGTGTTGCTCAACTGTTGCCATTGCGTCGAGACATAGTAGTTGAGATCGGAGTCGAGCTCATAGTTCACGGACTTTGACATGTCAATGCTGTTGTTTCTCCAGACCGTCTGCCCACCGGCGTAGTAGACAATATCCTCGTCTGAAGGGTCAAGTATGAACGGATTGATAAAGAGCATATCCGAAGCGCCCTTCGGCGTGAGACCAAACCAGGTGTAGCCTATGGACCAGTTGAACGGATTGCTGTAATCGTTGAGCATCACGTCCCCGTTCTGAGAGGAGAAGACAAAAACTTGTCCCTGTTTGGCGAAAGCCGAATATGCGCCGTCGCCGCTCCCGATGGCTGACCAGTCGGAAGAAGCGTCGTCGGAATTGATGCTCCACGTGCCGTTATCCTGCAGTCCGCCCAGGACGTTGTAGGGAAGTTCATCGTCCACAAAAATCTGATAGAACTGGGAGAGGGTGACATTGTTAATAATGTCCCACGTCTCGCCGGCATCGTAGGAGAGCTGGTATCCGCCGTCGCTTCCGCTCAGGAGGCGATCGGAATTGTAGGGGTCGATCCAGAAAGCCTGATGGTCACCGTGGACGCCGCGGCCGATACTTTTGAACTCCTTCCCGCCATCGGTGGATTTGTAGAGGCCTCCGGAAAGAGAGTATACGTGATCCGGATTGTTGGGATCGACACGGATGTCGCTGTAATAGAAGGGCCGGAAATTGATCCGAGCGTTGTCGTTGACCATCCTCCAGTTGTCGCCCCGGTCATCTGAACGGTAGAGTGTGCCCCCTCCCTCGAATTCGGTGACGAGATAGACGGTCTCGGGACTGCTCTGGGCCACCTGCACGCCGATCCTCGCCATGGCAGTTTTGGGAAGACCGTTGTGAATCTTTGCCCAGTTGCGTCCACCATCGAGCGTTCGGTAAAGGGCGGTCTCCTTTCCACCATCATCAAAGCGCCACGGTTTCCTTCGGAACGTCCACATGCCGGCATACATGATACGCGGATTCTGTAGCTCCATTGCAATGTCGGAACAGCCCGTATCTTCATCAATGTAGAGCACCTTGTCCCACGACTTGCCGCCGTCTTCAGTAATGAACACTCCCCGCTCCGGGTTTGGGCCCCACTCCCGGCCCATGGCACAGACCGCCGCCACGTCGGGGTTTCGGGGATCGACCACAATCCGCTTGATTCGTTCCGTCTTTTCCAGACCCACCTTTTTCCAGCTCTCGCCGCCGTCGATGGAAAGGTAAACGCCCCTGCCGTACCCCACACTGTTTCGGGGATCGCCTTCTCCGGTCCCCACCCACAGCACATTCGGATCGGAAGGCGCGACAGTAATGGAGCCGATGGAATAGGCGTCCTGATCATTAAATATTTCGTCGAATGTAACACCGTTGTTCGTAGTTTTGAATATGCCGCCGTCGGCGCCGCCGACGTAAAAGGTGTTTGGATCACCGACCACACCCTCGATGGCCGTTACGCGACCGCCCATGTTTGCCGGGCCGATGTTCCGCCACTCCAGATCGCCGAGGATGGCGTCCTTCTTCGGCGCTCCACAAAGAACCTCCGCCGAAGCTGTGAAGATCACGAAAAGTGTTCTGATAGATCTCATGCCTTGTTTCTCCTTAGTTCCAGTTTCTCACTCAGTTTTCCATTTTCCAGAAGGCGATGCCCCCTGCCTGCTTTCCGATGTCCGCCTGATCGACCAGTTTCATGCTGATAAGATCGATAACGTCCACCGATCCCGGTTCGGCGCCGATCCCTTCCACAGAGACAAAGGCGAACCGGCTGTCCGGCGAAATGACCACGCCGTGGGACACTTTCCTAGTGTTCTCTATGCGGCCCACTTCCTTGCCCGACTCGATATCCCAGATTCCCGTTTTTGCCGCCGTCTTGTATGTCACCACAAGTTTCTTTCCGTCCTGACTCACTTCACAGTTGTACGGTCCTTTGTCGGTGGAAAACCGGCGGGAGATGGCCCATTTAGCGACGTCTACCTCCCACACCTCGTCGGTGCCATTGTTCACCACATAAAGGAACTGATCGTTGGGATGTGGATAAACCCATGTCGGTTTCTCCTTCGGCATGGCGTGCTTCCCCATTTCACCCATATTGTGGTGCTTCATCCCCTTCATCATCTTGTGTTTCTTGCCTGTTGATAACTTTCGGGAGACCGACATTCTCATGGCATCCAGTTCATACAGTTCGGCGGACATCATGGCGACGGAATAGTGCTTCAGTCCGCTGTTGGAGAGGCGGGAACCGTGAGGCATGATTCCGGTCTCCACCCTTTCGATTTCAATCATCTCCTCGGGATCGACAATGGAGACAGTACTCACCTCATCGTGCCCGCCGTGGAGGTTAAAGTTGACAACATAGAGCAGTCCCGTAGCGTGGGAAACCTGAAGCGTGGCGGGGAACAGCCCGAGCTCCACCCTGTCCACCATCTCGTCCGTCCCTGTCTTGTACTTGTAGAGATGACCGAACGGAATTCCGTGGGCCATGGAGAGGTACCAGTACTCCCCATCAGGCGAAATGTTGATACCGTGAGGCCCTTCAATCTCCACCGGCCAGACGCCGACGGGAATCTTCTTCTCCACATGAGCCTCCTTGCCGTCGAAGCGGATGAGGGCGACTTCGTCTTCAGACTCGGCTGTGGCGTAAACGTAGTAATCTTTTGCGGAAAGAGATTCCGACATCATCGCCATCAGAAACAGCACCGGCAAGGACTTTCTGAGACACTTCACCATCAGTCGGTCTCCTTCTTCTCATCCGTGACAAATCGGACCGCGTAGAGGCCGCTGTTCATGTCTGAGAAGTAGATTAGTCCTTTGTACGGCTGAGGGCCCCAGGCGTTCGGTGCATTGGGGATATACCCTTCCGGCGACCGGCCGTGGAAGAAAGCGATCTCCCTCCCCTGCTTGTAGAGATCGCCCAACAGTTCTCCTGAAATGTCAACGACCCTCAGACCTCCTTGGTAGTAGGCGGCGTAGAGTGTATCGCCCTGCACCCACATATTGTGTGACCCCGCCTCCGGCACTTGGTAGAGGGCCACCTCTTCAGGATTGTGAATGTCATCCATATCAAGGAAGTGGTAACCGCCCCGGGGATTGGAGAGC
>LUMD01002848.1_pt1 | contig 10396 bp, 11 predicted proteins | sample 729651 | NCBI WGS metagenome assembly LUMD01 (sample SAMN03860272, study PRJNA289734) | marine metagenome | biome: seawater column; feature: ocean; material: water; isolation source: Red Sea water column Station 34 - depth 258m | place: Saudi Arabia: Red Sea | collected 2011-10-15 | depth 258 m | reverse complement strand
CACTGAATTCCTCTGGGGCGGTCTTCACCGATGCGATCAACGCCTCGGAAAGACGCTGCCTGTACCGCCCCCTTTCGGTATCCACAGCACTGTAAATCCGGTAGCAGGACCGCCCCGCCATCTTGGCCGAGTACATTGCCCGATCTGCATTTTGCAACAGCTCAGCACCGGTTCGGCCATGACCCGGGTAGACGGCAGCGCCAACCGATGCCGACAGAAAGTACTCCCGCGCACCTACGATGATCGGCGCCTGGAAAATCTGCGTCATGCGCTGACATACACTCTCCAGGTCCTCATCATTCTGCAGTTCGATGATAACCGCGAACTCATCGCCGGAAAGCCGTGCAACCACATCGCCCTTTCGCAGAACGCTCTTTATACACTGGGCAGCCTGCTGCAGCACCTGATCGCCACATTCATGTCCGTGCAAGTCGTTAATAGACTTGAAGAAATCGAGGTCGACGTACAGCACCGCAAAACATCCGCCGTCACGCTCCCGCTGAGCCACACGAGCTTTTAGAAACTCCTGGAACAGCGAACGGTTGGGCAGCTCCGTCAGCGGATCGTAATAGGCCAGCGAGGCCAGACGTTCATCGCCGGCAGCAATGTCGCCAACATCGGTAAAGACACCGGCAAAGAACTGTCGCCCGTCGCGGATCACAGGATAAATCGTCAACCATTGGGGGTAAGTCTCGCCATTCTTGCGACGATTCCAGATCACCCCTTCCCAACGCCCGTAATCACTCAGGCTTTTCCACATGGCCTGATAGAACTCCGGCGAATGAAGCCCGGAGCTGAGCATCGACGGCGCCTGACCAACCACCTCCTCCGTCTGGTACCCGGTTACCGACCGGAACATCCGATTCACATAGGCAATTCTGGGCTCCGTCGTCGACAGCATGATTGCCCTGGGGTGGTTATCCACCAGCGCCCTGAAATCTTGTTGTTGTAATGCCTGCATGCACTGCTCACTCCCTCTGTGCAGCCCTGAACCTGGTCAGACCAGTTGCAGTCACCAGCATAATCAGTATCTGTCGCCAACCTAGCCACATATTGCAAAAACACAATTGCTACGACCAAAGCAGGAGAAAACATGAAGAAACGTTCAATTTTTGCAATAACCGGATATCGAACAGACAGAAGGCGGCCGATAGTTAGTCAACGTCACGAGAACCGATACCGAGGCAAGAATACTTCATGCGAATCAACGAACCCGTCAGCCAAAAAGAACGGGGATACCCCGACCACTATCACCTGATCACCACCACAGACCTTCGCGGCAAGATCACCGCCGCCAATGAAGAGTTCGCCGAAGTGGCCGGCTACACAGTGGACGCCAAACTGTACGCAGCCTGGAACCGGGGCAAGGTGCCACGCCGATACCTGGCGATCAGCCCGCCGTTGTCACTGAAAATCGGCTGTCTCTATGGACTGCTCGCTTTCGCGCTTGCCTGGTTTGGCCTGTCCGAGCTGACGCTGCCTCACCTGCTGTTGTTGCAGGGGCTCGTGTTGTCGGTATTCATTGTCTTTTTCTGGCTGGCGCTACCGATGATGCGCAGTGCCAGGGCGGCCTGCTGCGAAGCGCATCCGGCCATGCCCTGGGTCTAAACCGGCCGTCGGGATGAGGGCGCGTGGATCGAATTCGATCGTCAGAAACGGGACGCGGTTCTCAGGGCGGTGTCCGCCCGCATGCATGCCAACGTCGGCAAGCTCCAGGGCCGAAAACAGCGCACCGTCGAGTGGGTTGCCAACTCGGTGGCCAGCATTCGCAGCCAGCAGGATGATATCCAGGACATAACCCGGGCCTTCGAGGAACTGGCAGAGAGCGTTCGTCGGGTCAGTGAGCTGACCGCCCGTACTCACGAGGCAACAGACGATGCACGCCAGTCAGCGGGCCAGTGTCGTGGTCAGATGACCTCCATGAACCAGTCATTGTCGGATTTGAAGGAACAGCTCGCCGTCGCCAATGGACGCATGAAGGCGCTGTCTGAAAAAAGCGACACCATCGGCATGGTTCTGGACGTCATCTCGGACATCGCCGAGCAAACCAATCTGCTGGCATTGAATGCCGCCATCGAGGCCGCCCGCGCTGGCGAGTCAGGACGCGGCTTTGCCGTCGTTGCCGATGAGGTGCGAGGCCTGGCCCAGAGAACCCACGAATCCACCCGAAAGATCGAAGAGATGATCGGCGCCCTGCAAACCGAAACCCACGAAGTGGTCGAGGTGATCAACAGCGGCACCCACTGCTGCCAGCAGACGGCGGGCATCGCCAGTGAAGCCAGTGAAACCCTGGAGGCAACACTGAAAGATGTCGATGTCATAACCACCTGCACCCACGAAGTGGCGGGTGCCACCGAGCAACAGGCCGCGTTGAGCGTTCAGGTGGAACGCCAGGCGGCACGACTGCTGGAGCTGGGTAACCGCTCGGTCCAGAGCAGTGAAAACGCCCGGGAAGAATCCGAACACCTGGGCAATAACGTGGATCAGGCCCAGCTGCTTACCAGCCATTTCCTGCAGATGCTGGTCGATCGACTGTTACCGGCACCCGTGTCTGAAAGCGGTAAGCGATTCCCCGAGCCGACACAATAGGGTAGGCTGGCGATCAACCCTCTGACCAACCGTGGAAGATCGCTGCAACCGTGACCCTTGGAACCCTGTTCTGGCTGTTCGTGGCCGGATTCGCTGTCTGGTACTGGTGGCGCGCCAAAGCCATCAAGGATTTCGTGCTGCAGGCGGCGCATCGCTACTGCAAAAGCATGGACGTGATGCTGCTGGATGATGCGGTATTCCTCCGTGGTCTCTGGTTCAAGCGCGACGACCAGGGAAAGATCCGCGTGTGGCGCCGTTTCCTGTTCGATTTCACGTCTACCGGCGAGGAACGCTACACCGGGCGTATCATCATGCTGGGCCAACGCATCCAGCATATGGAACTGGAACCCCACCGGTTTTCCTGAATACGCAGCCTCCCTGTCCTCACCCATTTGGGCGATTCCTGATCGTTCCTTAGACACCAATAATCGACAACGCATCGACGACCGTCGGCTGCCTGATGCAGCCGTCAACAAAAACAACAGGAGTCACACATGCGTATTCGATTTACCACAGCAGTTCTGCTGGGGCTGGCCTTGCTGTCCGCCTCGTTCTCAAGCTTCGCCGGCTATACCCAGACCCGCCATCCGATCGTTCTGGTTCATGGTGTCACCGGGTTCAACACCATTGGCGGTCTTGTAAACTATTTCCATACCATCCCCTGGAATCTTGAGCGCAGTGGCGCACGGGTTTATTCCGCCAGCGTTTCTTTCGTCAACAGCAGTGAGCAGCGCGGCCAGCAACTGGCGAACTACGTGAACAGCCTCGGGCATTCCAAAGTCAACCTGATGGCCCATAGCCAGGGCGCGCCAACCTCCCGGGTAACCGCAGCCCTGATTCCTCACCGCATTGCCTCTATCACCTCCATCGATGGCGTCAACAAGGGCTCCAAAGTAGCCGATGTGGTTCGGGGCATCCTGCCACCCGGCAGCTACGTCGAGGGCGGCGCCAATGCCATAGCCAACGCCCTGGGGGACCTGGTGAATGCATTGTCCGGTGCGGACAATCCGCAGAACGGGCTGGCAGCTCTGGAAACCCTCACCACACCCGGAACAACCAGCCTCAACGACGCCCTTGGCTGGAAAGGCGTCAACAGGAATAGCTGCGCCGGCACCAGTGAAGATGTCTGGATCAATGGCAACCGCATCAAGTTCTTTTCCTGGACCGGACGGGGCGTGTGGACTAATGTGTTCGACATTACCGACCCCTTCCTGGGCGTGACCGCCCTGGCTTTCGGTAGCGAGCCCAACGACGGTCTTGTGGGCGTCTGCTCCACCATGATGGGCCGGGTGATCGGCACCCACTACGACATGAACCATGTGGATGCCATCAACCACCTCCTGGGTGCGCGTTCTCTGTGGACCAACCCGGTCACCCTTTACCGCACCCAGGCCAACCGGCTTAAAAACCGCGGTCTGTGAGGTAACCATGAAACGAACATCCATCGAAGCCCGTCGATGGCTGTTTCCCGGTGCCCTGTCGGCCATTCTGGCCGGCAGTGGTCTCTGGTACGGCCTCACCGATAACGCACCATCACAAGCCAGCAGCGCGGTTTCAAAGCCAACGCAATCCGCCATCCTGGCCGACTCAACAAGACCTTCGCAGGAGTCTGGCGAGCAACGGGGCTTAGAAAACCTCGCCCAGGAGTCCGGGCCTGCCACGACGCCCGATTCGCTCGGACCGCAACCCTTTGCCGCCTCACTTTCAGGTACGGAAATCGACGGTGCGCTGACCGCCGATGACAACGGTGAGCTTGTCATCAACCTCCAGGTCCGCGACTTCTCCTATAAGCAGGCATCCCTTCAGGTCATGCAGGTGCGCCTCGATCCTGCCCGGGCAGGCGAGCCGGCCTATCAGCTGGCTGCGCTGGGCGACGCTCTGGCACAGCTCAAGCAGCTGCGGTCTGCCGCCTTCAGTTCCGAGGCCCACCGGGCTTTCTTCGGGCTCGAAGAGGCCTACAGTGAATACACCCTGGCGACCCTTGCCATTCAGCAACGCACGGACCTCAGCGAGCAGGGCAAACAGGCGCTCGTCCAATGGCACCGCAACCAGCTGCCGGAGCAACTGAGAACGACGGAACAACACCTGCATGCCAGCACCCGGCAGCAGCAGGCCCGAACTGCAGCCATCGAATCGGCGTCTTCGCCCGAGGAAGCCGGACGGCAACTGGCCGAGCTGGGCGTGAACCAGCAAGGCGTTGAGAGCGTCGTGAATTACCTGAAGCAACGGGAACACTTTGACCAGCGTTTCGAAGACTTCCGGGAAGCGGTTGACCGGGAAGCCTCGTCAGGACTGGCTGACGCTGATCTGGAGAAACAGCGGGAGGCATTATTGGAGCGACATTTCCCGCAGCAGCAGGACAGAACCTGGGCACGACTGAAAATGCTGGGCAACGGCTGACCAGAATGTGCTCGGGTTCCCGAATACGTGGGCCGTGCCAGATACAATCCGGAGACCCACGCGATACTGGACACGGCCATGACGACCGAGCAGATCGAACAGCAGCAGACCGCCGGATTCTGCAACCTTCGCTTCACGCCAGACCTCGAAGAGGCCTTCCGGCGATCACGAGCCGGCCTGATCAGGCATCGGGCCAGGCCAGTCTCGATCGCCGGGCTGATCCTGTTTTTGATCTACGCGGTGATGGATGCACTGACCCTCCCTGCCGAGTTGGCCCAGGTCACAGTATCCATCCGGCTCGCCATTACCTGCCCTGTAATTGCCATTGTGATCTGGCTCGCCTACCGTCCAGTTCCTTCCGACATCAACTTCGAACGCATCTATACCCTCACCTATCTCATGGGCGGCCTGAGCGTGGTGGCGATCATCGCGGCGGCGCGGCAGGCTGGGTATCCACTGCCCTACGAGGGCATGATCCTGATGCTCATGTTCGGATACTTCGCCATGGGGCTGCCGTTTTTCAGCGCGTCCCTGGTGTCACTGGTACTGGTGATCAGCTACCTGATGATCGAGCTGTTGAACGGCATGTCCGGCGCCGCCCTTGCCACCAATCTGTTCTTTCTGACCACGGCCAACATCATTGGCATGGTGGGCGCCTGGACCAGCGAGTACCGTCACCGTGCACACGAGAACCTTTCGCCTGGCCAGGACGGCTCCACCACCCGGCAGTTGAAGGATATGGTCCGACATCTTCGCCGCCTTCTCGGCACCGTCTTTGACAGCGCCAGACTGAATGAGGGCATGGTGCAGGCTGATATCCGGCCCACCCCACTGGCGACGATTTTCCGGGATCTGAATGATCTGATGGCTGATTCATCGGGCAACAGTGACGTGACAGTGAAAATCGACCACGGCACTGGCAACCTCAAGGTCATGGCAGATCCGTCCCTGCTGTCCCGGGTGCTCCAGAATCTGCTGTTCAATGCGGTGCAACACAGCGGCGGCAATCGTATCCACCTGTCTGCACGCAGCGTGGGTACGCAAGTTCTGTTGGAGGTCTCGGATAACGGAACCGGCGTGCCCCCCGAGCTGAACGATTCCCTGTTCTCACCCTACGTCAGGGGCCAGGGCCAGACAGACTACCCCGGCCTGGGTCTGGGCCTGACTATCGTAAAGGAATTCGTTGTCCTGATGCAGGGAACCTGTGGCGTCGAAACAGGGACCGGACGGGGGTCTGTGTTTTGGGTGCGGCTACCGGCGGCCCTCACAGCCAACCGCGTGCACGAGCCAGATTCACGCACTCCGTCCGGTTATGAACACCAAGCTGGGTGAAGATGGCCTTGAGGTGGGTTTTTACCGTGTGTTCCGTCAGGTTCAGACTCTGGCAGATGCGTTTATTGGGGAAGCCCTGTGCCAGGAGGAGAAGCACATCCATTTGCCGTGGCGTCAATGACAGATCCTGCGCCACGGGTTCCAGACCGCCCGGGAAATAACCCTCACCACGACTCACAGACCGAACCATACTCACCAGAGCCGACCGACCGGCAGATTTCGCCAGAAAACCACTGGCACCGGCCGCCCTTGCTGCCCTTACCGTCGCCTCATCTTCACTACTTGAAATGATCACCACCGGAGGTGGGTCCCGGTGGACTGCCAGTCTCGGTAACAAGGCCAGCCCCGTCTCGCCCTGGAGTGCAATATCGAGCAGGATAAGCTGAAAATCGTCCTGGCGGGCCAGGAGACTTGAGGCAACCTCAACCGAGCTGGCCGTTATAACAGATTCGGCCAGCCCCTCCTGCCGGATTAAACCGGCCAACCCCTGGGCAAACAGGGCATGATCATCAACCAGCAACACCTTGTTCAGAGGAAGCGGCTGAGTGGGGCAGGCAACAGACTGCCCCGTTTCTGATGTGATGGCATCCATGGATGAGCCTCTGCCCGCTGTGTTTATTTTTGTTACGGCGGATGACTCACTATAGGCCAGCGTGCCCTTGCTCTCCGCGTACTGCTTAACATTTTTTTACAGCCCCCGCCCGGGCACCTCCATTGCGTGGGACCGATGAAACACAACTGTCATATTCCTGAAGCATCCTTCTCGGCTTCAACCAACTGACTGGTAAAGGCTTTTATCAAAATGCCGCGATTTACACGGATGACTTCAAAACTGACGGGGCTGCTACTGCCAACGATAATGGCGTTCCAGGCCCAGGCCTATGATCTCGAAATTCATGGTTCCAATACTGTCGGCGCTACCCTGGCACCCATGCTGGTCACCGGCTACCTGGAAGAACACGGCGGCGGGCAGGTTACGTCCGGGGGCACGGGCGTGGAAAACGAAAAGGTTCTGCGCGCACCGTTGAACAACCGGGCGACGGAGGTGCTGGTGGCAGCGCACGGTTCAAGCACCGGCTTCAAGGCCCTGGCCGCCGGTAAAGCCAACATCTGGGCCTCTTCCCGGCCGGTAAAACCACAGGAAGCCGAGCAATTTCGTGCCAGGGCGGACCTCAATGCGCCAGAGAGCGAGCACGTCATTGCCATCGATGGACTGGCGATTCTGGTTCATCCCTCCAATCCCGTCAGCAAAATGAGTATCGAGACCCTGGGCCGGGTATTCTCCGGACAGATCCGGAACTGGTCGGAGCTGGGCGGCCCGGATCGCCCCATTCAACTCTATGCCAGGGACGACCGTTCCGGGACCTGGGACACCTTCAAATCCCTGGTACTGGGGAAAGAGTTCGAACTGGACAACACCGCCAGGCGCTACGAATCCAACGACCAGCTATCCGATGACGTTAGCCGGGATCCCTCCGGCATCGGCTTCTCCGGCCTGGCCTCTGTTCGAGACAGCAAACTGCTGGCCATCTCGGAAGGGTCCCGCCGCTCTCCGCCGGCCTGATCGGATTCGCCCTCGGCCAGCAGGGGCAGGCACTGGTGGCCGAATCCGGGTTCATTTCACAGAACCCCATCGCGGTGAAGCCGGAGTTCGACGACTCGACGCCCGAAAGCTTTCGCCGACTGACCGGTAACTACCATCGTCTGACCGTCAATTTCCGCTTCTCCGAAGGCCGAACCAAGCTCGATAACAAGGCGCGCCGCGACCTGCTGCGGGTTCAGCAGTACCTGCTCCAGAACGGTCGATCCGCTGATGACCTGTTATTGATCGGGTTTGCCGACACCCAGAGCCACGAGCTGCGAGCCCAGATGATCTCCGAACTTCGGGCCCTGTCGGTCCGCAAGGCCCTGCAGGAAGTGAACGTGCCGGATGTTGCCTACACGGGTTATGGCCAGTACATGCCAGTGGGCGGCAGCGGCAACTCTCGCAACGGGCGCGTGGAAGTCTGGATCAAATCCCGTTAGCCGCGACCAAAGTCTGATGCCAAACTGCGGCAATCACCTATCCGCTGCGGCATCACACCTATGTTTGGGTTTTCTATACTAACGAGGTCATTTCCAACCAACAGACAGGGACAATGGACATCCAAAACGACCACCGTTACGCGATCAACCTGAACGTTCGGGGCATTCAGCCCTCAGCCACCCTTCGCATCAATGAGCTGAGCAATCACCTCAAATCCGAAGGCAAGGACATTATCAAACTCGGGCTGGGGCAATCCCCCTTCCCGGTGCCCGATCGCGTGGTGGAGGCGCTGAAAGAGCACGCCCACGAAAAGGACTACCTGCCGGTCAAGGGCCTCAAAGGCCTGCGTGAGGCCATCGCCGGTTACATCCGCCGGAGCGAACGCATGCACTGTACGTGGGAGGACGTGCTCATCGGCCCGGGTTCCAAGGAGCTGCTGTTCATGCTCCAGCTGGCCTACTACGGGGACCTCCTGATCCCCCGCCCGAGCTGGGTTTCCTATGCGCCGCAAGCCCGGATCATCGGGCGCTCCGTACACTGGCTGCCGACCCATGCCGAAAACAACTGGCAACTGACCGCCGAAGAGCTGGATATCATCTGTCGCGATGATCCCTCGCGGCCCCGGATCCTGATCCTGAACTACCCGTCCAACCCCACGGGTTGCACCTACACCGACGACCAGCTGCTGGCCATCGCCAACGTGGCCCGCAAATACAAGCTGATTCTGCTGTCGGACGAAATCTACGGCGAAGTGCATTTCGAGGGCAGGTACGGGTCTGAGCAAGTGGGCCGGTGCCGGTGGCTGGCGCCTGGGCACATTTATTTTCCCCCGGGAATTGAGGCCGCTGCAGGACGCCATGGCGATCATCGCCAGCGAGACCTATACCGCCACCAGCGCACCAATCCAGCACGCAGCGATCGCGGCGTTCAACGGCGGTGAGGACATTGATGAATACCTGAAACAGTCCCGCCGTGTGTTGAAGGTTGTGGGCGAGTACATGCATCGCCGCCTGACCGAGATGGGCGCCGTGGTCCAGAAACCGGAAGGTGCGTTCTACCTGTTCCCCGACTTCTCCGGGTTCCGGGAGCAACTGGCCAGGAAAGACATCAAAACCAGCCAGGCCTTCTGCCAGGCTCTGCTGGAAAACACCGGCGTCGCCATCCTGCCCGCCAGCGACTTCGGCTTTGTGCCGGATCATCTTGGGGCCCGACTGGCCTTCGTTGACTTCGATGGAACCGAATCCCTGCACCTCGCCGGCACTGACTATGCCGAACAGGAGCTGGGCGACGACTTTGTCAAGCAGGCGTGTCCAAGACTGGTTCTGGCCATGGACAAGATGGAGCAGTGGCTGAACAGCCTCTGATTCTGCCGTGTTAGACTGGCGTCCTCATTCCTAGGGGATATCAACGGGGGCGCCATGTCTGATTCTGTTTCTCTGCTCGAGATTACCGACTTTGCCGAAAACCTGGCCCGCGAGGCCGGAGAGCTGATTCGCCGCGAGCGGGACAACAACGCCCTGCGCACCGACTACAAACACCAGACCGAACTGGTCACCCACGCCGACGTGATGGCCGACGAATTCATCACCGGCGCCATCCGCAAGCGTTTCCCCGACCATCGAATCCTCTCAGAAGAAACCATGCCGGACCTGAGCCAGGCGGAAGAACTGGACACTCCTCTGTGGATCGTTGACCCCATCGACGGCACCGTGAACTATGCATACGGCCACCCTCAAGTGGCGGTGTCCATTGCCTATGCCGAAAAAGGTCGGGTCCAGGCCGGTGTCGTCCACGCGCCGTTCCCCGGCGAAACCTTCCGGGCAACCCGCTCAGAAGGCGCCACTCTCAACGGCCGCCCAATCCGGCACAGTGGCGCCACGGTTCCTCGTGACTCCCTGTTCGCCACCGGTTTCCCCTACACCAAAGACGCGCTGGAACCGTTGGTCAAACGCCTGGACGCCATGATTCACCAGTGCCGCGACCTGCGCCGTATTGGCTCCGCGGCCCTGGATATCTGCTGGGTGGCCTGTGGTCGACTGGATATCTACT
>LUMD01002763.1_pt1 | contig 10402 bp, 11 predicted proteins | sample 729651 | NCBI WGS metagenome assembly LUMD01 (sample SAMN03860272, study PRJNA289734) | marine metagenome | biome: seawater column; feature: ocean; material: water; isolation source: Red Sea water column Station 34 - depth 258m | place: Saudi Arabia: Red Sea | collected 2011-10-15 | depth 258 m | reverse complement strand
GTTGATGACGAACAGACCCAGCGAGGACACCAGGGAGAACAGACCAATGACCAGCAACACCGGAAAAACCAGTTCGCCAAAGGTCGCCAGGAAAGCTGCGACCTCAGGACTCAACAGCGGAACACTGTATTCTTCCTCAAACAGAAACAGCGTGGTTCCCCAGTCATCAATTTTCGTAAGGCCAGCCTTGAAAAAGACCCAGGCCACATAAAGCCGCCCGAGAAGCAACGCAATGGGTAGCAGGCTGCCAACCAGTCGTTGAGCCGAATCGTTCAAGCCGTAGAAACTGTAAGCCAAGGTTTTCATGTCGATCTCCTCTTAATAAATGGTCTTGGCGCCAACAATGACGCCTTTAGCGATCATGTCTCGCAGCCAATAGGTAAAGTTGGTGTCTTTCAGAACATCCTCGCCAAAGACTTCGGCAATACTTCGCTGGTCTCTGACCGCCTCCAGCAACAACAAGTCTTTCTCAGGAATAACTTCCGCCATGCCTTTCCAGCCTGCGCGATAGACCAGCGCACTCTGGCCTCGGCCTTTGGCGATCATTCTCTTCGCCTGAGCGAAACTGAGTGTGTCCTTCGGGGTCTCGCTTTGTCCTCTCCAATTGCGTTAAAGCTCGCTACATTCACCTCTTCGTACTGGCTCCTTTCGACGCGTGATACGTAATTGTCGAGTCGCGCTACATCGGAAAGATAAGGAACGCGGTCTGAAATCCGATGGGAGATAATCCAGCTCGGAAAGCCCCAACCGAATTCGCCCCAGTCTCCGCTCTGTTTCCGGATCATCCTGAAATAGTCGAGGGCCAGCCCTTCAAAGTCGGCAGGGCCTAGCAGTGCCCTCACGGTTGGATAACCTTGCTCGAGGGCTCGAACTGCCTTTGCCTCAACCCCAAATCGATACACCTCGGAATTGGGCTGCACCGGCGTGCTCGTACCGCCGAACAGGAATTCGAGGAAATGAGCTTGGTAATCAGAGAGATTCATGGCTGCGCTCACTCCCCAGTACCCGGCGCTGTGCCTTTCTGGCCTTGGTAGCCTCCCCAAGAAGCTCGCGCCAGGATGGGAGATTGTTATCCCATTCAATCAACGTGGGCTTTGGGCCAATCACATTGAGCACGCGTTCGTAGGTTTGCCAGCCAGCCACGGTTACCGGGCAGGCGTGGTCGTCGATCAGCAGCTCTTCTTCGCCCACGGGCGTCGAGCCCGCAAGATGAATCTCGGTAATCGCAGAGTGGTCGAGTGATCCGACATAGCGATCAACAAAATTCTCCAGATTTGAGACTTGCCCATTTCGGGCGTTCACCATCAGATTGTTGATATCGAGGATCAGTCCACACTGCGTGCGAGCTACGATTTCACCGATAAAACTCGCTTCGTCGAAATCACTCTGGTCAAACTCGATGTAGGCGCAGACATTCTCGATAGCGATCTGACGACCGAGGTACTGTTGTATGCGATCAATGTTGTTCACTGCATGCAGCAAGCTGTCTTCGGTATAGGGAATGGGTAGAAGATCACCACCGTGAAAAAGCCTTCCACCGATCCTTGCCCAGGTGAAACACAGGTGGTCCGACACGAGTACCGGATCCACCCGATCCACAAGGCGTTTCAGTTTTTTGAGATAATCGTCAGGAACAGCCTCAACCGACCCCAAACCTGCCGAGGTGCCGTGCAGGCTGATCGGCGTGCTGGCCGAGACCTCTTGTAGAAGATCGACAGAGATGCCGGCGTCTGCGAAGAAGTTCTCCGAGTGAACCTCAAGAAAATCGATTGAGGGTGCCTGCTCCAGAACGTCCTGGTAGTGCTCTGGTCGTAGCCCTACCCCAACGGCGGTGCTCTTGAGTTCCGACTGGCTTTGGCCTGAGTCCTGACGATTACTCATGACCCTTAACCCTTGCTTTTCTCAGCAATGATTTTCAGGGCCGTTTCCTTGTCAAAACCACCCAGATTTTCACAGGTGCCCTTCTCAACAATCTTGTACTCACCCGGGTCGTTGGCGACCTTTGCCTGGCCAGCACAGGAGTGCGTTCCCGCAAGGTTCGCACAGTCGTTACCGCCAACCGGGGAAATGCCATAGCATTTTTCCTTGCCGCCTGCGTGAGCCAGTGGCGCGGACATGGCGCCGGCCAGTGCAGCGGCCAGTGCCGCGCTAAAAAGAAGCTTCTGGTTCATATCGATCACCCTGAAAGTTTGATTCAGGGTCCTTGTTCTTGAGATCAAGGACCCTGCGAATTGCTCCGATCACTGGCAGCGCTTTACAGCTCGGCTGCTTCCACGGTTTTGATCTCCGGCCAGATGTCGTTGGCATTGGCGATGAAGCCAGGTACATCAGTGAGCCAACGCTTCTGCACATCTTTGTTCAGGTTCAGGTAGAGTTTGTTATCGACAATCCGCCAGGCCTCGGGATCAACGTCGAACTTCTTCTCCATGGTTACGCCGAATGCGCAGTAGCCGCCGTATTGGGGCGCATAGGCACTGGGGTCGGCACGGAACAGATCACGGTTCTCCGCGCTGGAGAAATGGTAAATCGCGTTCTTGTAGGTGGCGGTGTATTCGGCCGAACCTTTGGTGGCCTCTGAATCAGAGAAGTAGGCCACCGGGTCGTAACCGCTGATGGCGACATCATTGGCGTCGGCGTTCATGTCGATATCGGCAGCAAAAACACCAGAAGCCGCGCTCATGGCAGCAAAAGCAACGAAGGCACGAAGTTTGTTGAAACGAGTCATTGGGTATCTCCTTTGAATGAATGATGACTACGTTTGAAACATTAAGGCCTCGGGCGGTACTGAATGCGTACGATCGTTCAAACTTCTATGCCAATTATCTGGAGTGGCTTATGGACAGGCTTTCTTACATTCTCGACCAGCTCAACGTAAACGCCGGCGTGTTTTTCCGGGGCCAGCTTTGTGGACTCGCGTCCTTTGAAGAGGAAGGAACCGGGTACATCCATGTACTCCGTTCGGGGGTGCTCGACATCATGGAAGCGAACCGGGAAAAAATGACACTCACGGAGCCGACCATGATCTTCTCGGTGCGCTCCCAGCCCCATCAGCTGTTCGGCGCGAACAAGGAAGGTGCCGAGATGATTTGCGCCTCGATCAAGTTTCAGACTGGTTCCCGAAACCCGGTCCTTCAGGCGCTGCCCCCTTCCGTTGTACTTCCCCTGTCTTCGGTTCAGGGCCTTGGCTCATTCGTAGATGTGTTGTTCGCGGAAGCCGAAGCAGCCCAGGAAGGGCGGGACGCGGTTATGAACCGGCTCGTTGAGGTCATTTTCGTAAATGTGCTCCGGCATATCGTTTCCGAGGGGGAAACACCCAAGGGCATGCTATCCGCGCTTGCGGACCGTCAGCTGAGCAAGGTACTGAATTGCATCGACAGCAATCTCAATGGAGATCTTTCGGTTGATAAGTTGGCTGACGTGGCGACCATGTCCCGATCAACCTTCATCCAACACTTCAAGAATGTGCTTGGCCTGGCACCTGGCGAATACGTCCAGAATGCCCGTATCTCCGCAGCCAAGAAGCTCATCCTGAAAGACAAGCCCATGTCGATTATCTGTTTCGAAGTTGGCTATGAAGACGCTTCCGGGTTCTCCAGGGCCTTCAAAAAGAATACGGGCATGACGCCCAGGGAATGGAAAAAGTTGAACGCAACAGCTACCGAGGCTCAGAACACCGTAGCTGAGGAGAACGCCAACGTGGCGTGAAAGGTGCTCAACGAAAAGCGGGCAAGGATTCAGAATCCTTGCCCGCTTTTCGTTTGGTTTAGCGTTTTACTTCAGAACAATCTGCCCGCGGCTACTCACGGTCTCGCTGAAATCGTCGATATCGGACTTTCGGTCCGCCAGAGATGCGCTGGCGGATGCCGAGATCAGGGCGATGGAAACAAGAAGCAGTGCTTTGGCAGTAAGGTTTTTCATGATGGGTTTCTCCAGTGGTTGATGTCTACGGGAGAAATACTAACCACCCGAACACCCCGACAAATGGACAGGTGTTCTAGTTTATGGGCCGATTGTCCAGACCGGGATTAATCACCGTCAGTGGTCCACAATCAAGTTCTCTGGCGGCCATGGCTTTTGCCCAACACGCCTTCGCCACTCGCTCGATTACGCTTCGAATCCAGATGATGCCAGGGTCCCGGTCGTGGCGGGTGTGCCATGCGAGGTACAGGCTGGTTGGCTCCACCTCAATTGGCAGACTGGTGATCGAAATACCCGCGCAGAATTCGCAGTCGCCGGTAATAACTTCCGGGATGGTAGCGACCAGGTCGGAGTTTCTGAGCAGATTTGGAACGGCGGAAAAATGGTTTACCGTCACTGCGACGCGTCTCTCCAGGCCACGCCTGTTGAGCGTATCGTCGACAACACCGTGAGCCTCACCAGACATGGTTGCCAGCAGGTGTTGAGCATCCAGAAAGGAATCCAGGTCCACGGGCCGACCACTCAAGTCATGGCCGCTTCTCATGGCCAATACGTAACCGGTGTCGAATAACCAGAGGCTTCTCAGGCTGTGATCGTGCTGCTCGAAAAATCCAATCACAAAGTCGACACTCGCTTCTCGCAGATGGTTCGCTGCCGTGGCCGGAGAGAAAGGCACCGCATGCAGATCAATCCCGGGCGCACTTTGCTGCAACTCGGAGACCAGCGGTTGCCAGACCATTTCGAGTATCAGATCGGTGACCGCTACCCTGAAGGTCCTGCGGGATTCGCCGGGCGTGAAGCGGGTGGAGTTTACCGCGTTGGACAGTTCGTGCAGGGGGTTTCGGATCTGGTCCCAGAGGCTTTGCGCATAGGACGTCGGCTCCACCTGTCTTCCTCGTTTCACAAACAGAGGATCCTTCCAGGCGATGCGCATTCGGGAAACTACATTCGAAACCGCGGGCTGGGTCATGCCCAGGCGGTCCGCCGCTCGTGTAATGGAGCCTTCAGTCATGATGGCGCTGAAGACATGCAACAAGTTGAGTTCCTGATTTTTCATGGTGCCTCGCTTGCGTGTGAAGAGGACATCGGAGAGAACGTGATACCTGTTTCTCAGACGCCCTGGAGGCCTGACTGTTACTGAAAACACGCAAGATTCCCTGAACTTCTTTGGTTTGATCGGCTGGACATCACGGGCACTTCCACCTAGCATCATGCATATACACTTAAACACAGGGAAACCCACCGTGTCCGGGCACTCATCAGACCAGGAAACAACGCCTCTCGATGTTGCCAGAACCTGCGCCGCTCTATACTCCCGCGTGTTTTCCAGGCTGGTAACCCGTCACTACAACCATCACCTTTCGGACACCGGCCTCAGGATTACCCAGTTTTCCATTCTGAATGCGATCAAACTGTCGCCGCCAAACTCTATCAACNGGAGCGCACATCCCTTCAGCGCACGGTTGAAAAACTGATCGCCAAGGGGCTTCTGCAATCGCAGCCTACAGGGCATAAGCGTTCTCTGGGGCTTTCATTGACGCCGGAGGGCGAAGACATTTACGTGCAGGCACTGGCAAGGTGGGAGGAAGCTCACGATGAGTTCACCAACATGGTGGGTGCAGGTGACTGGTCAGAGACCGTGGGAAAGCTCCGGCGCTACAGCAGTAAACTCCAGTCGACCCTCTGACGCCTCTTCAGCCTCAATCACGCATGGCCTCGAGCAGGGCTTCGACCTCTGATTGAGCATAGCGAGGGGTAATATGCTGCGGACAATTCCAGTCAAACGCTTCAACCCGAATGATCATGCCCTGCTCTACCTGGGCGTTGTAATCGCCATCCTGCAATTGCTCGAGGAGGTCAGGCTGGTCTGAGCCGACCAGTGCCATCCGCCCGAGCAGTTTCAGCCGCCTTTTGTTTGGGTAGTCCATCATGAACAGGGCGACGCGGTCATTGGTAAGGACATTGCCCGTGGTAATGTATTGGCGATTGCCGGAGGCTGAATGTAGGGCCAACCTGTTTCGCTGACACTGGCAATGTAAAAGCTGTCACGGGCCTCGATGAACCCACGCTCGCGGTCTCTCAGCAGATTGTTACGGTCAGGCCCGGACTCTTTGGATGAATACCCCGAACGGCTGCCCATCTTTTCCTGGACCTGCTTTACCGTTCTGGTAAACGCGATTTCGGCAAACTTGTGCGCCATGGCGGGCTCCCGAGGTTCTGAAAATGTTATCCCATTTGCTATCAGTAACCCGACTGGCCCAGGTGTTACATCGCGGCTCGATTTTTTTAAATGGGGCTTGGCTTTTTTTGAGATTTCATCCGAGCGCCTTTTCCACCGCCTCCAGGAAGCCAGTCATGTCCAGCACCTGTTCGGAATCCGGATCAACGGTTTTACCTTTCAAATCGGCAGTAACAATTCCTCTGTCGACGGTATCCGGCGTTGGCCAGCGCGAAGATCAAGGCCGATGGATTGAAGTGGGCGATCTTTCCGTCACTCTCAAGATACTTCAGGTAAAGATCATGTGCCGTGCCATGGGGCGCCTCGAACAGCATGGTGCCGTCCTTGCTTTCGATGATGGAGCTCGCGGTCGCCAGACTGCCGCCAAGAGCGGCGGAAATGTCCGAGAATATATCCCCATCCAGGTTCTGGGAGGGATAAAGCGCGTTTCTGGGGGGATCGGTGATCATCTTTTTAAGCTGGCTTGAGGGCCGCATAATCATGAAAGATGGTGGTGGAGTATCCTCATTGGCCAACTCGCGGCGCACTTCGGTAATCACATCGCTGTAGACTTCGTCGTACTCCATGTACTCGCGCTTGAGACCAAAATACACCTCCTTGTCCTTGCGCGAAGCATCCCTGAAAACCTGCAAAACCCAGTCCTTGATAGCCTCGCGGTCATTAGACATGAGAAGCATCGGATCGCCCTTTCTGACCCGGCGGGCATGCTTCTCGTCACCGTCGACGATCACCTTGAGAATGCCATCTTCCTTGGCCGCCATGTTGAAGCTGCCGTACTGGTCGCCGCCTCCGGCACTCATGCGAGAAATTGACTTGAGTTGGTTCACCAGCTTGAGCAATTTGCGTCCGGTGGTGTTGTCCGGCACGCCCCACAGCGCTCGCTTCGGTGGGTTGGAAACAATTCGTGCTGCCTGGGCATCAATCAGCTCGTAGAAGTACTTCAGACCCAGATCCTCGATCTGCTTCTTGTAATCACTGTGGTAGATGTCCTCGATCGCTGCCCTCATGGCGCCGTCGTAGCCGGGGATCACAGTGTCTTTCAGGCCCAGGTAGACATCCCGTTTCTCGGCAATAGCTCGCTGGAAAAAGCGATGTGCCCAGGCTTTAACGTCATCCAGGTCATTGGTTGCCAACAGCCAGGGATCGCCCTTGCGAACCTCTCGGCGATGCAGCTCCACAGGGTCTCCGCTACTCCCCACGAACATCAGCTTGACGACACCGGTTGCCATGGACAGTTGGTTAAAACTGTCCTTGATGCCGCCGAATTCCATGGTATCCACCTCAATGTCGCGCCCTACCCACTCCGGACGGCGAATGTTGAGGTTACGGAACTTGATGTCTTCCCGGGTTATGTTGCCACTGATGCCCTTCCGGATAGCGCCGTTTGGCGATTTGGTCGCCAGCGGGTGCAGGTTGTTGCCGTCCACATCCGGATGCTTACGGAGCAAGTCCTCGAGCTGCTGCCGGTTTACGGTCATGCCAGCATTTTTGACTCCCACACCATGACGTTGGAGAGCTTCAATGGCATCGATGACTACCTGGCCATTGGTCAACAGTCGGTTTTCCGCAGACAGGTCGATTTCTTCAAGCTGAATATCAAGCCGTGAGTTCACGAACTTCTTCAGAATATGGTCAAACGCTACCTGGGCCATTTCGTCGCCGTGGAGGATCACAAGAGGCGAGGTGACACTGATTCTGCTGTCCATGGAAATTTCGCTAGCGCCTCCAGGTTATCTTCGGGGAATATTTCTTTCTTCTTCTTTTCCGCTTGCTCACTGGTAAAAATAGACGGCAAAAGCTGTTCCAGGCAACGCAGCATGACCTCCGGCGACACCGAAGCACCCGGGGATGCGCCGAGCAAGGTACCGTAGGTCTTGTCACTGGATACCAGGATCTCGGTGCCCATCTGCAGGTCCCCATCCCGGATGATCTGTACCCGCTGGCCAGCCTCAACCGCTTTCCAGTTGAACTTCTTACTCATGCCCGGAGCGAAGCTGTCCAGCTCTTCGAACATGCTCTTTTCGCCCTTGAAGGTCTCTGAAACCAGATGTTTGACCAGCGGGAAGTGCTCCAGGGCGACGTTCAGCAGGCTCGGAATATCGTGGAGGCGCATTGAGCGAAGGTAGTCGAGGAACCCCCGCCCTCTTTCCAGTACCGGTTTGAACGAGGCGAACGGGCCAAACAGAAGGTAGTACTTTCCGTCTGATACCCGCAGATCGAGGTGCGGAACGGACATCGGCGGTGCACCCACCTTTGCCTTACCGTAGGTTTTGGCCCTGTATTGCTTGGCCTGCTCGGCGGTGATCTCGACCTGCAGGAAACGCCCGCCAACGGGAAAACCGGTGAAACGACGGGCAAAAGGCAGATGGCTCTTTTTCAGGATCGGGAATGCACCACCGCCCGCACCGACGAACAGAACATCCGCCTTGTACTGTCGATCACCTCCCCTGTTCTGGGTTTCCACAAGCCAGCTACCGGCCGGGCTGCGATGTACGCGCTTCACGTGGGTGCCGTATTCAATCTTTACCCCGAGGTCGTCAACGGCGTGCCGGGCCATTTGCTCTGTCAGCGCACCAAAGTTGACGTCCGTGCCGGTTTCGATAACCGTCGCCGCCATCTTCTCATGGCGCGGCCGCTCCTCCATGGTGTAGGGAATCCAGCTCTTGATCTCGTCGAAGTCTTCTGAATAGCGCATCTGCTCAAAGAAATGGTGCGCCGACATCTCGTTGAAGCGGAGTTTCAGTTCCTGAATCGACGGTTCCGAGACAATGGTGCAGTGCTTGGTCTGGTTGATGAAGGATTTGGGATCCTTGATAGCGCCCTTCTGGATCAGATAGGCCCAGAACTGCTTGGCCACGTTAAACTGGGCGTGAATCTTTACCGCCTTTTCGACCGAAATAACCTCTTCGTCCACCGGTGTGTAGTTCAGCTCACAGTTCGCCTCGTGCCCGGTACCTGCGTTATTGAACACCCAGGAATTCCCGGCCCCGGGGCCGTCCAGTCTTTCCAGAATGGTGATATCCAGTTCCGGCGCCAACTCTTTCGCCAGGGTGGCGAAAGTGGTGCCCATTATTCCTGCGCCGATAATGATTACGTTCATTAAAACCTGCCCGCGTGAGTCAAATGTCTGAATCCGTTAAAAAGTGTATACCTTGACGGTAGCACGCTTCGCCAGGCGCGGAAAACGCGGAGACAGCGGTTACTCATCACTTAAAATCTATCAACGGGGGTCTACCCCTCTCCAGCAGTTTACGTTAAGGTAAACATCACGTGGCACGAATCACACCAGATTCTGCCAGGCTGTCTACAATGACATTAACTACACTCCCACAAGGAGTGTTTGTTCCTCAGGCCACTACCCCAGGAAGAGGATTATGACAACAACAAAGTCCAAAGTTGTGTATTCCCCAGTGTTTACCGACGGTGCGGAATTCCGTATTCCCACGTTCAGGCTTCTGAAACAGGACGGCAAGCTCTACAAGAGCGCCAAGGCTCCTGATCTCGACAAAGACAAGGCCCTTCGTATCTATCGGGCCATGGTTACCACCCGAATTCTTGATGAACGCATGCTTGCCGCCCAACGGCAGGGCCGCCTGAGCTTTTACATGCAGTGCACCGGTGAAGAAGCGGCCGTAATTGGCAGCGCGGCGGCGCTGGATGATGGCGACATGATTATGGCGCAGTATCGGGAGCAAGGTGCCCTCGCCTACCGCGGCTTTACCATCGACGAATTCATGAACCAGCTGTTCGGCAATGAGATGGACTATGGCAAGGGTCGCCAGATGCCGGTTCATTATGGCTCGAAAAAGCTGAACTACATGACCATCTCTTCACCGCTGGCCACCCAGATTCCCCAGGCCACGGGCTATGCTTACGGTCAGAAACTTCGTGGCGAAGGTCATTGCACCATTACCTATTTTGGCGAAGGCGCCGCTTCCGAGGGCGATTTCCACGCGGCCCTGAACATGGCGGCGGTTCATCGGGTACCAGTAATCTTCCTGTGCCGGAACAACGGTTACGCTATTTCCACACCGGCCGCCGAACAGTTTGCAGCCGACGGCGTTGCACCCCGGGCCTACGGCTACAAGATGGATGTGATCCGGGTGGACGGAAACGACATTCTGGCGATGTATCAGGCCACGCAAGAGGCCCGCAAGCTGGCCGTGGAACACAACCGTCCGGTATTGATCGAAGCCATGAGTTATCGGCTGGCGGCCCACTCCTCATCAGACGACCCGTCCGGTT
>LUMD01001352.1_pt1 | contig 10422 bp, 8 predicted proteins | sample 729651 | NCBI WGS metagenome assembly LUMD01 (sample SAMN03860272, study PRJNA289734) | marine metagenome | biome: seawater column; feature: ocean; material: water; isolation source: Red Sea water column Station 34 - depth 258m | place: Saudi Arabia: Red Sea | collected 2011-10-15 | depth 258 m | reverse complement strand
GGCCATACCGGTGGTATCGCCCAGTCCGATACCTTTGAATCCGAGTTCGCTGTAGTGTTTCGCGATACGTCCAAGTTGCTCAATCGGCACGTCGCCTTCAAAAGGACACCCAAACGCGGTCGCGATCACCCCTTGGACTGGAATATTCGACCCAGCTGCGATTCGTGCGACTTCCTCAAACCCAGCTAAGGATTCCTCGACTGAACGGTTGACATTTTTTTTGTTATGACTCTCTGAGGCGGACAGGAATACGATGATTTCGTGAACACCCGAATCGACTGCGCGTACTGCACCTTTGGCATTGGGCACAAGAGCGGCAAGTACTGTGGAACTTGACCTGTCGATCCCTTCAAACACTTCAGCGACATCAGCAAGTTGGGGAACTGCACGGGGTGATACAAAGGATGAGAACTCTATGCGAGGGACACCTGCCTCAATCAGATCGTTAATGAGTCGGATCTTAATTTCGGTCTCGACAAACTTGGGTTCTGCTTGCAAGCCGTCACGTGGGCCTACTTCGGTCACTTCGACTTTTGTTGGTCTTGTCATTAGAAAAATACTCCTTTATTCATGCGAATCATTTCTACCATGCGTTCCGTCGGGCTGCAAGGAGCGTCTTGATCCTCAGCCATAAACGGAGCCTAGAAATGCCAGTGGGGCGGGGGTGTTCCCGCTACGGGTGCGCGAAAACAGGCTATTTTGTCCAGATGAAGGCTGCCGATGTATATCGTTTTAAGGTCCTTGCCGCCAAAACACAAGCTAGCGCAGTTTCCAAGTGGGCTATGCTGACCCTCGTTGATCAATGAACGGGAAAACGTATTAGCCCGATAGGCTGACTCGGCACGCTCGACCAGTTCAGGGTTGCCGGCATCGATGATTGTCTGCTGAACACCATCTGGGCCTAAACGAATAATTCGATTGCTCAGCACACTGGTACACCAGATACCGCCTTCGCTGTCGAACTCAAACCCATCGGGATAAACTCCTGAACCGTAGTCGGTAACGGTTTCACGCGGCCCGAGGTCACCGTTTACGCCTATCGGGAATCGCAATAACGATCGACCCATTGTTTCATGGACATACAGCCAGTGGCCTGAGGGATCAACCTTGTTTTCATTAGTGAAGCCGATTCCATCCGCGACAATTCGAGCGCCAGAATGGTCAACGAGCGCGATAAATCCGTCTGCCATAGATTTGTTAAATGATTCTTCTCGATCAATTGCGGTTGTGCTTACAGAGATCCAGATCCGACCTTCTCGATCGAGATTGGCAAAATTGGTTGCCGGCAGTGGCAACCCGTCGATTTCATCAATTAAGAGTTGCAATGAACCATCTCGCTCAAGCACGTAGACGCCACCTGACTGGCCCAGGTTAGCAACAAGAAAAGAGCCATCTGGCCGGAGCGAGAAGCCATTCGGTAAAAAATCAGCCGGCTTGTGAGTGTTGTTGGCAAAATAGTTCGTAACGTCATCCGTGGGTGCTATATGTGTGATGCCACCTTTACCGTGGCTGGCATAGATGTCGCCTTTGCGGGTCGCTAGAACACATTCGGGCCGTACGAGGCCCCGGCCTAGATAAGTGATCTGTTCACAGGGGATATGAGTGTTACACGCTGTCACAATATGAAGTTAGCTGTATGGTCTAAAGTGGCCGTTGGCATCTATTTTCCCAGAGCAGCCACAAAATTCCGATGTGATCATACTCTCAATGATGTCTGGATCCAGGATATTTGCCCACGTTCTCTGTCCGTCGTCCAGAAGGCATGCAGCATAGGCGATGCTTGGCGACTCATTTTCATACATGACGGTGTAGGTCTCTATCGTTACTTCTCCTTCGTGTTCGGCTTTGATGGGGCGTCGGTACAGATTATCCACATCTTTTTGGAGGTTGGCCCAGGCGAATGGTCGCTGGGGGGGTGTGCCGGAATAGATACACAGCGCGTGCTTGGTCAGTAGTCCACCATTGGCGGTAACCAAGGCAAGTGCGGTGGGGTTGGATCGCAGCAGGGTAGCGGTACGTGCGATTGCATGCATGACATAATTGTTCCAAGGACCGCCGCCAAATGTCAGACCTCCGGTCACCGTTAGTGGCTGATTAAGGGACAGGCCAATTTCGTTTGCAGCAATTTGGACTGCGGATGGAAAGCAACTGTAAAGGTCGACATAGTCGAAACTTCTCGAATCGAGGTTGGTTAATTCAAGCAGTCGCGCAGCTGCAAGGCGGATCGCCGGTGACGAATACAGGTTATCTCGTTCTGACACATGAAAGTGATCCCAGGCTTCCGTCGAGGCATGAGGATAGATCCATCGGTCACGAGGAATACCGAGTTGTTTGGCTTTCGTTGACGATGTCACGATGAGAGCGGCACCCTGATCAACACTGTTGTTTGAATTCATCAACTTTGGGTAAGGCAGCGATACCGGCCGATTAGATTGAGTAACAGTGGCGATCTCTTGTGCTGAATACTCACGTTGAATCCAGGCGTCTGGGTTGTTCTTTGCTACGGTGCTGAAACCGGACCAAAGTGTAGCGATTCTTTCGATGTGGCTCGACACCGTTTCGCCCGAAGCAGAGCGTAAAGCAATTTCAAACAGGGGATAGTACTGGATGGGGTGTCGAATCCCGCGTTGAAGTTCAGCCTGGTGGCGGGTATTGCGGTGGCTGCCAATAAATATATCGGGTTGCGTGATCTTCTGGGCTTTGCCGATTGGGTTTTGTCCGGGGGCAGCAGAGACAGGGTTCCAGTCGAGCGTCAAGCCGGCCGATCGAGCGCGTGATTGCGTCCGTCCGCATTCAGCGCCGGTGAGCACAATGATATCCGAGTGTCCCGATTGGATGTCCAGAAAGCTTTGATTAGCCAGTGTCTGCACATAGTTGCCGCCGAGTGATGTAAGTCCGGTTTCGATTTGTGTTAAGTGGAGTTTCTCGGCTACGGATTGGGCTGGGTTCTGGTAGCCCCACATACCCCGGACTACCCGGATAGAGTTTGTTGATTCTAGAATCTCAGGATTGCCGCTATCTAACGCGGCCTGGGATACAGCATCGACCATGAGATCCAGCGGCGATCGGGCTGCTAAAGGGTCGTCTTCTCGCTGTGAAACCTGAGCAACACCGACAATTACGGGCTCTCGTAATTTCAAAGCTGAATCGCCATATGTTCGGGGTGTTCAGATTGACCCGGATCAACTGGGTAGTGGGAGAGCTGTCTTATAGCTGACCTGTTTGAGTGAAAAACTCGACTTGATACTCGCGATTCCTTTAATACGTGTTAAATGATCCATGAGGAAGCGTTCGTAAGCAACAAGGTCGGGTACTACTACTCGAAGCAGATAGTCGAACTCGCCGGTCATGAGATTGCACTCCATCACTTCTGGTCGTTCCATCACCGCCTTCTCGAATGACTCTAATGCGGACTCGACCTGTTTTTCGAGAGCGACAGTCGCAAATACAGTGATGGGCAGACCAACAGCTTTCGCATTGACCAAGGTCACGTATCGTTCAATGACGCCATTATCCTCGAGCGTGCGCACTCGTCGCCAGCAGGGTGAAGGGGAAAGCCCAATACGATCCGCCAGTTCGGTATTCGAGATTCGTGCATCCTCCTGAATGACCTGAAGAATCCGGCGATCAGTGGAAATATATTGACCTGATACTTCGGCCATCCTGATTCACCCACATGCAAGTGATCTCTTTCGACCCGGACGACGAACCACCTCCAGCTGGCAACAGGCCGGACCAACTGCATTTCCTCAAGGTCCTCGAGAAAAAAGTGTTGTGGTTGTCCACCTGGATGATTCACCATGCGAATCATATTCGGGAGGGCGATGGCGAACTAAAGGTAGGCGGCCATCAGGCGTCCTGTGCATCCATGGTGACCATCATGACTGCCCTTTACTTTGCAGTCTTGAGGCCAGAAGATCGCGTCGCAGTTAAGCCCCACGGTAGTCCTGTTTTCCATGCCATTCAGTACCTGTTTGGAAAACAGGATAAACATCATCTTGCCCAGTTCAGGGCCCTTGGAGGCGCTCAGTCCTACCCATCACGCACCAAAGATATCGACGACGTGGACTTCTCGACGGGCTCGGTTGGACTGGGTGTGGCGATGACAAGTTTTGCTGCACTCATTCAGGATTACCTAGAGGCACATTCATGGCGAAGCTCCAGGAGCAGAATGGTTTGTGTGTTGGGCGATGCTGAACTCGACGAGGGCAACATCTATGAAGCGTTGCTTGAAGGCTGGAAGCACAGCGTGCGGGATCTGTGGTGGATCGTCGACTATAACCGCCAGAGTCTGGATGCGGTCATTTCAGATCGTTTGTTAACACGTTTCCACCGACTGTTTGTGAGTATGGGATGGGAGGTGGTAACGATCAAGTATGGAAAGCTTCTACACAAAGCATTTGAACAACCCGGTGGGGATGCTTTACGGCAATGGATAGACTCCTGCCCTAATTCAAAATACTCCGCCTTGGTGTACAAGGGCGGTCAGGCTTGGCGTGAAGCGCTGCAGGCGGATATTGGATCCCGTTCCGGCGTGTCGGAATTATTGGCAAGGTATGACGACCGTGCACTGAACGCCCTGATGACTAACCTTGGTGGGCACTGTATTGAAAGCATGCTGGAGGCATTTGAAAGCATAGGCGATGACAAGCCCACCTGTTTTTTCGCCTATACCATTAAGGGGTTTGGACTGCCGCTGGCTGGCCACAAAGACAATCACGCCGGAATGTTAACGTCTGACCAGATCGAACGACTGAAGTCTGAACATGATATCAGTGATGGAGAAGAGTGGTTGCCGTCAGCGGGCACAGGCGTGCCAGACTCGGAATTGCGTTCGTTCTTGCACAACGTGCCTTTTTTTACACGGAGTCAGCGGCGAAAATATTCACCTGCGGTGGCGGTGCCGTATCCTTTCCCAAAACCGGACGGGCATCAAATGTCTACCCAGGAAGCATTTGGTCGAGTGCTGGCGAGTTTAGCCCGGCAGGATACCGAACTTGCTCAAAGGATCATTACTGTGTCGCCCGACGTGACTGTGTCGACAAATCTAAGTGGCTGGGTTAACCAGCGTGGACTGTTCCATGTCAATGGCCAGACAGACATGTTTACCGTTGAGGAACTGCAAACCATGCATAGATGGCGGGCATCGCCAACTGGACAGCATATTGAACTGGGTATTGCTGAAAACAACCTTTTTCTGCTGCTGGCGGCGGCGGGCCTTTCTCATTCGATTTTCGGAGAACGCCTGTTACCCGTGGGCACAATCTACGATCCGTTTGTCGAAAGGGGTCTGGATGCATTGAATTATGCTTGTTACCAGGACGCACGTTTTTTATTGGTCGCTACACCTTCGGGTATCTCATTGGCGCCAGAAGGCGGTGCTCATCAGTCTATTGGGACGCCTCTGATCGGAATGAGTAAGCCGGGCTTGGCATCATTCGAGCCAGCGTTTACCGATGAACTTTCAGCGATCATGAGTTTTGCGTTTTCGTATTTACAACGTGAGGAGACGGAGGATCAAGAAATTGCTGTAGGCGCTGATTTGCTCGGTGATCGCCGGTGGATCTGTGTACTTGCGCCTCACGACACGTCGCATAGAGCAGTTCGATCGAGAGATTGACGACACGCTAACGGCTGAGATTATAGGTGGCGGATACTGGTTGGTACCGCCACAATCTTCCTGTTCTGTTGTGATAGCATACATCGGTGCCGTTGTGCCCCAGGTGATCGAGAGTTGTGACGAACTCAATCATGACTCCCCTGGCTCGACTGCGGTGCTTGCCATTACTTCAGCCGATCGTCTTCATCGAGGCTGGATGGAAGCACAGCGGATGCGGTATAACGGAATGGACAAGTGTTCTGCACAGGTCGAAAAACTTCTTGGTGCGATTGACTCGAATGTCCGCATCGTGACAGTTACGGACGGACATCCATCAGTACTGACCTGGTTGGGCGCTGTGGCAGGGCACCGTGTGTGCGGACTGGGGGTCGATCGATATGGAGAATCAGGTACGCTCACCGAGCTTTACCAGGCTTACCAGCTCGATGCAAAATCGATTCTTTCGGCTTGTCGGAGCTCGTAATTCGAATGGTGCGTTGCCGGACTATCGAAAATACGGTCGGTCAATCCTGTGAACGGGTCAATGATATTCTGGAACTAACCATCGACGCGGCAGAAGGGTTGCTCTGATTGTCAGGTAAGTAACAATGGGGGGTAAAAAATGGACGTGACAGGGAAAACGGCAATTGTGTTGGGTGGAACCTCTGGGATTGGTCTGGCAACGACCAATCGATTGACAGAACTTGGTGCAAATGTGGTGGCCGTCAGTCGAGAGCCCGAGAAAGCCAAGGACAGTGTTGCACAGGGCGTTGAAATTCGATCCTGCAGCGTTCTCGATAGAGCCGGTCTCACGACGCTTTTTGAGGAATGGTCAAAGTTTGATATTTTAGTTTGCGCCGCAACCGGGGGCTCTAGAGCCGCGGGCCCCTTCCTCGAGATGGATCTCGATGCCTACCAGGCGTCCTTTGCGAAACTTTGGGGTTATACCAACGCCGTACGCCTGGGTGCAGAGCACTTAGACAGCCAGGGTGCAATTGTTCTGGTCAGTGGAGCCCCTGCGCGAAAAACCAAACCAGGGGGCATCGCGTTAGGCTCAGTCGGTGGTGCTGTAGAAGCATTTTGCCGAGCTGTCGCACCGGAAATTGCACCGCAGCGAATCAATACGGTTTCTCCAGGTATTATTGATACGCCTATGTTTGGTCCAGAAAGCTCGGAGCGGTCGAATAAGCTGGATAGTGCAACAGCCGGTCATTTGATTCCCCGGCCAGGCACCGCGACTGAGGTTGCGAGCGCTATCATTTTTGTGATCGAGAACGACTTCGTGACTGGCACCACAGTCGATGTGGATGGTGGCTGGCTGCTGAGCTGACTCGCTACTCGGAGTGGTGCCTTTGCTCAAAGGGTCTTGGTAAGCGCGCTCAAAAAGATGTCGTTTTCGAAGGCGGTGCCGATTGTGATCCTCAGCGATCCGTTTTCATCTGGCCATGGCAGCGCCTGCACAAGAATGTGGCGTTCTGCCAGCTTAGCAGAAATGGCGTCGGAGGAGCTATCGGTACGGGCAAGCAGGAAATTAGCAGCCGATGGATAGACGCGAAGTCCGCAGTTCTCCAGCTCTAGCGAAAGCCGTTGTCTCTCGCAACTGACAGTATCCAGGACCATCTCAAGATAGTTCTGATCCCGCATCGCCGCACACGCACCGGCTAGAGCGATCCGGTTCACATTGAAGCCAATTCGTACCTTCGAGAATCCAACCGCCAGGTCGCGATTGCCGGTGATTGCATAGCCGATTCGAGCACCAGAAAGCCCATATGCCTTGGAGAAGGTTCGGATCACTGCCCATGGGCCACTGCGAGGAGCTAACAAGGACAGCACATCCGGGCCGCCTTCCCAAGCAGCGAATTCATGATAAGCCTCGTCCACCATCAACAGACAGTCGCTTGGTACCTTGTCAACGGCTAACTTGATTTGTTCGGCGTCGAGTAGACCACCTGTTGGGCTGTTGGGGGTGCACAGATAAAACAGTGCGGTGTGCTCATTGACTGCGTCCAACATAGCGTCGACGTTGTTGGATCCGTTTTCCAGTACAGGCACTGTGACGACTTTACCGCCTGCAAGCCGAACATTTTTCCCAACCGGAGCGAAGGTTGGCCCGGGTAAAACGGCCTGCTCATTTCTATCGACAGCGATAGCTGCAGCTGCAAATAGCATTTCTCCACTGCCATTACCAAATACCAGCCGGTCCGTGCTTATGCCGATACGTGCCGAGATAATTTGAGCCAGGGCAGAGCAGGAATGATCCGGATAGCGGTTCGTTATGTTGACGGCATCGTGCATTGCTGCGATGGCGTCTGGAGAAGGCGGGAGTGGGTTTTCATTTAGATTTAGCCGAATAATGTTGGGATTTGGCTGGTTATCGTGCTCCTGAAAAATGTGTGGTGCCATGACCGGCATATCGTCGAATCGTTGCAGTGGGATTGATCTGCCCATGAGTACTATTTCATGCCCGAATTGAAGTTTTTTCAAACAGAAGATGTTGTATCTTTTGCCACTTGTTTCAGAAACACCATCGGATCGGTTCCACCGGTGCCGATGTGGCCAGGGCCTGTTTGCGACATCTGCGATGACACGTATTGTGCCACTATTTTAAGGTGAGACTGACGGAACTCGATCAGTGCGTCCACACATGCTGTGTGGATGTGCCGACAGCCATTATGTTGCTCAATGGCATGGGCTAGGGGTTTGTCATTCTCTAGAGCATCAATATAGGCAGCATGACCTGTAGGCATATAACCACGCATCTTAACGAGATAGGATCTTGACTGTTCTTCCTGATGCTCAATGCTGAACATTGCATCTATAGCCTGCAGTAAAGAACTCTGTGCTGCGCTGCCACCAAAATAGCTTCTCGGATTCTGCTTGCATCCCCTGTACTCGATATTCTCAAATGAAGCCAGGAATGGCCGTATTCGGTTGTAAAATATATAGGGATCACAGTTTTCGTACATACGGTTCAGCGTCGTATTCAGTGCGACCAGGGATTCTCGAACCATCTCAAGTGAATTTTCGATCTGCTGGAAGTCGTCGGACTGCGCTGCTTGTTGTATGCGGTCGAATTGTCTGAGTACGCCTGCACCTATAGCTTCGATCTCGGTTGTGACCAGGTAGAACCAGGATTCATCAAGACCGCCGTGAAACTGGATAAGTGTCCTGAGGTTGCCCAGTTTGATCGAGCCATTGGGCTCCAACTTTTTCCAGTTATTCAGGACCAGCGAGGCATGGGCCAGAGTTGGCGGTCGGCCCAGTTGTTCAGCAACCAGGGTCCAAGGGATAGCGATACTTTCTGGAACATAGCCTGAGGACTCGTAGTCCTGCCAGACGAACCCATGGCCGAATATAGATAACAGCAGCATGGCCCGTTCCAATTCCATCGGCGTCTGCAGGGACGAGACGTCGTCAATTATCGGCATGGCTTCGGCCTGGGTTCTGAAAACACCTGCGTTCAGTAATCCAGAGAAATTCCGAGCCATCGAATCCCAGATTCCAAATTCGTCTGGGAGTGCCTCAAGTGGTTCGTGGGCGGGTAAGAAACCGTTGGCGATGTCTATGTTATAAGAATCAAGCATCTACTTATTTAATCTTTGCTGGACCGATATGGGTATATTCGAACCAGGAGGTGTTCCCAAGTAACTGGGTCGTATCCGGCCATTTAAGTCACAAGTTTTGGAGTAGCGTAGACCGGATCTTGCCAGCATTCGGTTTCAAGAATATGGGCGAGCATCGATGCTGCAAGCCAAACATCTTCGTACCGCGTGTACAACGGTGCGAATCCGAATCGCAGTAGATCCGGCGCTCTGAAATCACCAATTACCCCATGGGCGATGAGTGCCTGCATGATTGGCCAGCCTTCGGAATGGCTAAACGAGACTTGACTGCCTCTTTGGCTGCTGTCACGTGGACTGGCCAGCAGTAAGGGATAATCCTCACACAGCGATTCGACAAGGTCGACAAACAGCGTTGTTAAACGTTTCGATTTTGTCCGAATAGCCGCCATATCGACCATGCCGAATATATCTAGGCTCGATTCTAGAGCGATATAGGAAAGAATCCCGGGCGTCCCACAGCGGAATTTGTCTATGTTACTTGCCGGCTCGAAGTGTGTGTCGAAAGAAAAAGGGTCGGCATGGGCTTGCCAGCCCGTTAATGGATTAATGGCATCTGTGAGGTGTCGGTCAGCGACGAAAAGATACGCCGGTCCACCAGGTCCGGCATTGAGGTATTTGTAGGTGCAGCCAACGGCAAAATCGACATTAGCCGCATTCAGGTCCACCGGTACTGCACCAAGTGTGTGAGCCAGATCCCAGATAACCAGCGCACCCGCACGATGAGCCTCTTTAGTTATTCTCTCCATGTCGCGAATCAATCCGGTGCGGTAACTGACCTGGGTAAGAGTTACCACAGCAGTGGATGGGCCGATCAGTTCGACTATCGAATCATCACTTTCCTTCCCCTCAACAAGTTTATGTTGTGGATAAAAATGGGAGATAGCGCCTTGGATGATATGAAGATCAGATGGGAAGTTATAGCGTTCCGATACAATCTCAGTTCGATCGGGACGCAGTTCCAGGGCAGCCGACAGGGTCTTAAACAGATTAATAGATGTTGAATCAACCACCAGTACTTCACCGGTATTAGCGCCCATCAGGGGCGCCAACCGATCGCCGAGAGTCAAAGGTAATATATGCCAATCCCGATCATTCCAGCTTCGTATCAACCCAGTACGCCAGCCTTGCGTAACGGCTTCTTGGATCTTTTCTGGCACCATTGCGGGCATAGCACCAAGAGAGTTGCCATCGAGATAAATC
>LUMD01000633.1_pt1 | contig 10456 bp, 11 predicted proteins | sample 729651 | NCBI WGS metagenome assembly LUMD01 (sample SAMN03860272, study PRJNA289734) | marine metagenome | biome: seawater column; feature: ocean; material: water; isolation source: Red Sea water column Station 34 - depth 258m | place: Saudi Arabia: Red Sea | collected 2011-10-15 | depth 258 m | reverse complement strand
GGACAGATGTGTTACAGTAATGGAATTGCACCATTAGAGGATGCAACAAAAAACGATCCTAGTATGTTTGTACGACATGAAGCTGCAATTGCATTAGGTGTCATGGGATCTAAAAACGCGCGTGAAACTCTTGAGAAAGCATTGGATGATCCTGACGAACCAGTGAGAGACTCTGCAGTTGTTGCTTTGTCCAACCTAGAGTTTATGGAAAAGTTGAGCAAGAATGAAAAATTTGCAAAACTTACTGGTGGTTAAAGTCTAGAAACTATCGTTCCATTAAGATTTGATTCAAACTTGTAGATGTTTTCTACTGCTGAGTCATCAAAGATTTCTGCATCATGAGTTATGATAATAAATTGCATTGATGAATCTTCTTTAAGACTTGTTAGTTGGGATAAAACATTCACAAGAGATTTTCTTCGTTCACCATCTAAATGTGCAGTGGGTTCGTCAAGTATCATAAAATTAAGATTTGACGAACCAAGAAGATGCGACATACCAAGTCTTAATGCTAATGCAATGCTAACTTGTTCACCACCGCTAAGTGATTCAAGATCAAGTGTTGTATTTCTAGAGTAACATGAAATGTTTACATCGCGTGTTTTTTCTGACAATGATAATCTTTGAATCTTTGTGTTGAGTTTCTCAAGATAGTCTGATGCTTTCTGTGAAATAATTTCTAAGGCCCATGAACGAAGACTCTTACCCACTGGACCGTCTCTGTTGTAAACATTTTCCTGAATATTTTCAAGCTCCGTAACATATCCTACAACATGTTTTAATTCTGCTAATGTAGAATCAAGTTTTTCTAGTTCCATCTTAGCTTTTTTGATATTTCCAGAAATCTCTCCATATTCCTGATTGATTTGACTCAATTTAGTCATGGAATTGGCTCTAGATTCAATGTTTTTGAGAAATTCCTTCTGATCAAAACCTTTTGTTGATTTTTCAAGCGAAATAATATTCTCATAGATGGTTTTTCCATGTGAATCCAGGCTTGCGGCTTCTACTAATTGACCAGAATTAATTGTCAGAGGTATCTTTTGCATTTGCTTTACCTTCATCTTTATTTCTGCAATAATTTCATCTAATTGTGATTGATTCTTAATTTTGTGCGTACCAAGAATTGTTTCAGCTTTTTTAGATTCTTCTAGATCATCAGAAAGACTATCAACGTTTTGTTCAAGTTCATCTTTTTTATTTTCTAGTTTTTCAATTTTCTTTTCTATTTCTTTAATCTCATCCTCTATGTGCTTTTTTTGGAACAGTGGCTTGAGATGGTCTACTGTAGAGTCACAGACAGGGCATTTTCCATCCTTTAATACTAATTTCTCAGCAAGTTCTTCATGCTCTTCGAGTCTTACTTGTTTTTTCTCCAAATCACTTAGTTCTGATTCAATAGAAGAAAGTTTTTCCTGAATTTTATTAATTTCTGATTCAATGTTATTTTTATTTTTAGATACTGCAAAGCATGGTTTGCATTCATTTACAATTTCTTCCTTTTCAGCAACTTCATTTTGAATTGATTTTATAACATCCCTTGCATATTCTTGCCATTCCTTTTTTCTTGATTCTAGATCTTTTAGCTGTGATTCTTTGGTTGAATCATTCTGAATTTGTTTTTCAAGTTTTGTGATCAATGACTCTTGTTCTTTCTTTTCAACATCAAGATGTTCTAATCTAGGCTGTGCATTTTTAGATTCATTCTGGTATTCAGTAATTTTATTTTCGAGAAGTTCAACCTGTGTGTCATCATAACCAAATTTTTTCTGTATGGTGTTTCTAAATTCCCTTTGTACAGTTCTCATGGATGCTAGTGCATCGTCTAATTTGTCAATACCGATTATTGTATTTAGTAATTCCTTGAACTCCTTTGGTTTTGCTTTTATGATTGAACTAAGTTCACCCTGTTGAACTATAGATGCAATTTTTAATTTTTCAAAATCCATTCCAAGTGTTTCTTCAACATGTTTGGTCATAGATTCTCCAAATTGTTTTCTCTCTCCTTCTGCAATTGGAACTAATTTTCCATCTACATCCTCTGCAAACTGTGCAGTTAGTGTTCCCTTAGAATCAATTTTTCTTATTGCTTGATAGTTTTTTCCATTAGCAGAAAATTCGATTTTTGCAAATCCTTGATTTGCTCCTCTTCTAATCAACCCTTTGTTATTTTTTCTTGTATGTTCTCCAAATAGTGAAAATGTAATTGCGTCTATGATGCTTGATTTTCCTGCCCCATTATCACCAACAAACACTGTTGCATCATTCACAAATTCTAATTTTGTATTAGAATGTGCCAGAAAATCAACCAATTCTATATTACGAATCATTTTTTGTTCCTCTTGAACTGTTCAAAATTTTCAATTACCATCTGTGTGGCTTGATCGAGTTGATTCGATGATAAGAGTGGAAGTAGGTCATTTACAGCAAAATTAGCAAGTTTTTCCGATTTCAAAGAGTTTATTGCAAGTTTTAGTAATTCTTCGTCTATCCGTGCAGGTCTGTTTAGTAGGACTGATGATGTATCTTCACTTTGTAACATCTTCCATGAACAATGTAATGTTTGTGGAATGATCTCGGAAATTTTTGTCTGTACTACATCTCTCTCAATATCCTTACCAATAATTTTAATTTCAACTATCGGCTTTTTGTCAAACGTAGATATTTTTTCCAACACTTTAGATATTGAAGTATCAAAGTCATCTTCAATTTTTGTAGAAAATTGTGGTCTTGTATCTAGTTTTATCCAGTTTAGTTTTGCTTCCTTCGATGAAATATCTACTTCAAAAAATCCTTTTTCTGTTTCCTTTATTCCTTCACTCGTTGTCATTTCCGTTGAGCCAGGATATGCAAGAGGTCCCCCTAACTGATCAAATTGCTTTACAGACTTATCATGTAAGTGTCCCATTGCATAGTAAGTAAAGTTCTTTGGCAAATCTGAAGAATTTAGTTCGGCAGCAAATTGGTTAATTTCTGTAATTCCTTGGTGTAACACTAGAATTTTGTGACCAGTATGTTGTTTTGCGAGTGCATCAATTTCCGTAAATTTTTCTTCGAATAATTCAAGTTCACTTTTTCTTATTTTGTCAAATCCTACAATCATAACATCCTTGTGATATACAGGTTCACCCCTTCCTACATATTTTGAAAATTCTAAGTTATGGTAGACATAAGGTATAGGAGTTGCACGCATTCTACTGATGTCATGTTCACCAAGAATGAAAAACGATTCAATGGAGTTTTCTTTCAGTCTCTTTAGTGCATTTGCCATTTGTAATATTGCAGTACCACTTGGGTTTGGTGTATGAAATATGTCACCAGCAAATATTACAAAATCTACGTGATCTTTTATTGAGATATCAATTACTTGGTTGAATGAGTTATAGATGTCCTGCTCTCTTTCTTCTAGCCCATATTGTTGCAGCCCTAAGTGTGTATCAGAAATATGTGAAAATAGCATGTTAATCCATCAAAAGATCTTTTTTAACCAGATCTTGGCTTGAATTTGTTCCCGCAACCTCAACTTTTTTTCCAACAGCCCATTCGCCAACTGCATCTTGGTCAGAACCAATCTTCTTTCCTTTCATTTCGTCGATGTGTACTATGGCAGGAAGGTTTACCCATTGTCCAACAAGAACCGCATCACCAATGTTCAATGACGTAAGTTGCGCAATGAACTCTTTACTGATAGATTCAGCGGCAGACGCAATTTGTCTTTGGTCGTCCTCCTGTACAATCTTCATTACTGCAAGTGAGCCCATCTGGCTTAGAACATTAGCCTCAATGTCTCTGGGTCGTTGTGATACTATTCCTAAACCAAGACCAAACTTCCTTCCTTCCCGAGCAATTTTTGCTGCCCAATACTTTGCCTTTGCATCCTCATTTTTAGGAATGAATACATGTGCTTCTTCAATTATTACAAAAATAGGAGTGTTGAATCTGTAATTTCTCTTTGATTTTACTTTTCCACCCTTTGCGTTTACAGCAGCCTTTCTATCGGCCAAAAGTTCCTGTAAGTAATAAGCAAGTGCTACGTTTGCCTGTCTATCTGTAAATTCTGATACGTTTAGGATGTTTAGTTTACCTTCTTTGATGAGAGCAACCGGATTGGACATGTCAGGGTCTAAAATCTCTGATGCTCTGTGTCTTGCATCATCAATCTTGTCTTGGACCCTGTCGGCAGAGTGTCTATCTTCTTTTCTGTCGGGGTTAGCACCAATGTACTGGACCTGAGAGTCTAATGCCTCCCAGAAATTTGCAGATTCTTTTACTTCAGGTGTAAATGCAAGGCGCAAAACTCTTTGTTGCACATCCGCACCCTCTCTAATCTCTAGTACGTCTGAAAGTGTGTCCGCCTCTAACAGCCTAGGATTAATTTTAGCGTCAATGACATTCATTTTTGGAAAGTCAAGACCAGAATAGTCATTATGGTAATCAAAGATAATCACTGTTCCATCAAGCTTTGCAATTTGTTTTGCAAGCAGCGTTACCAAGTTACTCTTTCCCATTCCTGTCATTGCAAGAATTCCAAGATGTCGTGAAACAATCTTGTTAAGATTAATCTGTGAATCTATCTCAGGGTTTCTTAGCAGTCCACCAATTTTTATCCATTCTTCATTTTCTGGTCCAAATATTTGCCCAAGATCTTCCTTCGTTGCCTTAACAATTTCAGTTCCTGGAATCGGTGGTATGGCAGGAAGTATCGCTTTGCCTTTTTGTAATGATTCTAGAAATCCTAGAATCCTAATCATAGCAGTGTGGCTCTTATCACGCTTGTTGAGTGCAGCAATTTCAATGCTTTCTAAAGTCTCATCATAATTGTTAACATCACCAAGTGCAGCGCTTGATACCACTGATTTTTCAACTAGACCAACAATCTTTCCTTCCTTTGAATTTATTATAACATATTCGCCTATTGGTAGTGATCTAGATGTTTGTCCTGTTACTATAGTTGGTTTTGATTCACCAATAACAAATCCTAATGTCATTCTAAAATCTCCCTCGAACCAATCTCATTTGACAGTCCATGAATACTAGCAAGCTTCGCCAAATCTCTATTTGAAATCTTGCAGTTATTATGAGCTAGTTTTAGTGCGTACGGATATCCACCGATACTATTTTTTAGAATCTTGTTTAAAATTAATTTAAAGTCATCATTATCATATCCATAGCCTAACATCTCAATTTTGATCAAAGGTAATGATTCTACCAATCTTGCAAAAACTGATGAGATAACCATATCATTTCCAAATTTTCTGTCCTCGTGAATCTTACTAAATCCTGGAGAAGTTGTTGCATGATTGTAATAGAAAATATCGCCAGCTATTGCACCTAGATTTTCAAATTGTTTTTTGGTGTTTGAGGTTTTTGAGATAAAAACAACATTATTACTTTTTGTGATTGCATCAACAAGTAAACTCGATAATGATTTTTGCCTTGTCAAAAATTGGGAATAAAGTGAGCCATCCATTAGAACCAAGTCAGTTTTATCAATTGATTCTATGCAGGCATCAATCTCCATCTTACTCGCTAATGAAGCTAGTTCTGGGTTAGAATCAAGACCATGATCATGTAAATCAACTAGTATTTCACCATCAGATTTTGCAGAAACTGCGGTTACTGCCCATAGTTCTGCCCCCTGAAATTTTGTACTGTTGAAGCTACTATCGATTCCAGCAGATGTAACATCCTGTTTTGTTGGTGAAAAATCAACCCAATTTGATTTAGCCTGCTTGATTATCTGCTCAAATTCTGGACCCTTTAAAATTGATAGTGTTTGCTCACGTTTTTGGATTGCATCCTTTAGAATACTGTTTAGCATACAGCAAAATTGGTTTTTATGAAATATGAATATTGGGGTGTAAAACTTGCTGATTCAAAACTAGCTTCAAATCACACTAATGGTGTTAAAATAAGATATCATGTCTAAAAGCCATAAACTTTCGTAGGTATCGAATGAGGTCTATTGTCTCACTCGATACCTTTACGGTTTTTGGTACCTTGATATTGTAAAGCTGTTAATTTAACGCGTTAAAAATGTATTAAATTAGATTAAACAAAAGTATTATCGCTCCAACTACTATAATGCAAAGTGGAATTAGTGTGCCTTTAGATATGTCCATCCTCATAATACCAATAGAGCCGTATTTAATTACGTTATTTGCCTAATTCTCAGAGTTTATTTATAATCATAATTGCATTTTTATCGATTTGAAAAGAATTGGTCTGTTAGGCTGTGGTGCGATAGGAACCCAGATAGCACTCGCGATTGACTCGGGAAAAATTCCCGCCACACTTACGCATGTATATGATATAGAAAGATCCTATGCTGACAATCTGGTTTCAAAGCTTAAGCAAAGGCCTGAGATTGTTGCCAATTCGCACCTACTCTCCTCAAATCCGGTTGATTTGGTGGTTGAGGCTGCGTCACAGAATGCAGTGAGAAAGGATGCCGTAAGCATACTTCAGAACAAAAAAGACTTGATGATAATGTCAGCAGGTGCATTACTAGATGAGTCTGTCTTTGAGGTGATATCTGATGCGTGTAAGAGCTTTGGTAAAACCGTGTACCTTCCATCTGGTGCAATAGCTGGTCTTGATGCGTTGAAGGGGGTAAGGGACGAACTAGAGTCCGTTGTGCTTGTTACTACAAAAAATCCAAATTCTTTGAAAGACGCTCCTTTTTTTGACAATTCTGATATTGATCCTGAGAAAATTTCTGAGCCGACTGTTCTTTTTGATGGAGTCGCAAAGGAAGCTGTATCACTGTTTCCTAAAAATGTCAATGTATCTGCACTTCTCAGCCTGGTAGGCTTGGGTAGTAACAATACAAGTGTTAGAATTGTAGCCGATCCTAACACGAACAAAAATACGCATGAAATTAACGCAAATGGAAAATTTGGTAATTTGAAAATCACTGTTGAAAATATACCAGATTCCACAAACCCAAAAACAAGTAGACTTGCTATTCTTTCCGCCATAGAACTCCTAAGGCAGATCTGCACCAAAGGGGTTCAGATAGGAACGTAGTGGCAAAATTTGCCAATTAAATTAATTTTGAAGACAAATTTGAACTGTATATTATCCTTTAAATGATTACATATAGTCTATTTTTTTGGTTATGTTAAAGGACGAAGTTCTAAAACTCAAGAAGGAAAAAGATGTAGTCATACTTGCACATAACTATCAGATTCCCGAAGTGCAGGATGTGGCTGATTTTGTAGGTGATTCACTTGGTCTATCAAGGCAAGCTGCTAAGGTAAAGCAGAAAACGATCCTGTTTTGTGGTGTGCATTTTATGGCTGAGACTGCTGCAATTGTCGGTCATGACAAAAGAGTTCTGATTCCTGATTTGGAGGCTGGCTGTTCATTATCAGATTCTATTACGGTTGAACAACTAAGAAAATGGAAAAAAGAACATCCAGATGCGATTTCAGTTGGATATGTTAACACGACAGCTGAAATAAAATCAGAGCTTGATTATTGTTGTACTTCTTCAAACGCTGTCAACGTTGTTAATGCAATTCCTAAGGAAAAGGAGATCTTGTTCTTGCCTGACATGTTTTTAGGTTCTTATGTGTCAAAGATGACTGGTAGAAAGAAGTTGTACAACGCCAATGATGTATGACATTGCTGCTGGTAATTACAAAAATCATCAGGTTCAGATTCTCTCAACCGAAGGTATGATGAATCATGTTTCAAAGTCTGATTCACAGCAGTTTGTTGTTGCAACAGAAACTGGAATATTGTATAGAATGAGGCAGCAAAATCCACAAAAAAAATTCATTCCCGCTTCAGAAAATGCGGAATGTGAGTACATGAAGATGATTACACTTGACAAGGTATATCGTTCATTATATGATGAAAAATATGAAGTCAAAGTTGCAAAAAAAATTGCAGACAAGGCACGTTTAGCAATTGAGCGAATGCTTTCAATAAGCTAAAAAATACACTAGTTATTGTCTAAACAACAACCTCAAGGCTAAGGTCTAAACCATTGACAGAGTTTGTAATAGACCCGACCGAGATCATATCAACGCCAGTTTTTGCATATGCACCTATATTTTTGGAGTTTACTCCACCAGATGCCTCTAATTTTATCTTATTACGTAGTTTTTTCTTTTGAAGCGTATCTATTGTTTTTTTAATCTGTGCTGGAGAAAAGTTATCTAACATAATAATTGTAGCACCATATTTTGCCGCAAGTATAGCATCTCTTTGATTTTCAACTTCAACTTCAACCCGTTTGTGTTTTTTTCGTGCCTTTTTGATAATATCTTCCATTGAATTAGATAATAAAAGGTGATTATCTTTAATCAGAATCATATCATCCAATGCCATCCTGTGTTTGTGTCCTCCACCAATTACTACAGCTTCTTTGTCAAAATATCTAAGTCCAGGCGCTGTCTTTCTTGTTGAGTAGAGGTTCGTTTTTTTACTATATTTTTTGATCTGTGAAACTAGATAATTTGTTTGTGTGGCAATTCCACTCATCCTTGATATTAGATTTAAAACAGTTCTTTCACATGACAAAATCGATTTCGCATTACCTGAAATTTGTAAAACCGTTTGTTTTGCTTTTAATCTGGAACCATCTTTTGCGAATATTCTAACAGTACATCCTTTTAACTGGAATATGTTTTTGGCAAACTCAATACCAGCTACTATTCCTTGTTGTCTTGAAATTATTTTTGCCTTAATCTTTTGGTTTGTTAATAGTGCACTTGTTATATCACCACATTGTATATCCTCAGAAAGAAATCGTAGCAGTTCTTTTTTTGGACTATTGCCCAACTAAGTTACCTTTAATGCGTATTTGCCTTTTACAGTAATTCCCAAAGTTTTAGCTATTTTAGATCCAATAGGATTAACAACTAGTACTATTCCTTGCCAGTCTGGTGTAAGATCTGCAGACTTGCATGCAGGGCATACTTTACCAATAGTTACACACTTGCATTTTCTACACGCCATTTCTTTTACCATTTATTTCTCCTTCACTTCTACTTTTTCCTTTTTCTCTTCCTTCACTTCTGCTTTTTCATCTTTACCAGCAGATTTGTTAGTATTTTTTATTTCTTCTTGTATCCATTCATCCGCGCCTAAAAATGGTTGTCTACATGTAATCCCTATTTTTCCCATAGTCGAGGATTTACCAAGTGATACCGCTGTAATCCTTGTTCGTATTGTTGAACCAACTTTTAATGTTCTTCCACTTTGGTTTGCAAGTATTACACCAGACGCAACATCACTTTTTAGATAATCGTCCATAACTTGAGACAGATGTAATAATGCATCAGTAGGACCAATTCTAACAAATGCTCCAAAATCTGTAATATCCACAAGTTCACCGTTAACAATTTCTTGTAGTTTTGGTTGAAATGTTAATGCTTCAAATGTAGCATGATGGAATGTTCCAGCGTCACCTGCAACTACCTTTCCCATAGGTTCAACTTTCGCATCAAGTATCATGATAATGTAGCCCAAGTTGGCATTTACCATACTCTCATATTTTGATTTGAGAATGTTAATACCAGCTTTATTCAGTGATGTACCAAAAAGATTTGGTGGTATTCTGACAATGTCATCTAGTGTAGAAATAGAAAACAAGTTGATTTGATTCTTGATTTTCAATTTATGAACCTTTGGATAATTACATAGAATTTGCGGGTAAAATGTGCAATTTGTATGAAAACCAGATAGAAAATTTACAAATTATGCTGAGCTAAATCTGCCTAACTTTAAATAAAGTAGTGATAATTTTTGCGCTATGGTTGGCGTTGACGATGTCATAAACAAACTTTCAACTGTAATTGATCCTGACCTAAAAAAAGACATAGTTTCAATGGGCATGATCAAAGACGTGGAGCTTGATTCTGGCAACCTAAAGTTTACACTTGAGCTTACTACACCCGCATGTCCTTTCAATGATGATATTGAAAAGGATGTTAGAACCGCAATTGATTCACTCGATGGTATAGAAAGTTTTGATATGAAAGTTACTGCCAAAGTTATGGAGGGTCGTGATCTAGCGGCCGACGAAGCAATGTCCACTGTAAAAAATATAATCGCTGTTGCAAGTGGAAAAGGGGGCGTTGGAAAATCTACTGTTTCACTTAATTTAGCTTTAGCACTTTCGCAAACAGGAGCTAAAGTTGGTTTGTTGGATGCTGATATCTATGGTCCTAGTATTCCATTAATGCTTGGTATGAAGGAAGCTAATATGCAGGTGGAAGACAACAAATTACAGCCTGCAGAATCAAACGGTATTAAGGTTGTATCTTTTGGTTTTTTTGCAGAGCAGGAGCATCAAGCAGCAATTTACAGAGGACCGATAATATCTGGGATTGTAAAACAGTTTTTAGTTGACACCAATTGGTCTAATTTAGATTATCTAATAGTAGATTTACCACCAGGCACTGGTGATATACCATTGACATTAGCCCAAACAATTCCAATT
>LUMD01000473.1_pt1 | contig 10483 bp, 10 predicted proteins | sample 729651 | NCBI WGS metagenome assembly LUMD01 (sample SAMN03860272, study PRJNA289734) | marine metagenome | biome: seawater column; feature: ocean; material: water; isolation source: Red Sea water column Station 34 - depth 258m | place: Saudi Arabia: Red Sea | collected 2011-10-15 | depth 258 m | reverse complement strand
GCTAGTGACATTGTGGTGGTAGATCTTGGTCGCCGAAACACCTCTATTTACGTTTACCGCTGAAGATACCTATGAAATTGCTCTGGGTAATGTAGATTCCGACACTCAGTTAGAACTGGTTACCAACTCTGGTTTGGTTTATGACCTTGGATCTGGGGAAAACCAGTGGTTTTTGAATTCAGGATTTAGTAGTCGCCACATTGCTGTTGCCGATATAAATGGCGACGGTATTGAAGAAATTGTAGGGGCTGACAGTTGGTCTTACATCTATGTGTACTCAGCACAAAACAAATCTCAAATTACGAGTGTTGAGAATTTTAATACTTGTGACATTAGCGCAGGAAAACTGACTGATGATAGTAATCCCGTATTGCTTGTAGGGGACTGCCAATGGGGCAATGTTCACGCCATGAAGCTGTCTAACAATACGCTAACTTCAGTATTTAGCATTGATATGGTGGATCATGGTTCGACCTCGCTGACCCTTGGCGATGCCGACAACGATGGCCTTAACGAACTGTTATGGGGCACTGGCACTACTTCTTCTGGTGAAGATTTACTTGTAACGGCAGATGTCACGGCAACTTCTGCAACAATAAAAACGACAGCAACTACACATCAACTAGATAGCTTTAATGCGGCTGGGTGGGCAGATTTGTATCCTGGTGACGAACGTGCTGTTTTCTTCGTACCGAGTACGGGGAGCGGCTATGACGGCTCTAAAGTCTTACTAATGGAGAACACAGGGAATTACATCACTAGTGAAGAAATTTCCTCTAACTGGGATAACTCTAGTATTGCCGTAACTACCGATTACAACAACGATGGTGCCGGTGATTTGTTCCTGCCTACCGCACAAACCTATGATGGCGCATTCGCTGCAATGCGATTAAATGATTTCTCTATTCAATATGAGATTACAGGCGACTATTCGAACGATGTTTCAGTTATCAAGGCATTCGACTTCAATAACGATGGTTTTGATGACGCAGTCTATGTTGATGGTCGCACATTAAAAGCGGTCGACGTGAACAATCAACTTATGTTGGCTACTTACACCATGCCTCAATATTTCCGTGATTTTGATATTGTGTCGATGAATGGCAATGTGTATGTGGCGCTCTCTCAAGGTAACGACATAACGCAACTACTAACGCCAACAACATCAGGTTTCTCTATTCAGGCAAGCGCCGATATTTCTTGTGCGCGTCTTACCTTTTTAAACGCTGATAGTGACGCTGCATCGGAACTAGCCTGTTATAACGATCAGAGCCAATCTCTGGTTATTTTTGAAGTAAATGAAACCACTTTGACGAAGACATCAGACGTTTCTGTAAATATGAGTATTGTCGACATGGTAGCCAATCCAGTAACCGCTACTGAACAGACACTTCTTGTGACGTCGGCGAATGACGGTGACTGGGGTTACTATAGTGCTTCTGAACTCAGCGAAATGACGGTTGAAGGCATCAGTATTTGGAAGAGCCCTGCGTTGATTGGACCAGCCCGCAGCCACTCTCTACATGCGAGAAAATCTGCTGAGGGAAGCCTGGAAGTGATGATGGCGACATCACGAGTAATGTATTGGTTAGGCCGAGCGAATTAGGTAACTCCGCTTAAGTTAATTCTGATACCAACGTTGGGGTGTCTCCGCTTTTTATTGACTACTCTCGTTCTGCCAAGCGTCCTCATAAAAAGCCTTCGTTTTAACGCCTGCTTCTTACTAGGGACTAGCGACCCGTAAATCTCACCAATATTCCATAACGAGGTAGTGTAATTAAACGCTATTGATAATATACTGTCTTTTTGTACAGTTTCGTGTGAGCACGTTAAGAGCAAAGGCAGGTAATGCGAAAAATTATCCACGTCGACATGGATTGTTTTTACGCCGCAGTTGAAATGCGCGACAACCCAGCCTTGCGCGATATTCCCATTGCGATAGGCGGCAGTGCCGACCGTCGAGGGGTTATTTCTACCTGTAACTATCCCGCCCGTAAATTCGGCGTTCGCTCAGCTATGGCTACAGCGTATGCCTTAAAGCTATGTCCTAACCTCACTCTAGTGAAAGGGCGCATGGATGTATACGCTGCTGAGTCGCAAAAAATACGTAAGATATTTGCTGACTATACCGACCTCATTGAGCCTTTATCATTAGATGAAGCCTACCTAGACGTGACCAACAGTGAATTTTGTGGTGGCAGCGCCACGTTAATTGCCGAAGAAATACGCGAGCGCATTAAAAGTGAACTTGGGCTTACCGCTTCAGCAGGTGTCGCTCCCTGTAAGTTTGTGGCAAAAGTAGCGAGTGATGAAAACAAGCCTGATGGAATTTGTGTTATCACTCCTGATAAGCTCGATGAGTTTGTGCGCGACATGCCCCTAAAGAAAATACCGGGCGTGGGCAAAGTCACCATGCAAAAGCTTCAGCGTATGGGGCTTAATACCTGCGACGATGTTCGCCAATACCCTTTTGAGCGAATTCAAAAAGAGCTGGGTAAATTTGGCAGTGTGCTGTGGGAGCGAGCTCACGGTATTGATGAACGTGAACTATCGGTATCTCGTGAACGCAAGTCTATTGGTGTGGAGCGTACGTTAAGCGAAGACATCCACACCTTAGAGCAGTGCATTGACTTCTTGCCACATTTATTTGAAAAGCTTCAAGAGCGAATGGAAAATCACAAGAAGCGAACGGGTAAGCCGGTACGTATTCGCACACAGGGAGTAAAGCTTAAGTTTAACGACTTCCAACTAACTACGGTAGAACACCGCTGCGTAACGCTTGATGAAGCGTATTTTCGCACGTTAATGCAGGAAGCCTTCGAACGAGCAACAGGGCGGGGTATCCGCCTTGTTGGGGTACATATAGGTCTTGCTGCCGACCAATCAACACAGCAGTTGGTTTTACCGTTTGATCAGATTTAAATGAAATGCCTCACACACTTTTAATAGATGCTAAAGGGCTCTAGCCTCACTTCAGTTGCTTGTTATACTCAACGTAACGATGCTGCATTAAACATCCATCAATTTATGTAGCTTTTCAGAAGCCAGGTTTACACAAATAAGCAGATAGAGCTCATTAAACTCCACTGTGCAGCCGTGGCAAATACGCCTTTACAATTTCACTCTACTTTTTCGAAGGATAATATGGACGCGAAACAACTTAAAACCCCAGGTCGCTACAAGCATTACAAAGGTAATTTATACGATGTATACGAAGTGGCGACGCATTCAGAAGACGAAAGCAAGCTAGTGGTATACCGCCCATGCTACGGCGAAAAAGCGCTTTGGGTTCGCCCTCTAGATATGTTTGTTGAATCGGTTGAAAAAGATGGAGAAACCCTTCCTCGTTTCGCTTATGTTGGTGATATTCCTGATGATGAAAAAATGATCTAATTGTGAATTTAGGTCATAGTGTAAGAGGTCTTATTTAAACAGGCTTTTTACAAGGAAATAATAATGAAAACTGCACCTCGTTTTAGCACACATATCATGGCCGCACTCATTGCTGTGAGCCCACTGGCATATTCAACGTTTAACACTGCTACCGCACAAGATAGATTTGCCGATGTCGAAGTTAAGGCGACCGCGATAAAAGGCTCTGTGCACATGCTAACGGGGGCTGGCGGAAACATCGGCGTTTCAGCTGGGGAAGACGGTGTTTTGATCATTGATGATCAATTTGCTCCCCTTGCTGAAAAAATAGCAGCACAGCTTGGTGAGCTAGGCAGCGACAAGCCGAAATACGTGATAAACACTCACTATCACGGCGATCACACGGGCTCTAACGCATTTTTCCACAGTCATAAAGGTGCAACCATTCTTGCCCATGAGAATGTGCGAGTTCGTTTAGCTAACGATGAAAAAGTAAAACCCGAAGCGCTGCCAACTATCACCTATGAAGACGGAATTAAAATTTACTTCAATGGTGAAACCCTTCACGTGATGCACTTAGCAGTAGGCCACACCGACGGCGATAGCGTAGTGTGGTTTGAGCAACCAAACGTAATGCACACAGGGGATTTGTTCTTTAATGGTCGTTTTCCCTACATTGACCAAGGCGCAGGTGGCAATGTTGAAGGCTATATGGACTCAGTAAAACAGCTGCTTGCTAAAATAGATGACGAGACGGTTATCATTCCTGGCCATGGCGACATAAGTAACAAGCAAGAATATAGCGCATTTTTAGCTATGATCTCTGAAACGTTCAACTACGTTAAGGCACTTAAGCAAGACGGAAAAACCCTTGAAGAAGTTAAAGCGATGGGCTTAGATGAAAAATGGGCTGACTGGGGTTGGAATTTCATTAGCGAAGAGAAGTGGATAACTACGCTTTACACCGATGCGTAAATAGTATTGGTTACACTTTAATATCGAGCGAGTGTGCAGGGGAGTTTTCTTTGCGACCCTGCAATTTCGTTAAAATGGCACTATCACTGGGTTTTTGAGGACTAATTTCAAAGGCAATAGGTTAGGAAACGCAGGTTTACGAGCACCAAGTCTAGGGGCGAAAGCTGCCAAACGTCTACTAAGCGGTTTCTCGTATTTTAAGCTCAAAGGGTAGAACTTGGCTCGCTTGTTCAACGTCTTCGCCTTCTATTAGCGCTATCAATGATTCGGCTGCCATTTCTGCCATTCTTCTGCGCGGGACTGAAACCGTTGTTAGGGCTGGGTAAATTGAACGTGCAAAACTCAAGTCGTTGAAACCGCAGATATCGATATCCTTGCCAGGTTTGATACCTCGTCTATTACATTCCATCACCGCACCAGCAGCAAGCTCGTCACTCACAAAAAATAGCGCATCAGTATCCGGCCATTTATGCAGTGTTTCTGAAAGAAGCTCAGCACCAGCTTGAAATGTGGCGTCGGCTCTAGAGGAAACATATCGCTCGGCGGACAACTCAGCATTGTCCAGTGCGGTTGCCCAGCCCTGTTTTCTCAATATTGCGCGCCAATCTAAATACAAAGAGCAAAAAGCAATGTTGCGGCGCCCTTTGTCGATAAGATGCTGGGTCATAGACTGGGCTGCTAATTCGTTATTTACCCCGTAGTTAATATCAAAAGGCTCGCTAGAAATATCCATTATTTCGGCCACAGGCGTCCCTGTGGCTAGCAGCATTTTTCTCGTTTCTTCAGTATGACGCGTGGAAGTAAGAATAAAGCCACTCACGTTCTGCTGGATATAAGACTCTACAGTACGCTCCTCGCCAAGCTCGGTATAGGTCGAGTCGCCAATCATCAGTGCATAATTGGCTTTGTCGGCAACGGCCTTCACGCCTAACATCACATCGTTAAACACGTTGTTTCCAAAAGACGGAAGCAATAACGCGATGGTTCTATTATTGTCTGAGCATAATGACTGGGCGGCGCGGTTCGGAATATAGTTTAGCTCTCGCGCTGCATTTTTGATCTTAAGGGCGAGTGATTTAGAAATGCCACTAGAATTATTAAGCGCACGAGATACGGTAGTTTTGTGAACCCCCAAATAATTGGCTACGTCTGATATTTTTGTGCGCGACTTTTTTACCTTACTCATTTTTCGATCTTTTTATGTGCTGCTAGTTCCGCTATCCCGCACGGAAGTGAGTGTTAATGTCGTGATGTTTACTTCGATATCAAAGGACGTATAAAGTCTTCCGCCTGCTGAGAAACACACTCGAAAGTTTGTGTAACATCAATAATGAATGCGTTTTCTTTAGAAGGCAGCTCTAAGGCTGCAAACTGGCTTTCGAGCATAGCATCACCGTTAAAAAAATGCTCCCGTTGTTTTAATCGCGCACTAAGCACAGACTGTGACGCATGAAGGTAAATAAAGTGGCAGTGAGGCGCGATATCTTTGGTTAGCACGTCACGATAGGCTGAGCGCAGCGCTGAACAGCTTATAACTACGTTCCGGCCGGCGTGAATGTGTTGCTTGGCAATCATGTTTAACGTAATTAACCACTCCCATCTGTCTGCATCCTGCAGTGGTATACCTGAAGACATTTTCTCTACGTTTGCCTCGCTATGGTAACGATCTCCTTCTTCAAAAGGCATGTCAAAACGTTGGGCTAAATGCTGGCTCAATGTCGATTTTCCCGTCCCTGAAACTCCCGAAACGAAAAATACATGGCAATGGGTCATAATCTTATCTCTCACATTAAAGTTCAGGAGTACATCAAGAGCGAGTTATTTGATCTCCATTTTACTCATAAATATTAGTTTGGAAACCGGTTGCGTTCAAGGGGTGATTATAATAGTGTTACCAGATAGCTATCTTGTATTAATAAATATTTAACATTGGCTGGGTTTTTCAACTTAGCTTGTAAAGGTAGCGGGTGATTTCCGTATTATGGCTTCGTCAACATTAAGACAGTGTCACTAACAGGTACCAGAGAGCACGTATGACCGATACTTTTTCCCTTCTTTTTGTCGCCATTTGCAGCATCGTGCTTCTCACATATTTAGTTGTAGTTAGAAAAGTTCATGCTTTTATCGCTATCCTTGTGGCAGCAGCGTTTGTTGGCCTTGGAACGGGAATGCAAGCGGCCGACGTACTGGCTTCCATGCAGTCAGGCATGGGCAACACGCTGGGATTTGTAGCGACCATTGTTGGTCTTGGTGCTATGTTCGGGCAATTCTTAGAAGAATCCGGCGGCATTGATAGGCTTTCGCAAACTATCAACAATAAATTTGGTGATAAGAATAGTCAGTGGGCGGTTGTGCTTACGGGGTTTTTGGTGGCAATTCCAGTTTTCTTTGAAGTCGGGCTCATTATCTTAATGCCACTAATTTATTCATTGGCGAAGAAGTCAGGGAAATCGCTCATTTACTACGGTATTCCGCTTACTGCTGGGCTTGCCGTAACCCATGCCTTCATACCTCCTACACCCGGTCCCGTCGCGGTAGCCTCAATTTTAGGGGCAGATATCGGCTTAGTCATATTATTCGGCTTTATTGTGGGCGTACCTTGCGCATGTTTAGCAGGTCCAATTTATGCAACGTTTTTGGCCAAGCGCTTGTATGTACCGGTTCCTGCTCACATTTTAGAGGCGTCGCACAATAAACCTGCGCACCTTCCCAGTTTTGCTTCAGTGGCTGCGCTACTGATATTTCCTCTGGTGGCTATTTTGATTGGAACGTTAGCGAAGTTCACAATACCCGATGGTTTCTTGAAAGAGGCTCTGCTATTTATTGGTCATCCCTTCATTGCCTTGACCATCGCCACCATCGCCTGTTTTAAAGTACTTGGGAAGAAGCAGGGCTTATCTAGCGAGCAAATTAGAAACATCGCATCGAGAGGGTTAGAACCGGTTGCCTTGGTCATTCTAGTAACAGGCGCGGGTGGCATGTTTAAACAAGTACTCATCGATTCTGGGGCGGGGCAGGCTTTCGCTGATGTTGTCGCATTATCGCCGCTCCCACCATTGGCAGCCGGGTTTCTTATCGCGATTTCAGTCAGAATTATTCAAGGCTCGGCAACGGTTGCCATGTTAACAGCTGCCGGTTTAATGAGCCCTGTAGTGCAGGATTTGGCCTTTTCACCTGCCGTGCTTGCGCTGATGACAATCGCTATCGCAGCGGGGGCCACGGCCATGTCTCATGTGAACGATACGGGGTTTTGGATCATTAATCGTTATTTTGATATTTCGGTGAAAGACACCTTTGTTTCTTGGACGTGCATGGCGACCTTAATAGGGTTTATTGGGCTTTTTCTCGTACTAATGCTTGGTTTATTTGTCTAATGTCCCAAGCGGCTCAGACCCACTTGAATCGTTTTTGTGGAAACCGGTTTCAAGCTTTTTCAGCTCAAATGGCTTTAAGATTCACCATTTGAGGCATTATTACTAAACGTCTGAATATAAAGCTGCTCTACTTTATCTCGCGCCCATTGGGTTTTTCTAAGAAACTTAAGTGACGATTTAATCGAAGGATCGTTATTAAAGCAGTTCACTTTGATGCGGTAATACAATCCATCCCATCCGTAACGCTCGTGAAGTTGCGTGACGATTTTCTCTAGCGTTAAGCCATGTAAGGGGTTATTGGGTTGTTGATTCATAAGGTGCCGCTGCTTGTTCTAGATTAAGACCCTATTCTAGCACGAACCCACTTGCTGCGTATCAATGCGCTAGGCTTTACTTTCAATTGTTTCACACGAGGGTAATTGTTTTGTGTTTGGTATCAAAGGTTGGCTAGCATCGTTCACTTTCGTCGATGGACTTTGCACTGCTTTAGGCTTTCGCGGCGTTTTATAAAGCGGCCAAATAAGCTGTTCTTTCCAGTTGGCGTAAAACATACCCTCAATACCGTATTGTGCAGGATATTGCCTTGTGATCTTAGCGGTTCCAAATAGTACATCCCAGAAGAACAACAGGTTTCCATAGTTACCTTTGTAGTTGGTCACGCCGTCATCTGCTTTTAATCCATGATGCGCACTATGTGTAGAAGGCGTTGATATCGTGCGTTCAATTACCCAGGCCACAGGATGTAACCACCGAATACTGTACAGTGTTTTGTCCCATTTCCACTCTGCATGTGCGCCGGTGATAACGGTAAGTTTAACCACCAAGTATAAGGCATAGGTCCAACCCAAACCCAGGTAAATTAGTGCACCGGAAAACCAAAGTGAAGGCATAAACAGGTAATAGAAAAAGTTATTTCTGTAAATAATGCGAACACTCATGTACTTAGCGTTATGGTGTGCTCTATGTAGGTTGTAAAGAAATCGGGTGGAATGTGACAGCCTATGCCACCAATATTGCATCATGTCATCGAAAATCAAAAGTAGCGCTATGTGCGCAAGAATAGGGGAATCTACAAGTATTCCCTGAAGTTGAGGAAATGCCAACGCCATCATTGTTGCAGAACAAAAGAGAACCAGTGGCTGGGTTACAATAAATAAGAGTAACGTACCTATGAGCTCTACTTTTCCATCATCGCTCACTTCTGTCGCTTTTTTAAATAGCTTACCGTTCTTCGCTTCCAGTAAAGCAAACGTGATAAAAACCGCTAAAATTGCCCATTGATAACCCATGTAATAACTCCCACCAAGAGATTGTTGAGAGTGAATTTACATTGCGTTAACATGCAAGAATATATACTTGTATAGATTTGAATGTCATGTCTTACATTCACGGCAAACAGCAAACCACTATGCCTGACGAATACGTCGAGCTTTGTTTGCCTTTTGGAACGCTAAGAACCTATGCGGCTACCGCGACAATCCACGATAGGGGAAGTAAAAACAAAGGGCTGTCTGTTGTGGTATCAGGAGAAGTAAAGATTGGTAATTATGGCCTGGACGGCAGTTATCAAATTACTACTATATTGCGAAGAGGAGATACGTTTGGCGAGTTCACATTATATGCATCACTTGCAAGAACGCATCACGCTGAAGCGCTAACGGAATGTAAGGTTTTACAAATCCCTGAACCTGCTTTTCGATCTCTGACAAGCCAACATCCAGCGATTGCAGAATTCATCACCCGTTCACTGGCAATAAAGCTTCACTCGGCGCTGGAAAGGTTGGATGATATTCGACGCTTACCCACTCACGTCCAGTTAGCTAAGCTAATTTATCAATCGTATCTTACCTCTAAGCACGCCTTTATACCCTTAAGGCAGAGTGATTATGCTGAAAGATTGGGCGTTACCGTACTTACCGCACATAAATCATTAACGAAGCTGTATGATTTAAAGTTGATTGAAAAGCGCTACGGGGGCGTGGCAATTACCCAGGTCGAGCGATTGGAAGGTTTTTTAAAAGAAAGTTCGTCACTATTACCATTGTAAGAGCGGTTAATGCGCTCCACTTGCGAGAGCGCCAAAAGACCCTCCCTCAAATTTATTCCACGCCCGTGGCAACTCATACATCAAGTACTACGCTGGCTTTAGCCCGCCTAAAATAATGTGCTGGATGTTGCTTAGCGTGCTCTCGAAGAAAGCGGGATCGCTTAAGTCTTTATCTGTTACGGCTTTGATCTGCACGTTGAAATCGGCGTAATGCTGAGTAATGGCCCAAATGCTGAATATCAAGTGTATAGGATCAACAGGCTTTAGCTTACCCGCGTCAATCCATTCGATAATGACGGCGCTTTTCGCGTCCAGCAGTGTTTTGAGCGGCGTTTCTAATTCCTTTATTAAAAGAGGGGCACCTTGTACCACTTCCATACAAAAAAGCTTAGATTCAGCGGGACTGTCCCTCGACATTTCAAGTTTTACTTTAATGTAGTCGCTCAGGGTTTCTATAGGGTCTTGTTCTGCTGAAAAGCTCTGAAGGGGCGTTAACCACACATCTAAAAGGTGGGTAATAACCGATAAGTACAAACCCTCTTTACTTTTAAAGTAATACAGTAAATTACTTTTTGAGACATTCGCTAGTTCCGATACTTGCTCTACAGTGGTGCCACTCACGCCGTTCTTTGAGAACAAGGAAAGGGCAGCATCCATAATGCGAGTACGCTTTTCTAATAACGCTTTTTCTCTTCGCTTTTGCGTGGTCGGGCTA
>LUMD01000740.1_pt1 | contig 10497 bp, 10 predicted proteins | sample 729651 | NCBI WGS metagenome assembly LUMD01 (sample SAMN03860272, study PRJNA289734) | marine metagenome | biome: seawater column; feature: ocean; material: water; isolation source: Red Sea water column Station 34 - depth 258m | place: Saudi Arabia: Red Sea | collected 2011-10-15 | depth 258 m | reverse complement strand
AAAATAATCAGGGAGTGTTAGCTGGACAAAAAGAATTTCAGGTTTCAATGGAAAAGTTCAATGATCCCAAACGAAGAGTTCCGCCTCTTCCATCTGTAAGTCCGTATGGTATAAAAGGTAAAGGATCATTGGATTGGTTTTTCAGTCAGTGGTTCCGAACTGTACAAACTTTGGATTACAGCTTTGAGCGCTCAACTATTCGAACCTTATCAGATGGAATGTATGAAACAGAAATAATAATAAACAAAAATGATGCTGCCAAGATGCCGGTTGTAGTCGCACTGAGAACCAAAGATGGCAGAGAGTTTCGCAGGACGTCGCCCGGACTTAAACAGCAGGAAAAAGTATTCATAAAAACTGCTGATTACCCTGAACAGGTTTCAATTGATCCGGATGAAGAATTACTTGAATCATCTCGGATCAATAACCATTCCTTCAGCTTTTATCGGGTGCGTCTTGGATTTGACTGGAAAAAGCAGCGAGAGCATTTAGTGCTGATGGTTCCTGGATTTGGAAACAACGCCATAGATGGAAACTCATTTGGTATCGGTGTTAAATACAGGTTTAATGATTACCGACTTTATGCAATTCCAGGCTATGGCACAAAAAATAAACGCGGACTCTACATTTTCAATTTTGATCGTGAAAATCTGGGAATTAATGGATTGGAAGCAGGATTCAGCGCACGCGAATATGGCGGAGTCCGTTCAGAGGCTATACGTGCGACATTCAAGCCTGCTTATAATTCCAGCAAACTGGATTACAAATTCCACTCCAGTTTGTCCCGGGAAACTCTCTTTGCCGCACGTAATACTTCCGAAAATGGTAAGATTTTCGAAACAGGAAAATTAAACTCTTTTTTTCTGGAACATAGCGGTGGATACAGACTCTTGGATAATTATCTAATTAGCTGGAACATCTGGAACGAGCAACCTTCACTTCAATTGGAGAGTGATTTTTCGTATGTACGCTGGCAGGGAACACTTGGGCAAAAACTTCATGTTGGGCACCGAAAATGGCTTCAACTGGATATCATTCACGGAACAACAGAGGGAGAAACACCCCTGCAGAAAAAATTTCTGCTAGGCAGTCCTGCTGTTTTGCGGGGATTTCCTCAGCATACAGTGTTAAGTGACGATCGTCTTATGGCATCAAGATTTGATTATAAATTCCCTTTAGTCACTGCCCCACTGTGGGGAATTGTGAGTGCCTTCAAAATTCAGGGTACCGTATTTTATGATCAGGGGAAATTATGGTCCAATAATATCACCTTTGAAAAAGCGAAACATCGTCAAAACGCAGGTTTTGGAATTGAGTGGACTGTAGATACCGCGTCACTGTTTCAGGTTCCATTAAAACTTGAAGTCGCTTTCCCGATTAATGACCAGGATTATAAAAAACCACAGTTCATTTTCTTAGGTGTTCTTACAGGAAGTTAAAGAATTTTAGACCCATTTTTGATGCTGTTAACTTGCTTTTTCTTACTATAAATGTGAGTCTTATATACGACAGGAAACTATGGATCTTGCATGGTTAATATTCATACAGGAAGTTGATCAGACCAGTCGGCAAATTTCGCCCCATAGTTGGTAATAGTCTGAAGACACATGATAGCAAGAAAACCACAGAAATTTTCCTTGAATTCAAGTGAAAGTGCCCATTTAAATCTTCCCGAAGGAGAATCCTCATCCTTTTTTAATCAGCAGCGCAAAAAAACTGCCGCTGATGCCGCAACTTCAATCCTCGAAGAACTTGGTGTAAAAAAATCATCTGCAAGTGAACGTAATGTTTCAACTCTTGGAGAGGTTAACAGAAATGCGGAACACAAAAAATATCAGACAAAAAAACATCAAGACCCGGAAAGCCGAATCCTAAAAGACTTTAAAAGACAAAATACTGAAAGTAAAAATTTAAAGTCTAAAAATAATGATGAAGTCAAAATGTCTAAAACTGGTAAAACAGATACAAAAAAATCTTCTGTTCAGCCTAATATAAAATTTGGTTTTCATGAGAAATTCATTTTGTTTATTATCTTTTGTGTGGGAGCAGTTGCCACGATTGCATACATAGGAGGCTATCTAAAATTTTATGACTCTGCAATTTTTCAACATTTAGCCGGAAATAACGCATATCACCTGGAGTTCGCAGGTGAGTTTAAAGCAAGAAAAGTAGAAAATGGTTATAATCGGCTTCCGTTATTATTAGTCGAAGGTGCAATCCGGAACAGCTTCGATGAATCAGACGAGGTGCATAAAATTCAGTTAAAAGCTTTTGCATATAACTCAGAAAACCAGATTATCGAAAGCCAGTTCACTTTTGCTGGAGCAGTACTGACCGATAACGAATTGGAAACATTTAGCCCAATGGATATCACAGCAATACGCCACTCTGCTAATCTGGAAATGCTTAACACTTCAGAATTTGCTGATGCTCAAATCAATAATTTCAATACAGAACTTCAACAAAACACTATTCCTTTTCAACTCATTTTTTTTAAGTCTGTTCAGGATATTAAACGAACTTCAGTACAAATTGTAAGTTATGTGCGAAATAACAAAATTGTATTTGTACGTTCATCTGACCTCCTGTGATTTCACTGGCAGGTATTCTTAATCCCAAGACTCCTCTGACAGCGTAGAGCTTACCTGGGCCACTCCATTAATAAAAATAATTCGTGCAACTCAAGTCTGAATCAAGCATGAGGGCTGTTTCTTCAGCACAATGGAGCGAACTGACTGGTACAAATTTCCCTTTTACTGATCATGACTTTTTGTCGGCTCTGGAAGAAACTGATTGTGTCGGAGAAGAATCAGGCTGGCTGCCATGCCACTTGACACTATGGAATAATGGTAGTTTACACGGTGCCTTATGCCTGTATGAAAAATACAATGGTTACGGCGAATATATTTTTGACTGGGGATGGGCGCAAGCCTATGAGAGACATGGATTGAATTATTATCCGAAACTTGTGTCTGCAGTTCCATTCACTCCTGCCACTGGCCGGAAACTACTTGTTCATCCTGACGCAGATATTTTTCCAGTCCGGAAAATACTGCTGAAAGAAGCGCTGTTGAGTATGCGTAGACGAAACTGTTCTTCCCTGCATTTCTTATACATCACAGCAGAAGAACTGCCTGTTTTCGACTCAATGGGGTTCATGATCCGTCACAGTTTCCAGTTTCATTGGAAGAATAATAATTATCAGGATTTTGATCAGTTCCTTTCAACTATGAAAGGTAAGAGACGAAAGGAGATTCTTAGAGAACGCCGGCAAATAAAAGAACAGATGATCACAGTTTCAGTGCTTCAAGGGAATGAAATTACGCGGGAACACATGCATCAGATGTTTCAGTTTTATATTACAACCATTAGCAGAAAATGGGGTCATCCATATCTGTCCTTAGAGTTTTTTTACAGAATACACGAAACAATGCTGAAGAGACTGGTATTAATTTTCGCTTATGCCGATGGTGAATGTGTGGCAGGCACAATAAATTTTCATAAAGGAAATTGTTTGTATGGCCGTTATTGGGGATGTAAAGGTAATTACAGGAGTTTGCATTTTGAGTTATGCTACTACCAGCCGATAGAATATGCCATACGTAATAGAATAAGCTTGTTTGAGGCAGGAGCCCAGGGAGAGCATAAAATCCAGCGGGGGTTTCTTCCGGAACTTACGTACAGTGCTCACTGGGTGGAGCATCCTGGATTCCGGAGCTCAATATCAGATTTTCTGGAAGAGGAAAAAGCAGCAATTCGGCAGGGAATAAAAGCATTCAAACCACATTCACCTTATCGTGATGATGATTCATTTTTTGCTTTTGAATCACGTTCATAAAGCGGATTTTCGCAAATCACTTTTATCGTTTCCGCATACCAGCGACCGCCCCGTTTGGCACGCAGTCTTTGGCTGTTGAGAAATTTGGCTATTTTATGGTAACTGAGGTTTTCGTCTTCCCGTTTTTCTCTGATAATTGAGGCAATTGCCAGTTCTTTTTCTAAAGGAGTAAGGCGTTTCTTCTGGTATGTAAAGCCAAACGGGGCATGCCCCACATGTTCACCAATTTTACGTTTTCGTTCAATCATTTGTTTGGTACGGTCAGGGATTGATTTCGCGTCCCAGAGAGCTAAAATGTTTATGGCTTCCAAAACCTTTTTGCCGCTTTTTGTTTTTGAATCCAAACCTTCCGCGATTGAAACAAATCTTACATTATTTTCTTTGAATAAATTCAGTAATTGTTGGTGCAGACGAATTGCTCTTGTTAACCTGTCCAGGCGGGCAACAACAAGCACTGAAACTTCACCGTTTTCAACCAAGGAGATCAGTTTCTTCAAATTCGGCAAATCCAGGCTGGCGCTATTGGATGCTGTATCTCGGAAAATTTTCCTGATTGTCAAACCCTTATCTTCAGTCCATTGTCTGATGATTTTGACTTGATTTCGAATGCCAAGATTTTTTGGAGTTGGACGATGATCATTCAATCTGGCATATCCATAAATACTCATTTTTCTAATAATGGGAAACAAAAGTGAAACTGAAACAAGTAAATATTATTCATGATCTCTGCTAAGTGCGGCATCAGTCAGCCTAGCAAAACCTTGACAGGAATAGTCTGTTTTTCTTAAACAATGATCAAGTGTTTTAGTAATTTCTCAGGAAATTACATGTTTTGTTCTCAATTCAATAACACTTGACTGAGTAGTTACAGCTGGTTATTCTGAAATCACATATTATGTCATAGATTAATGCACTAAATTTTTTCAATATAATTTGTAAAAAGGAAGTTTTCAGTATGTGTGATGAACTGCTGAAATTATTGACAGGAGGTAAAGATGCCATTTAAAAGCAGTATACGCCGTGAATGTGAACAGATTCTTGGTAAAGAATGGGTTAAAGATGATTCGGTAACTCTTTACGCTTACCGTTGTGACGGCCTTACACTTTATGCATCACTACCGATGGCTGTGGTGTTTCCCGGAAAAGTTTCAGAGCTGACATCCATTATCAAATTGCTGCATCGCCACAAAATCAGCTTTATCGCAAGGGGTGCCGGAACAGGACTCTCAGGAGGGGCAGTACCACAGGACAACAGCGTTATAATAGAAATGGCTCGTTTCAAGGATGTGCATGAAGTGGATTGTGAAAACAGGACCATTACTGTGGGACCGGGAGTGATTAATTTACGCATCTCTGAGCATGTTCAGTCAGAAGGATACCATTATGCCCCGGATCCATCTTCACAAAAAGCCTGCACTATAGGAGGTAATTTAGCTGAAAATTCAGGCGGACCCCACACACTTAAATACGGTGTGACCGTCAATCATGTGCTTGGAATGGAAATGGTTTTGCCTGACGGTGAACTGGTCACACTCGGCGGGAAACATCTTGGGATGCCTGGCCCGGATTTACTTGGTTTGATGACTGGTTCAGAAGGGACTTTTGCCATCATCACCAAAATCATTTGCCGGCTCACTCCAAATCCCGAAAAAGCGGTCACGCTGCTGGGCATATACTCTTCAGTGAGGGAAGCATGTGAATCTGTTTCCAGCATTATTCGCCAGGGGATAATCCCAGCGGCCATGGAAATGCTGGACAAAATAACCATTGCCGCGGTTGAAAAAGCGCTGAAGCCGGGATTCCCTCTTGATGCTGAAGCTGTATTGATTGTTGAACTGGATGGTTTAATTGATGGGCTTGATGAAGAAGCCAGGGTAGTTGAAAATCTGCTGAAAGAGTCCGGAGCCACTAAAGTCAGTCGTGCAAGGGATGAAGCCGAACGTGCCAAAATATGGCGTGCTCGCAAAGAGGCTTTTGGAGCGATCGGACAAATATCCCCAAGCTACTATGTACAGGACGGAGTGATTCCCAGAAGCAAACTCCCGGAAGTATTGGATGAAATCGCCCAGATCGGCAAAAAACATGGTTTGACTGTTGCAAATGTTTTTCACGCTGGAGATGGCAACCTTCATCCTCTGATTCTATACAATTATGAAAATCCGGAAGAGGTGGAAAAGTCGCATCTGATTGGTGAAGAAATTCTATCTTCCTGCATCCGTCATGGAGGTGCGTTGTCCGGGGAACATGGTATCGGCCTTGAAAAGGCAGAGTGGATGTCAGAGCTTTACTCAGGTAATTCACTGGAAAACATGCAAAATGTGCGAACGTTTTTTAATCCGGAAAATCTGCTCAATCCCGGAAAGCTTTTCCCGCAGCCAGGACGCTGTGCTGAATCAAAAAGCGGTACTCCCCCCAAAAGTACTGCTGTTTTGGATAAAACAAAAATTGTGGCAGCAAAATCCGGAATTGCCGTATGAGCAGATTTGAACCTGGCTCTCTGCAGGAAATACAAAGCTGGGTGTCTTCACGAATTGAGTCACAGGAAGTATTCCGGATGTGCGGCAATTGTTCCCGTACTCTGACCACTGCATCCGGAAACTCAAATGAAATACCCTCAGACATCCTCTCACTTAAAAACCTGAACAAAACCCGCTTTTTTGATCCGGAAGACATGGTCGTCGGAGTTGAAGCAGGGATGAGCATCCGGACTTTGCAGGAAATGCTTTCTGAAAGAAATATGTTTCTGCCAGTGAATCCATGGTATTCCGATTCATGTGTGGGCTCAATGGTTGCCTGCAACGATTTTGGCCCAAACCGCATGTTTATGGGCGGACTCCGTGACTGCATGATAGGAATTGAATACATAAACGGAAAAGGGGAAATTGTACAGGCCGGGGGCAAAGTTGTAAAAAATGTTTCCGGCTACGATTTGACAAGAATGATGCTTGGAAGTCTTGGAGGATTTGGTGTTATTACAGCAATCAATTTTAAGGTGTTGCCACGTCCTGTTGAACCGCATGGCATGTATGGAATATTCAAAAACAAAGAGTGGCTGACTCAGGTAAAAGAGCTGCTCCATCGAAGGATGCCTTTGGACTGGATTCAGGCTGTGTCAACTCCGGATTCAAGCTGCGGATTCAAAGCGAAATCAGTGATGTTTTCAATCAACCTCTGCAGGTACTGCCTGACGGCAAATCCTTTTCCGGAAAAAAATTCACACCAGGAGAGCAAAGGTTTGTGGGATTTATGACGGCAATCCGTGCCGCTGCAGGTATGGAAGTTAATTCCTTTCATATTTTTGCGACACTGCCATCTGAAGAAATAATGAACTTTCCTTTTGAAACATTCAGTAAAGATAATTTCAAAATGGTTGTACATCCCGCTGGAGGTGATATTCATTTTATGCACAATAGCACCGGGGGAAAAGAACAGCTGGAGCTTCTTGAAAAAATCAAATCCTGCCTGACTCATTCTGACAGCAAACTTCGCTGGGTCAGTTCAGCAGAAGAAGGTACATATCAGGCTCTTGGCAGTTTCGGTGTTGCCAACGGGTATTCTTTGTCGCAGAGATTAAAACATCATCTGGATCCATCAGGTGTGTTTTTTTCCACATATTACAATTTGCAATTTGATTAATGAATACTGAAGTTTCAGAAAATAGTACTGTTGCGTCTAAAGCACTTTTCCGGGATGTGGAATTTGACAACATTCTCAAATGCGTACATTGCGGACTCTGTCTTGACAGCTGTCCTACCTACAGGGAACTAGCTGATGAAAAAGATTCACCTCGCGGCCGTCTCTATTTAATGCGTGGCCTGTGGGAAGGTGAACTGGAACTCAAGCCGCAAGTGATTGAACCCTTGAACCGCTGCATCGATTGCCGTGCCTGCGAAAGCGCTTGTCCTTCTGGTGTGCCATTTGGTGAACTGCTGGAAAAAACGCGAGGCATTATTCTGGAGAACAAATCACAAAGCCTTAAAGAAAGATTGTCCAGAGCTTTGCTGCTGAAAGGCCTGTTCCGTTCCACAGCTTTAATGATTGCCGCCAGTCGTCTTTTGAAATTATACTCTGCCCTTGGTCTACCCAAACTTATCACAAAAACTTTTGTGGGCAAATTGCTTCCAAAATCCTTCGTTTTTCAGCAGCACTTACTGCCCGATTGTTCTGGTGAGTCCTTCAAACAAAAACACGCGGATAAAAATTTCTTACCGTTGCAGGCACATGAAAGTCAAAAAGTCGATTCACAAATTCAGCAAACAAATTTAAAAGTCGGAATGTTCACGGGATGCATCATGGATGTTTCGGAAAAAGCGATTCATAATTCAACATTGACTCTGCTGCGCCACATCGGCTGCGAAGTGGTGATTCCTGGAAATCAGGTTTGCTGCGGCGCACTGCATGTTCACAGCGGTGACAGGAAGACTGCAAGAGAATTTGCAGTAAAGAATCTTGCCGCGTTCGAGCCGCGTAATCTGGACGCAACCATCACAAATGCAGCAGGCTGCGGTGCTCAGTTGAAAGAGTATAATCACCTTTTTGCTGAAGGCACAGCTGAAGCACAGAAAAACTGGAGAGGCTTTGAAAACAATATTATTGATGTTCTTGAATTCCTTTCCAGATACGCGGAAAAGCTAAAAAAACTGCCCTTCAGGGAGGAAGAAGATACGGTTCTTTACGACGCGCCGTGTCACTTGATGCATGCTCAGAAAGTGGATGAAAATCCCCGAAAACTTCTAAGCAGTTTGCCGGGAGTGAATTTGGTTACACTCACTGAATCAAACTGGTGCTGCGGTTCAGGGGGGATTTATAATCTTGTTCAGCCGGATCTTTCAAATGCTGTGCTGGAAAGAAAAATCGAATCTGTCCGCCAGACACTTAGTGCCAACCCCGGAGCCTCCTCAATTGTCACCGGAAATCCCGGATGCCTTTACCAAATTCGTGCAGGATTACGAAGCAACGATATCGACCTGCGCATTCTCCACCCTGCAGTTTATATGATGGAACGCCTGAAAATAAATGGATCCCCGTAAATTCATTAATTCCCTGTTTGAAACAGCGGTTGCCGCAGCACAGCCCAGTCAATGTGTTCCGCCCTTCCTTTCTAAATTTAATTTTTCCGCACGTACTGTGGTTTTTGGCGCGGGCAAGGCCTCCGCTGAAATGGCACGGGTTGTTGAACAGCATATTACCGGCAAACTGGAAGGGTTGGTAATCACCCGTTACGGTCATGCAGTAGAGTGTCAGCAGATAGAAATTGTTGAAGCAGGGCATCCGGTCCCTGATAACAATGGCATGAAAGCAGCGTCAAAAATGCTTGAAATTGCTTCCGGACTGACTGAGCAAGATAACGTACTGTGCCTGATTTCTGGTGGAGGATCTTCGCTGCTGTCGCTTCCTGCTCCTGGATTACAATTGGAAGAAAAGCAGGAAATTACCTCTAAACTTCTAAAATGCGGGGCGACGATTCATGAGATAAACTGTGTCCGAAAACATCTCTCTGCAATTAAAGGTGGAAGACTTGCCGTGGCGTGCGCCCCTGCCAGGCTGGTAACATTGGCAATTTTTCCTCCACTTTTCATGACGCGTTGAATGTTCTTAATAAATATTACATTTCTGAACCGAAGTCAGTCTTAAAACATTTGAATGATGCAGCTGATGAAACGCCAAAACCCGGAGATGCACGTCTGCAGAATGTTGAAAATCATTTGATTGCCACACCAAAACAGTCGCTGCAGGCTGCGGCCCAGGCAGTTAGTGAAGCAGGAATGACACCGCTCATGCTTGGCGACAGCCTAGAAGGTGAGTCCCGGGATGCTGGCAAAATGCACTCAGAAACGGCACTACAGATTCAGAAAAACGGCAACCCTGTATCTCCACCGGCCGTAATTCTGTCCGGCGGGGAAACCAGCGTCACTGTAAAAGGATCCGGACGTGGAGGGCCAAACACTGAGTTCATGCTTTCGCTTTTGCAGGAATTGAGAGGACAAAAGGGAATTTGGGCTATCGCCTGTGATACTGATGGAATAGACGGAACAGAAGATAATGCCGGTGCCTTCATTTCACCGGAAAGTTTTAAAAAATCAAAAGAGATCGATTTGAATCCATCAACTTATCTCTCAAACAATGATTCCTACAGTTTTTTCTCTGAGCTTGGAGGTTTGGTTTCGCCGGGGCCGACTAAGACAAATGTAAATGACTTTCGCGCTATTTTAGTAATGTCCCCATAATACGCGAAATTTTCCAGCAATACTTTTACTCACCTTGCCAGCGATAGCGCTCCAAATCTGTCCTGCCAAACTGATCAAATTCAATGCCTTCTGCTTCCAGCAGTTTTTGCTGAAGTAATCCCCCGGGTCCGCTGCTTCTCTGGCTAATACGTCCCTTATAATTTATAACTCTCTGCCATGGAATATCAGAATCCTGTGGAACTGCTGAAGTGGCATACCCCACCATTCGTGCAGTGCACCCTCCTACAATTTCCGCAATTTGGCCGTATGTAGCAACTTTTCCTGAAGGAATTAAGCTGATGATGTGATGAATTTTTTGATAAAGAAGTGTCTGCATAATTCGTGATGTGCAAACCAGCTTAATGTCAAATGATTGGTGGGAATGCGCTTTAATGATACTTAAAGTTTTTTAAAAAATCACCCGGGGGAATT
>LUMD01000704.1_pt1 | contig 10529 bp, 12 predicted proteins | sample 729651 | NCBI WGS metagenome assembly LUMD01 (sample SAMN03860272, study PRJNA289734) | marine metagenome | biome: seawater column; feature: ocean; material: water; isolation source: Red Sea water column Station 34 - depth 258m | place: Saudi Arabia: Red Sea | collected 2011-10-15 | depth 258 m | reverse complement strand
CGGTATGGGTATAGAACGGGTCACGATGCTTCGATATGGAGTCGATGATCTTAGGCTATTTTTTGATAACGAACTGTCGTTTTTGAATCAGTTCAGCTAGTAGTTGCCCACGAACATCCAATGATTATCAGTCTCAACTGGTTGAGGGAATGGATAAAGGTAGATTTGGATCTATTGCATCTTTCTGATCTATTGACTACAGCAGGCCTTGAAGTCAGTTCTATTACCGAGGTGCCAGGATTTTCGAACAAGATCCTAGTCGCTGAAATAATGTCCACGAGTCATCTGCCCGGCAATAACAATTTAAAGATATGTCAAGTAGACGTTGGCCAACGCCGAAATGTCGACATAGTTTGTGGAGCGTCCAATGTTGAAGCTGGGTATCGGGTGGTCGTGGCAATGCCAGGCAGTTCCCTGCCAGGTGGGGAATCAATTCGTGTCGCTGACTTTAACGGTCAGAAATCACGAGGGATGTTGTGTTCCGCAGATGATCTGAATCTAGATTACAGTGCAGATAATTCCGCTGGTGTTCTTGTACTTGATTCGACAGCCCCGACGGGTAACACACTCAACGATTATCTGCAGGTCGATGATTACATAATTGATATCGACCTTACTCCAAATCGTGGCGACTGTCTCAGTGTACAAGGCATCGCAAGGGAGTTGCATGCGCTAACTGGTGAGAAGCTTGTCGGACCTGCCCTGAAAACTGTGAAGGCGACAAGTAAGCATATTATTCCATTGGAAATACAAGCACCAAACGATGCACCGCGATATGTTGGAAGAGTAATGGACGGCATCGTCTCACAATCCAAGACACCAGATTGGATGCGCGAACGACTAAGGCGGTGTGGTCTTCGAAGCATCGGTGCCGTTGTCGATATTACCAACTATGTGATGTTGGAACTCGGTCAGCCATTGCATGCATTCGATTTGAAAGAAATTAATGAAAAAATTGTTGTCAGACACTCTCGGAAAGGAGAAACGCTAGATCTACTTGATGGGAGGTCCATTCGACTAACACCTGAAACATTAATGATCGCGGATGCCGACAAGTGCATTGGTATGGCGGGAATCATGGGTGGAATGAGTTCAGGTATTGATGGGCAGACTACATCCATCATGCTCGAGGCGGCCTATTTCTGCCCCGGCACGATAGCACGCAAGGCTCGTGAGTACGGGATACAGTCGGAAGCCTCATATCGCTTTGAAAGGAAGATCGATCCCGCCCACCAACGGACCGCCATAGAGCGAGCAACTCAGTTGATCAGTGCTTATGTAGGAGGTAACCCAGGCCCGGTGTTTCAGGAAACCAGTGAATCCTACAGGACTACCCCGATACCCATTACATTACGCAGATCGCGTCTGGAAAAGGTGTTGGGGCATACAATACCCGACAAACGAGTCAAGCATATTCTTGAATCTCTGGGGATGAGAGTTCGGATTCTCAAATCAGGCTGGAAGGCACGTCCGCCGAGTTGGAGGACAGATATCGAAGAAGAGCATGATCTGGTGGAGGAGGTGGTTCGGGTATATGGCTATGACAATGTACCTACCCGCGACCCTAAGAGTGTTGTCGCCTACACGCCCGAACGGGAGTCAAACCTAACTACTGACCGGCTAGCTGATTTTCTTATTGACAACGATTATCAGGAGGTAATGACATACAGTTTTGTAGATCCATTGGTTCAAAAACTAATCGATCCAGACTCACAAGGCATCACACTGGAGAACCCGATTGCGTCAAACATGTCGGTCATGCGCACAAGTCTCTGGCCAGGGTTGCTGCAGGCGCTGGCTGTTAACTATCGCCGACAATGGCGACGGATCCGACTGTTTGAAACCGGTAATGTATTTCATGGCATTATCAATAATCGATCCGAAATCAAGAGAATTGCTGGGGCCGTAACCGGTAATGCTTCTCGCAGGGGCTGGGACAGCCATGTTCGAGCAATAGACTTTTATGATGTTAAAGGTGATGTTGAAGGGCTGTTTAGACTAGCGGCTAAGTCCGTAAAAACAGAATTTAAGCCGGCTCTTCATCCGGCACTTCATCCCAGTCAGAGCGCGAGGATAACCCATGGTAGCCAAGTCGTCGGGTGGCTCGGACAGCTCCACCCAAAGGTTATGAAAGCATTTGACTTAGAGCAAGCGGTATATATTTTTGAATTAGATGCCGGATGCATAGCGGTACGCGATCTACCCGCCTATAGCCCGATGCCGAAGTTTCCTTCGGTAAAGCGTGATCTCTCAATAACAGTGGGTATAGCTACCCCAGCGGACGAAGTCAGAGAAGTTATCCTGGAATCCGGTGGGTCCATATTGAACTCAATCGAGCTGTTTGATGTATATCAGGGTGCTGGGATAGAAAAAGACAAAAAATCTTTGTCTTATGGGTTGACCTTGAAAGGAACTTCCCGCAATCTTACGGAACAGGATATCGAGAAGGTTATGGAGGAGATTCTCGACAGCCTAAAGAAAAAACTGGGCTCGAAGCTCAGAAATAAATAGACCGCCAGAGGAAGGGAAGATCGATGACTGTCACCAAGGCAGATCTCGCAAATACGTTGTTTGAGCAAATTGGCTTGAACAAGCGGGAAGCTAAAGAGTTTGTCGAATTATTTTTCGAAAAAATTCGAGAATCATTAGAGAGTGGTGAGTCAGTAAAGCTTTCAGGATTCGGTGGTTTTAGCGTACGAGACAAAAAGAGTCGCCCAGGGCGAAATCCCAAGACTGGCGAAGAGGTACCTGTAACACCACGGCGAGTGGTTACTTATAAAGCAAGTCAGAAAGTCAAGGATCGGATAGCCAAAAACAATGTATCGGCATCGGATGGAAAGCCTGAGGCAAACGAGTTATGACGATGCTCGATCCCTCTTCAGAGGAACTTCCACCGATCCCGGCTAAGAGATACTTTACTATCGGTGAAGTAAGCGAGCTTTGTTCTGTGAAGCCTCATGTTCTAAGGTACTGGGAACAAGAGTTTCCTCAATTGCAGCCTGTAAAACGTCGAGGCAATCGCCGCTATTACCAACGGCATGAAGTCGAGTTAATCAGAACAATCCGTCGACTGCTCTATATTGAAGGCTATACGATCAGCGGTGCTGGTAATCGGCTTCGAGAAGAAAAACAAAAGAGCAGTAAAGGGCTAAACAAAAACCTCTACAGTCAGGTGATAGAGGAACTTACTGATATTTCGGAACTCCTGCGATCATAGTTTGGTCGGAAATATTGTACGGGGCGTAGCGCAGTCTGGTAGCGCACCGCAATGGGGTTGCGGTGGTCGGAGGTTCGAATCCTCTCGCCCCGACCATTTCTAGAAGATCGGCGACCGACGGTGAGGGTTGATGAGAGATTTTTATTAACAACAACGCTCTACCTGAAGATATCGATTGTGATCCTTAAGAGTATGTCCCGATCTCACCGCGGCCGGTTTATAGCGATTACAAATAATCAATGGAGCGATTTAAGGGCGCTTGCTAGTCAACATGGATGGGAACCCTGTGGGACCATCGATCCCGGCCTCGGACTAGAGGAGCTAAAGAGCTTTGAAAACAGTGGTTGGGGAGGCGGATACGACTACCCCAGCTTCCAAAAGACGACTGAAGTTGACGCCTATTCACTCTCAGATAGTCTAGCCTCAGCACTACAACACTATGTTGAATCTGATAAATTGCTAGAAAGTGAATTTTCTGTTCTCACCCATGAAATAGTCAGTCAGGTCAAGGAATTCTGCGCATTAGGGTCATTCCGAATCCTTCCCGATAGTAATGGGCTGTTATGACCATTTGTTAAAATCGATTAGGCATCAGGTTCTACAGCCTTTTCCAAGATAGATGATACACAGGTATAAGTCGATATTCTCTACAATGATCGCGCTGTTCGTTGTCAGTGGTTCAGTTAACGCCGACCTGAAATTAGATCAGGTACCGCCTCCGGCCGAGTTGGCAGGCGATGCCGGGGGCAGACTGGATGGTACCAGTTGGAATAGCTCTGAACTGGAAGGGGTGGTACACATATTGATGTATGTTGATCCCGACAAAGTCAAGGCTAACGAACATGTTGAAGAAGCGCTGGCTAAAGAACAGTATCCGACGGAAAAAATAGGATCAATTGCGATCACTAACTTGGCTGCGACATGGAAGCCAAAATTCCTAATCAGAAAGATCCTTAAGGGCAAGCAAAAGAAATATCCCCGTACGACTTATGTTACAGACGCGAGTAAAGTGTTGGTTAAGCAATGGGGACTGCTTGATGATAGTTATAATGTGCTGGTGTTTGGCCCAAATGGGAAATTGTTATTCAATAAAGGCGGTGCACTGTCAGGGGAAGACGTAGAGAGCCTGACCGCGATAATCTGGTCAAAGATATCTGATTAAAGGTCACAGACTCAGAAAGGATGCCGATTGAGTCCGGAGAAACAATGAAGATCAAGCCTGTGAAGAATAGTCGTCTGGCAGAAGTCGATTATACAAATCTAGGATTTGGTGACTATTTTTCAGATCATATGGTTACCTGTGAATTTTCGGATGGCGCGTGGGGAGAGCCTTCGATTGTTCCATTCTCTTCCATTGAATTGAGTCCGGCTGCGTTAGCACTACATTATGGCCAGACAGTTTTTGAAGGATTAAAAGCATTCCGGGGTACCGTTGATCACAAAGTCAGACTTTTCAGGGTTGACCGAAACGCTGCACGCATAACAGTTTCATGCACTAGATTGTGTATACCCGCACCAGACGAATCTCTCGTCATAGAATCAATCAAACAACTCGTGATGCTTGATCAAGATTGGGCCCCATCTAGAAGGGGTGAGGCGTTATATGTGAGGCCCGTGCTTATTGCAACGGAACCCCATCTAGCGGTACGACCAGCATCGCAGTACCGATTACTGATATTCACGTCACCGGTATGTGAATACTTTGCACAGGCAAAGTCGCCGCTATATCTCAAAGCAGAAGAACGCTACACGAGAGCACCCCATGGTGGAACAGGTTATGCGAAAACTGCAAGTAACTATTCGGTGACACTAAGGCCCATGAATGACAGTGTCGAGGATGGTTTTGACCAGATCTTGTGGCTCGATGGACAAGAGCACCGGTATGTGGAAGAAGCCGGACAGATGAATATGTTTTTTCGGCTGGGTGATTCGGTCGTTACGCCAGATCTGAGTGGAACGATTCTGCCCGGTGTAACGCGTGAGAGCGTTTTGACTTTACTCGCCGATATGGGCGTCACAGCCACTGAACGTCGTCTGTCTATGGACGAGTTATTTCAAGCTCAAAACGAAGGTGAACTTTATGAGGCTTTTGGAGCCGGTACTGCTTCGGTGGTGGTTCCAATTGGGCGAATTCGCTACCAAGATGACGATCTATGTTTTCCTGAGGATCAACCCGGAAACTTGTGTCCGAAGCTATACGATATGATCCTCGGTATTCAGCATGGTGAACTCGAGGATCGTCACAGTTGGATGATTGCGTTGGAGTGAAACTGTAGAACCCAGCACAATCGTATTTCCGAGTTCGTGCGGTTGCGAGATGTTGGCAAGAAGGGTGGCCTACATGTGTCCTATACTGAACACTTAGCATCAAAACCATAGTAATGGTACAGTCGTTACTTATCGAACCCGTTAAATGCGTTACCAGTTATTCTCTGTTGTTTGACACATAATGAAAGTATCACAGTCGCCAAACGAAGAATCTGAACCTCCGTCTTTGGCAAACCTCTTTAGCGTCTTGGGCCAAGTATTATGTTAGGCGGCATATGTTTGGTACTTCTGTTATTTTGTTCGGCTTTTTTTTCGGCATCGGAAACAGCTCTTATCGCCTTATCTAAAGGAAGAGCAAAAGCACTACTGAAAGAACGAAGGCGAGGCGCCAGGTCGTTATTCATATTAAAGAGTAAGCCCCAAAAGATGCTGATCGCCATCTTAATTGGTAATAACCTGGTGAATATCGCTGCATCCGCGATAGCAACGGTGATCGCGACCCGAATCCTTGGGAGCATTGGGCCTGGAATCGCAGTCGGTGTGCTTACCGTACTGATCCTGATATTTGGAGAGGTTACGCCGAAGAGTCTCGCGACACGTTATTCAGAGAGGATTTCACTGATCGTTTCTCCAATAGTGCTCTGGTTTCAACGCACCATTTATCCCTTGATTAGCTTATTTGAAGTCATAGCGGATGTTGCGGGGAAAGCTGCCATTTCGAGTGAAGAGGATCCCACGGTAACTGAATCCGAACTTATCAGCATAATTGGCTATGGGGAAGAAGAGGGAACGATTGAGCGAGGTGAAAGAGTCTTGATCGAGAGGGCTTTTGCTTTATCTGATCTCACCGTTGCAGATGTAATGACGCCGCGACATAAGGTTTTCACTTATGATGGTCGCAGATCAGTAGTCCAGGCGCTAGAAGACCTCAAGGAAACTCCCTACAGTCGAATTCCGTTATTCGCCAAAGATCCCGATGAGATACAGAAGATCCTCTATATGAGGGACCTTATGGTCGCAGTAATTAATAAACAAACACAGATGCCGGTGGGTGAAATCGGTCGAGAAGCAAGGTTCGTTCCCGATACCCAGCCTGTAACCGATACTATCAGCGGGTTCAGAAAGGAACAGCAACACATGGCTATCGTTGTTGATGAACATGGAACCATGGAAGGTGTCGTTACCTTTGAGGATCTTTTAGAAGAACTCGTTGGTGAAATTTATGATGAAAGTGACCAAAAGCCTGTTGAGTTTGTTGAGTTAGGCCTGAATAAGATAAGCGTGGATGGCACGGCAGAAGTCAGGCTGATTGAAGAGTATTTTGGTGCTGAACTACCCGGCAAATCCACGGATACAATAAATCGATGGATTCTTGACCATACAGAGCGAATACCTATAACGGGCGAAACCTTTGCCTTAGATGATTTTGAGGTGCTGGTAAAAAGTGCCTCTAGGCGAAGAATTCATGAGGTCACGATTGAGCGACTAGGACAAAGTCCGACCTTGCTAGATCTGTGACTTCTCGGCACTGTTGTGCAGTAATCCGCCTCTGTTGTGGGTCGATTCTAGTCCGATGCTAACTAATTTGAAGAGAATAAAACGCTGGCGCTGACGATGTCATCTATACACACAAGTTCCTCCGTTATTTTCAACGAAACAAGACTGCAGTCACTGCCCGTTGCCTCTTCAGGCATGTTCATCCAGATTTCAACCTGACACCCTTCATCAAGATAGTGTACGACTATGTTTGTTGGCTGTAGGGTAAATCGAGTATCGAATTTGTTTTGCAAATTCTGAAGGCTGGTATTGATTTCCGCCTAAGGTAGCTTAGAGAAAACGTCGATCGCAATATCGTCTTCTGGGTCAATGTGTACGATTACATCCCCAACCTCCGGGAACCGTGCCTTTAGTGTATCCATCACCTCATCACCGATTCGGTGACCTTCAGAAACACTGATCAGGGGATCCACTCGGATATGCACATCGGCCAGCACTTTGTCAGCCATTCGACGGGTCCTCAGTTCATGTGTATCTCTTACACCTTCTATTGATAGGATGGTCTTTTGCATTTTGGCGTTCAGAACTGGAGAGGCTGCCGAATCTATGAGTTCCTCAGCACCTTCCCGACCGATTCTGTAAGCTACGAAAAGCAGCAGGCCAGCGACCACAATCGCAGCAAATGCGTCTGCCCAGGCAAATCCGGCCAGTACTCCACCGACTCCCACGATAACTGCGAGTGAAGATAATGCATCCGATCGACTGTGCCAGGCATTCGCATACAGCATGCGTGAGGTAGCGGTGGTGGGATGTCGTACAATGTACTGAAAATAGCCCTCTTTTGAGACAACGGAGATAGCAGCTACCGCCAATGGCCAAAATCCCGGCTGCAACAGTGATTCTGGGGACAAAATCCGGGTTACTGCATCCCACGCAATAACCAGGGCTATGATGCCTAACGAACCGGCCAATGCCAGGCTGACTAGAGTCTGGATCCGATCGTGACCATACGGGTGTCCCTCGTCGGCTTCTTGAGCGCTGTGCTTTGTTGCGACAAGAACCAGGGCATCGGTTATCAGGTCTGATAAAGAATGTATGCCATCTGCGATTAGTGCCTGTGAGTTACCGATATATCCAACCAACACCTTGACAAATCCAAGAAACAAATCAAGCATGCCGCCGATCAGTGTCAGCCGCCGTATCTCGGAATAATGATCCGGATTCTTGAATGGTTTCATTTGGCTGATGAATGATATTTGAGATTCGTTATGACTCTCGAGAGTATGGATTGGTGTTATTCACAGGAATAACAGAAGTTGAGATAATACACTCTTGGCCTATGTTTTTGTTCCAGGGCCAGTTGGCCTTAAACCCGATAAAACACACATAAATGCATATATTGCTGAGCAATGACGACGGCTATAAAGCCCCAGGTCTCAAGGCGCTTCTTGAGGGTACAAAAGAGCATGGTGAAATTACGATTGTTGCTCCTAGTGAAAATAAAAGCGGCGCTAGTGGTTCTTTGACCCTGAGTAAGGTACTTACTGTTACTGCATCTGGGGAACGATGCTTTGCTGTCGACGGAACTCCGGTTGATTGCGTTCATATCGGACTAAACGGGCTACTCGACAATGAACCGGACATGGTGATTTCTGGAATCAACTCTGGATCTAATCTGGGTGATGATGTGCTTTATTCGGGAACCGTAGGGGCGGCCCTGGAGGGACGTCGGTTAGCTTATCCCGGGGTAGCAGTTTCACTGGTAGGTAGTGAGCCTAAGTACTATTGGACAGCGGGGCAGGTTGTCTCTGCAATAGTTTCCGAACTCAAAACCAATCCTTTGCCTTCCAGGACGATTTTGAATGTTAACGTACCAGATAGACCTCTAAAGGATCTTAATGGATATAAAATTACCCGACTGGGTTATCGAGCGCGATCTCACCCTGTAGTCAGACTGAATGATAGTAGCGATTACAGGCAATACCGTATCGGGACGATAGGCAGTGCTGCCGACAACGGACCCGGAACAGATTTTTCCGCGGTAAACGAAGGTTACGTCTCCATAACACCGTTGCGTATAGATAGTACGGACCATAGTCAGTGCGAGCATTTAGCTGACTGGGCTCTAAACTTGAAGCTTAAGAGTTAGATCCGAGGTTGATATGTTTAAGGGACTGTACGATTCGGTCGTCAGGTTGTCTCGACATCGCCGCGCACCAACATTTCTGGCTATTGTTTCCTTTGCTGAATCATCTTTCTTTCCTGTTCCGCCGGATGTCATGCTGGCTCCTATGGTACTTGGAAATCGCAAACGTGCATGGCGTCTGGCGGGCCTGACTACAATCGCGTCAGTCGCAGGCGGTATTCTCGGATATTTTTTGGGTGGATTTGGAGAATGGCTGGTCACAATATATGGCGCACAAGCGACCCTGGCTTTAGCACAAAAGTGGTTTGCGGACTATGGTATCTGGATAATTCTTGTGGCGGGCTTTACACCAGTACCTTATAAAATCTTTACAATTAGTGCAGGCATGATGGGCATGTCGTTGGTGGCGTTCATTTTCGCTTCCATTATTGGTAGAGGCGCTCGGTTCTTTCTTGTTGCGGGGTTTATCTATTTTGCAGGAACATTTTTTGCCAACGACGAAGACCTAGTCAGTGCTATTCGACGCTATGTCGATGTTTTAGGGTGGGCCGTTATCGCTGTGTTGGTCGTTTTATTTTTTCTGCTGCGCTGATCAATCCATGAAACTGGCTAAGCTAACCGCTGCTCTGTCAATCATCCTATTACTGAGCGGTTGTGGTGGCAATCCAGTGATTCCAGTCAGCGACCTGACACCGAACAAATCAATACATCCAGCACGTATAGTGGAGCAGGGCGATTCACTGTATACCATTGCCTGGGAATTCGGGCTGGATTACCGTGAAGTCGCGCTTTGGAACAGATTAAGACCGCCATACCATGTGACTCCTGGGCAGAAGATTCGGCTAGGTCCTGCGAAAGTATCGGAGCAGTCCAGCGGAAACTTGTCACAGACGATCGTCAAAGCGTTGGAGATCTCTGAACTGCGTGCACGACCGCTAGCCGAGAAAGTTCAAAAAGACCCAGGCAAATCGACTAAACAGCATTCGTCTAACGCTAACGCAGACCAGAAGCAGGTATGGTCATGGCCGAGTGCGGGTCGTGTTGTCAGCGGGTTTTCCCCGACGGAAGGTAACAATGGCATAGATATACTAGGAATCGAGGGTAGCCCAATAGTGGCAGCAGCGCCTGGGAGGATTGTCTACGCCGGTTCCGGATTAAGAGGTTATGGGCTTCTGTTGATTCTCAAGCACGACGAACATTTTCTCAGTGCTTATGCTCATAACAGTCTGTTATTGGTCGATGAAGGCGATTCGGTGGGGGCAGAACAGGTGATCGCCCACATGGGTAGCACTGGTGCAGAAACAGTTAGGCTGCATTTCGAGATCCGTCTAGATGGAAAACCGGTGGATCCATTAATGTACCTACCCGCCAGGCAATAAGATTGTGTACGCTGTCTGCTAT
>LUMD01000642.1_pt2 | contig 10542 bp, 8 predicted proteins | sample 729651 | NCBI WGS metagenome assembly LUMD01 (sample SAMN03860272, study PRJNA289734) | marine metagenome | biome: seawater column; feature: ocean; material: water; isolation source: Red Sea water column Station 34 - depth 258m | place: Saudi Arabia: Red Sea | collected 2011-10-15 | depth 258 m | reverse complement strand
TATGCTGCAATGGTGCCCGCTACGCGGGTACCGTGACCGTTACCATCGTTATACCAGTTACCCACAGCGCTGTTGTTCGCTTGACCGGTAACGCCGTCGTTTGTGCCAGGCAGATCTGGGTGACCTAGGTTGTAACCAGTATCAATGATACATACTTTGCGAGCCGTGGTATCTGACTGTGCAAACTGATTCGCCTGAACCATGGTGTAACCGTAAGGTGTAGTTTGCGCCATAGGCTTACGACGAACATCCACCTCGATGCTTTCTACGTTAGGGTTTTTGCGAAGTTTGTTTAGTGCAGACTTACTCATGGTAGCCGCAACCATTTTGTGCTTTTTAAGCTCTTTCTTGATTGCACCGCCGGCTTTAATAACTTCAGATTTAGCAGATGCGATATCGAAAGGCTTTTTACCTTTTGAGTTAGCACTTGCGATTTGACCTTTCCCTTTCAATGCACTTACTTCAACCGTTTCAGTGGTCATTTCATCTTTAAATTTGATGATATAACGCTCTTGGTCAGCAGTAACAAGACGATCGACAGTCAATCGCTTACCTAGTGCTTGTTTAAGGGTTTGAGGTTTTTCTTCAACTTTCACCAGGCCTTCGCCCGCTGCCATTGCAGAATTACCCATTAAGCCAAGTGATACAGCTAGAGCAGCTGCTGTTAGACATGTGTGTTTCTTATTTAATTTTGAGTTCAAAATTTATTTCCTGTTTTATCTGTCTTATTAACTTCAACACTGTTTTATTCCGTGCTTTTGAAGCTATTTGTTATTAAGTGACATACAGGTATAACCATTACCTCATACGAAAAGCTCATCCATGACAACCGACGCAACTGCGTTGCAACGACCTACCCGTTTGTCAGGTATATAGACAAATGGTATTACCAAATTATCTACAAAGCTCATATTAGGCGGCGAATCAGGCAGTTGAGTATATTGCCTTAACCCTGGTGAGCATTTTTAATACCTTTAAAAATGCACAAAAAAACAACACAACTTACGAAAGCCGCGCACAATGTATGCTATGAGCCAATTCATGGTAGGAATAAAAAACTATAATTAACATTAATTTTACAAATTCAAATGTAACAAAATATTAAGCGCTTTATAGCAATGCTTAAAAATAAAAAAGCGCGTACTAAATAGCACGCGCTTTTTTGAAAACTAACTAGGTTTACACGCTTAGCGCATCAACCCGAACAATGTGAAATTACAAACTTCTTTGTCTCACAATCTCATATAAGCAAACACCCGTAGCTACCGACACGTTCAAACTTGTCACGCTGCCGGCCATAGGAAGCTTCACTAACTCATCGCACGTTTCTTTGGTAAGCCTACGCATGCCTTTACCTTCAGCCCCCATAACTAATGCAGTTGGACCTTTTAGATCTACATCGTAAAGGGTTTTGTCGGTTTCACCCGCGGTGCCTACAATCCATAGCCCTTTGTCTTGAAGGTGCTTCAAGGTTCTGGCCAGGTTAGTGATTTGAATAAGTGGAACCACTTCAGCTGCGCCACAGGCAACCTTTCTTACGGTTCCGTTCAAGCTTGCCGATTTATCCTTCGGTACTACTACCGCGTGCACTCCTGCTCCATCGGCAGTACGCAAGCACGCACCTAAATTATGCGGGTCGGTTACACCGTCTAATACCAAAATTAAAGGCTGCGCTTCGCTTTCTAAAATTTTGTCCAAATCGGCTTCATCTAGCACGCGTGCGGGTTTTGCTCTTGCTACCACGCCTTGGTGTTGCTCGCCGCTCACTTTGTCATCTAGCGCCTTGCGCTGACAAAACTGAACTGAAATACCGAAACGACGGGCTTGGTTAACAATGTTGGTTAAGCGCTCGTCATTGCGACCTTTTAACACTAACACTTCCATTACACGCTCGGGCTCTTTTTCAAGTACCGACTGCATGGCATGTAAACCGTATAACCATTCTTGCTGCGCCATTTAACGCTTACCTCTTTTATTCAATGACAGTGTTTTGCCGCTGCTACCGCCTTTTGCGCTGCCGCGACTTGACGATTTTCCACCGCTACGACTAGACGAGCTTGAGCCGCCTTTACCTTTGCTCCCTTTCTTGTCAGAACGCGAGCCTTTACCTGTGCTTGGTTTGTTATCAAAACGAGTAGGTTTATCTGAAGCCTTTTTGGCAGACCTCACCTTTACCTTCTTACCCTTAGTGCCGCGCAGCATAGACTTATCGAGTAATAAATCAATCTTTCTTTCATCCAGGTTTACTGCCGCTACAGTCACTTCTACCGTATCGCCAAGCCTAAACTGGCGATGACCCGACTCACCGACCAACGCTTGTTTAACGTCGTCATAGTGATAATAGTCATCATCTAGGGATGTTATATGCACTAAACCGTCGATGTGGTATTCGGTAAGACGTATAAATAAACCAAAGTTTGTCACCGAGCTGACTACACCTTCAAAGGTGTCGCCGACGTGGTCGAGCATAAACTCACACTTAAGCCAATCGGCCACGTCACGGGTTGCATCGTCCGCGCGACGTTCTGTCATAGAACACTGTTCGCCTAACTGTTCAATTTCTTCAGCGGTGTAATTTTTCGCGCCACTTACCGCTTTTTTGCCTTGCTGCTTAGCAATAATGCCTTTCAGTGCACGGTGCACCACTAAGTCTGGGTAACGACGTATCGGTGACGTGAAGTGCGCATAGGCTTCTAGCGCCAAACCAAAGTGACCTACATTGTCACCATCGTACACCGCCTGTTTCATGGAGCGCAGCAACATGGTTTGAATAAGTTCTTCGTCTACTCGACCGCGAGTTTTAAGCACCACATCGGTAAACGCGGCAGGCTCGGCATCTTCAACAATGNNNGCACACGATACAGCGCTGGCGCTTCATGCTTTTCAAGCATAAGAGCCGCACTTACGTTTGCCATGATCATGCACTCTTCAATAAGCTTGTGTGCGTCGTTACGCACCAACGGCACAATATTTTCAATCTTGCGCTGGGCGTTGAATACGAACTTCACTTCTTGGGTTTCAAACTCAATGGCTCCGCGCTTGGCACGGGCTTTTTTAAGCGCGCGGTACAAGTCGTGAAGATTGCGTAAATGAGGTACATGAGGCTCGTAACGCTGATGAAGTTCTTTATCGCCCTGCAGAATATTCCACACTTTAGTGTAGGTTAAACGGGCGTGTGAGTTCATGACTGCTTCGTAAAACTGGAATTCTTCTAGTTTACCATTTGCACTGATGGTCATTTCACACACCATACATAGGCGGTCGACTTCAGGGTTTAATGAACACAAGCCGTTTGACAGTACTTCTGGCAACATAGGAATTACTTGGTCAGGGAAATAGACCGAGTTACCGCGCTGTTGCGCTTCATCATCAAGAGCTGAGCCTGTTCTTACATAGTGACTTACATCGGCAATAGCTACCCATAGCTGCCAGCCACCATCGTCGAGCGGTTCACAATATACCGCGTCGTCGAAGTCGCGGGCGTCTTCACCATCAATGGTAACAAGCGGAAGCTGGCGCAAGTCTATGCGACCTTCTTTGGCTTCTTCGGGCACTTGATCGGTTAGCTTTTCCACTTGCTTGGTTACGCCTTTAGGCCACTGATGTGGAATATCAAACGTACGAAGCGCCATTTCTATTTCCATACCTGGCGCCATATGCTCGCCGAGTACTTCAACAATTTTACCCACCGGGCTCATTTTACGGCGTGGACGCTGGGTAAGCTCTACCACGACCACCTGCCCCATACGGGCACCGTGCGTACTTTCTGGTGGAATGACAATTTCGTGCTGCAAGCGGCTGTCATCTGGCACGACCATGCCAAAACCTTGCTCAACAAAGTAGCGTCCAACAATAGGCTCGCTGCGAGGCTCAATGACTTGCGTTACAAATGCTTCTTTTCTTCCTCGGCGATCGGTACCACTGATACGCGCTTCTACCACATCGTCGTGAAGGAACAGATTCATTTGCCCTGCACTGATAAATAAGTCACCGCTTTTGTCTTCAGGACGCAAGAAGCCGTAACCGTCACGGTGACCAATAATTCGGCCTTTAATGAGCTCTTCACGGTTTTGAAGTATGTATTTTTTCTGTTTGGTGAATTGCACCTGCCCTTCGCGCTCCATAGCACGCAGTCGGCGCTGAATTCCAATTCGCGCTTCTTCGTCGAAGGCATTCACCAAGTTGCAGATATCAAGAAACGACAACGGCTTGTCGTGTTCTTTTAATAAGCTCATCAAATATTCGCGGCTGGCTACCGGATTTTCGTACTTCTCTCTCTCGCGCTGATAATGCGGATCATCACTCATGTATTTTAAATTTACCTTTCGTATTTTGTTCAACGTGTTTTCGTTTGTGGCTTAGTTCTTCAAAGCGCTGTAGAAAACATAAATATGATTGTTTAGACACACAAACCATATTTGGTTCATGTGGTTATTTGCTGCACAGTATAACAGTATTTGCGGTAAAACATTGACTGTTATTACGGAATCTCAACCTGACATCTGTATGTCATAAACACTCAGTATAAAAATGGGTTTTCGTTTTTGTTGCATGTGCGTTCAACAAAACAACCACATAACGAATTACCTTACGAACTTTATAAAGAGCAGGCATATGGATAGAAGATCGTTTATAAAGCTGTCGTCATTCGCAGGCGCGAGCGTGGCAGTGTCTACTGGGCTAGCGGGCTGCACTGTTAGCTCTTCGGCAAATAATCAACCACAAACGGATGCCACTTTTACTCATGGTGTGGCCAGTGGCGACCCATTAAAAGACGCTGTTATTATCTGGACACGCGCCGTGCCAGACTCGGGTGCAGGCCCAGGCTCGGGCTCAAAGTCAGGTTTAGCTAAGGCCGATATTTTGTGGGAAATGGCAAGCGATGCTGAGTTTGCCAACGTAGTAAGTAGCGGCTTGGTTGAAGCGAAAGCAATCCATGATTTTACCGTAAAGGTAGACGTAACGGGTCTTAGCCCTGCTCGTCGTTATTATTACCGCTTCAAAAGTGCTAATAACACAAGCCCTGTGGGTGAAACCCGTACGCTGCCTAAAGCCGATGTGTCTAACGTCACGTTCGGCGTATTTTCCTGCTCAAACTACCCTGCGGGTTTCTTCACACCTTATATGGAGGCAGCGAAAGATGACAACATCGATTATGTATTGCACCTTGGTGACTACATATATGAATACGATGGAGAGGGTTACGCTACTGAGCACGCCAAGGAAATTGGCAGAACCTATGCGCCTGATAACGACACCGAGCTTTACACTCTCACTGACTATCGCAACCGCTATGCGCTATATCGTACGGATGAAGGCTTGCTGTCGTTACATCAAAATAAGCCTTTTATTGTTGTGTGGGATGATCATGAGATTACCAATGACACCTATAAAGATGGCGCTGAGAATCACCAAGCGGATGAAGGCGATTTTTATACCCGCCGGGCTGCGGCAGTTCAAGCTTATTATGAATGGCTACCCATTCGCCCACCTTTTGGCACCGAGCGCTTAGAAATTTATCGTCAGTTTACTTTTGGTAAACTTCTTGACTTATACATGCTCGACACCCGCGTTCTTGCACGCGACAAACAGCTTGAATACGCCAACTATCGCGATACAGAAACAAAAGCGTTTGACCAAGCACGCTTTATGAAAGACATCGGCAACCCGAACCGCGGTTTACTTGGTGAAACTCAACGCAACTGGCTCCATTCGTCTATGCAGCAAAGCCAGGCTAAATGGCAGGTGTTAGGGCAACAACTATTAATAGGCCGCATGCTTTTCCCTGTATCTATTTTCAATGGCGTTGAACGCAAAGCAATACCTGATCATGTACATAGGCTCGCGAATATCAAACGTAAACAAAAGCAAGGTGGCGCACTTAGTGAGCAAGAGCTTGCACTTATCAATACCGTAATGCCTTATAACTTAGACGCGTGGGATGGCTACCCTGTTGAGCGGGAACAGGTGCTGATGCAGCTTAAGTCCATCGGCAAGCCAGTTATTGCCCTTGCCGGTGATACACATAACGCTTGGCACAATAAATTAACCCTTAAAGATGGCACAGAAGTGGGGGTTGAACTTGCTACACCAGGCGTAACATCACCCGGTATGGAACATTACCTAAGCATGGGGGATGAAAAAGCTAAAACCCTTGCGGATGACCTACCGCTTCTTATAGAAGACTTGCAGTACTGTAACCTTCACCAGAGGGGCTTTATGACATTGAGCGTTAGCGAAGACAGCGCAATAGCCACTTGGCACTATGTGGATGTAATTTTAACCAAAGCTGGAAAGGTGGTTAACACGCATAGCTTTGAGATTAAGGCATAGCTTTCTAAAATCTTATAAGCGTGTATAGGCTTGAGTCTATACACGTTATTTGTACAAGAAGAAACTATAAACGCTGTTTTACACCTCGCACAATGAGCTTAGTGCTTTCCACAAATAGTTTGTTTTTAATCTGCGCTCGGCCATTGCTGAGCATCATGAAGAACACGTAGTATTTCGATGCAATTTGTAATGATGTTTTCTCGATATATTACGATAAACGGCAGGCCATTAATCACAAGTTCCCGCGTATTCTTCAATCGGCCATGACGGCCTGCTCTAGGATGTTCTGATAAGACTAGGTGCGAACTATCAATAATGTTCATGACAACGTCAATAGCTACAGAGGGGCTATTTTCTTGAGCAATATGAGCTTCAATTTTCTCTAAATCGGTACCTGCAAGATCAGTCCATTTGAGCTGCACGCTTAGCCTCCCACTTAGCTTTGACACCAGTATGGTCGGTCAAACGTCCCTCATCAGCGGCTTTCACTCCTTTTTCCACCTCTTGAATAAACCACTCTTCGCGAGCAACAAACTGCTTGATGGCTTCGGCCATCAGCCACGCCCTAGGTCTATCCATTGCTTTAGCCATTTCGCCTACACGTGCAAGTGTTTCATCATCTAATCTCACTGAGGTAGCTTTTAAAGGCATGCAGATTCTCCGAGGTTCTTAAAGAATCTTTATTGTAACTGCACTAGCATTAAATGTCTTCTTTTGCTTTTCATCTACAAAGACAGAGTGCATGACATTATACTTAAATTGCACCAACTAAAATCAGAGTCTCTTATACTCCTTCTTATAACCCATATAATTTAAGTTACGCCCTATTCCCATCAAAATAGGGGCATAATGACGGGAATAGGTACTCTCTATTCTTTACTTCTAGAACTCGTAATAAACACGCACACCAGCAATGCGTGGCATCCCGCGTACGAAAGTAGGAATACCCAATCCACCGCCTGTATTACCAGCATCAATCAAGAATTCTTTATCAAACAGGTTGTTCATGTAAAACTCATAGGCAAACTTGCTGTTGTCTTGAAGCAGCTTCACCGATACATCAGTCAGTGAGTAAGTATCCTGAGAAAGACCAGGGTAATTGCTGCTTTCAAAAAACACTTCTGACTGGAAGCTGGTAAGCCAGTTAACATCAATGTCAAAACTGTCCATATTGAATACTTTGTTGATGTTTATTGCGCCGCTAACTTCTGGCGCTAAGCGAAACTTATTGCCACCGTACTGGAACTCAGATCCATCGGCAGTATTGTCTGCAAATTCAGCATCAAGGAAACCAAGGCTTGCTGTTAGCGTCAGCGTCTCGCTGTAGTTATAGGTCGCCATGCCTTCAATACCCGACATGGTCGAGTCGCCTACCGTTACAGTAATAGACTGTAAGGTTTCTGCGTCGGTAAAGCTTTGCTGATAATCGCTGTATTCGTAGGTGAAAATGGCACCTGAGAACAGGAAGTTCGCGCTTTGGTATTTAATACCTAAATCGTAACTGTCTACTATTTCAGGTTTAGTCACATTAACGCCACCTGCGTTAGCATCCACAACTGGTGAACGTCGTCCCCTAGCGTAGTTCGCGTATACGTTCCAGTTGTTATTAACATCATAGCTTACGGCAAAGCGCGGCAGGGTATCGTCAAAATCGCGCTCGGCATCGAACGTAAATGCACCATCTGCAGTAGTATAAGTATTACGGGTATAACGTGTTTCGTCTATATAGCGCACGCCAGCAGTAATGTTGATGTCGTCGGTAACAAAATACGACACCTCAGCAACATAAGACGCTATATCAAGTTCAGCTTCAAATATAAACGGCCCTTGTATCATAATAGGCGGCAGTGCAGGGTTAGAAATAGGAGAGCCATCTTCATTAAACAGTTGCGACACTAACATCGCACGCAGTGCTTCTATTTCTTCTAACGATTCGCCGGTAGCGATATTCTGATTTAGTGGAATGTTTGAGGTGGCCTCGAGCTGTGCTTTTACCGCATCGAAGGTACCACGTACAAATGGGTCGACCATTACATAATAGGGCAAAATAGAGTCGTCTTGAGTAATAGACGCACCTACAAACGCGGCCAATTTATCACCCGAGTCATACACTAAACGCATTGACGCACCTTTAAGCGTAGCGTCGTTATCGAAATAGGCATCTTGAATACGCAAAGCAGAACCGTCGGCGTCAAATCCCTCGCTTACCTCTACATCTTTATAGTATGCGTCGGCATGCAGACTAAGCATTTGGTTGAAATCGTAGTTTACGGTTAAGTCATAAGCTTGAAGCGTACGTTCAATGCCTAGTTCACTGCCTAAACTAAATTCGGCATCAGTAAAAGGGCTAGTATCTCCGCCATTGGGAGCGATAGAGCCAGATTTGAAGGCAATGCCCGGCTGATCGTTATACTCCATGGCTGCGCGCGCAATGATTTCAAGCTGATCGTAATTCGCTCGCCATGTTGCACGTAGTGCTTGCACCGACACACCCTGAAGATCTTCGCTGTTGCACGGCACTTCTTCACCAAGATGGTTGTACATGTTTGCGTTATCGTAATAGGAGTCAACGCTACAGGCATTGTTTTCTACAATGCCGTCCATTTCGCGATAAAGGCCTGCTATACGAAAACTGTGGTTGTCGTTAATAGGCTGGTTATACATGAATTCAAGTTCTTGCCCTTGCTCTGAGTTATAACCAACTTGTACCTTGCCTTCCTGTTCGAAGGTGGGAAGATTAGAATGAATACTTACCGCACCATTGGCTGCCGCCACACCAAACAAGGTTGGCTGGGGGCCTTTTAAAACCTCTACGCGCGCAATATCAAAAAGCGCGACGCTGGCTACCGTCTTTTTACTGATATCAAAGCCATCTTGATATACAGAGATGCGCGGCGTTGCCGACACCGAAGATACGTCGTCAGTCACGCCTCGAATATTAAAGGACGGTAAGCTTACAGCCTGCTCTTGAATTTGAACGTTAGGTAAAATTCGAGAAAGCTCATCAAGTTCCATGATATTGGTGCGCTCTAAGAACTCGCTACCTATTACATCCATAGTAACAGGCACATCCATAACGGACTGCTCACGCATTTGTGCGGTTACCGTAATCTCTTCTATGTAGTTATGTTCGTTTTCTGTGTCGGGCGCTACTTCTTGTGCAATTGCGGCGCTTGATAGCGCAAATGCAATTGTTGTGGCAAGCAGAGAGCGTGGATAAACCGTTCGTGGGTACAGAGGACGCATCAAATCATTCCTTTTGTGTGCTTATTGGGTGTTTTTTGTATTTTTTAAACATTTCGCCGACAGATTGGCGACATTGCCTAGTGTTTAGAAATATCAAAGCCCAAAAATGTAGAATGCTTTTGAGACGGTTCGATGAACTATCCGTGACATGTCAGAGGCAATTTTGTGACAAGTATTCTGTGCCCCGTTATGAAACCAAACAGAACTCAATTCTGTACAACAAAGTTGTGCAACCTCTATGCACAAAAGAACAATATCAGTACAATATTTAAGTAGGATAGAAAGAACTTTTAAATAAAAAGCGAAATGGAGACTGCAATGAAAAAACTAATGATGGCTACTGCTATGGGCGCTGCAACCTTATTGAGTGCTTGTAGCGCTGAGCACGGTACTACTCAATGTACCACTGCACCGGAAGCTGAATGGCAAAACCAAGATGCATTTCAAGCTCAGCTGTTAGCGCAAGGCTACAAAATTAATGAGTTTAAAGTAACTGACGGCAGCTGCTACGAAATTTACGGCTTCGATAAGGAAGAAAACAAAGTAGAAATTTACTTTAACCCTGTTGATGGCAGCATTGTTAAGAAAGAAATGCACTAAGCTCGTTTAAGCAAACGGTACATCGTACGCTTGCTTTAATACTTAATAAAAACGCTGCAAACTATTGCAGCGTTTTTGTTTAACCTTGAGAAAGTCACATAATGTTTAAAGCTAAAGACACGCCACCAGATGTTTATATATGGGACTGGGTTGTTCGCATGTGCCACTGGGGAATTGTTGCTGCTTTCACTACCAACTACTTTATTGTAGAGCCGGGCAGCCTTTATCACGAAATAGCGGGCTATACCGCCACACTACTAATATCCATTCGCGTTGCTTGGGGCTTTTATTCAACCAAAAGCACTACTCATAAACGGGCGAGCACTCAATACGCGAGCTTTTCCAACATTGCACTAAATAAGC
>LUMD01000519.1_pt1 | contig 10562 bp, 7 predicted proteins | sample 729651 | NCBI WGS metagenome assembly LUMD01 (sample SAMN03860272, study PRJNA289734) | marine metagenome | biome: seawater column; feature: ocean; material: water; isolation source: Red Sea water column Station 34 - depth 258m | place: Saudi Arabia: Red Sea | collected 2011-10-15 | depth 258 m | reverse complement strand
CTTACATCCTCAGTTACGCGTAACGTTATTTTCTGCTTTCTATTCATGGGGTTAACTGCATTCATCGTAGTAGGTGGCGTTAAGTCGGGAATTGAAAAGTGGTCAGTGAGACTTATGCCTACTCTGGTCATTCTTATCCTTGCATTGATTGTTTATGTAAGTCTTCAACCGGGTGCGGTAGAGGGCTGGTCAGCGTATCTAGTACCTGATTTCTCCCGTGTTTTAGATCCAGACTTGCTTATTAACGCAATGGGACAAGCATTCTTCTCTATGTCATTAGGTGTAGGTACGATGCTGGTTTATGGGTCATACCTAAGCAAGAATGAAAACTTACCGAGTATTGGTGCTTCTGTTGCTCTAGTAGATATTGGCGTAGCGGTTATTGCAGGTATGTTGATAATTCCCGCTATGTACGTTGCGCTAAATAATGGTGTTGAAATCTTCACACCGGAAGGCGCATTGATTCAAGGCGACACACTTATATTCAAGGTCTTACCTGCACTGTTTGATACAATTGGAACAGTAGGGCTTTTCGTTGCGTTTACCTTTTTTGCTCTAATGGCAATTGCAGCAGTCACGTCGTCAATTTCAATGCTAGAAGTACCCGTTGCATTTATGGTAGAGAGTAAGGGCCTTCAACGTAAGAAAGCCGTCTTGCTGATGTCATCAGTAATTTTCGCACTTAGCTGCATCATTATTTTAAATTTTGAAACCTTGTTTGGCTTTGTTATCGCATTAACTACCGAGTATAGCCAACCGTTGCTAGGACTCGCCTTGTGTATTTTCGCGGGTTGGGTGTGGCGCAGAGATGCAATACTCGATGAACTTAAACAAGGTGATCAGTTTGCTGAACACAGCATTTTCTGGAAGATTTGGCCTTGGTACGTACGCTTTGTGTGTCCCGTTATCATTGCGCTTATGTTCTACCGCTCAGTCTTCTAAAGCATTCTGGTAAAAAGCGGACAGCACGCTTAACGCGTTACAAATACAATAATAAGGTTTTTGAATTCGACATGACGAACAAAGAAATAAAAACACCGTCACTTCTTGATGCATTACTTCCTATTCTTGCATTAGTCGTAATGATGGGAAGCGCAGTTTATCTTTTTGCAGATAACTCTTCATATGGCCCTAACCAAATTGCTCTTCTTTTAGCCATGGGCTTGGCTGCCATTATCGGTATGAAAAATGGTTATAGCTGGAAGACAATCGAGAAGGGCATCGTTGATGGTATCTCTATGTCTTTGGGCGCCTGCTTAATTCTACTAGCCGTGGGTTCACTCATTGGTACGTGGATGCTTGCTGGAACCGTACCCACGCTTATTTATTTTGGTTTAGAGTTGCTTAACCCTTCGTTTTTCTATGCTGCTGCTTGTTTAATTTGTGCAGTTGTTGCAATGAGTATTGGCAGTTCATGGACCACTGCCGCTACAGTGGGTGTTGCGTTAATGGGCGTTTCTGCAGGCATGGAAATGTCGGCAGCAATCACGGCTGGGGCAGTGGTGTCTGGCGCTTATTTTGGCGATAAAATCTCACCTTTGTCAGAGACAACTAACTTGGCGCCAGCTGTTGCGGGTACCGATTTATTTGAGCATATTCGCTACATGCTTTGGACAACCATTCCAAGCTTTGTTATTGCACTTATTCTATTTACGATTCTAGGCTTTAGCGAAGTCGGTGAAGCCAAAGCAGAACGCATTGAACAAATGCAATTATTGTTAAATGAATCTTTTGATTTGGGCTGGCACTTACTTGTTCCATTAGTAGTTCTGCTAACGTTAGCCATTAAAAAAATGCCTGCATTCCCGGCAGTGTTCATGGGTGCCTTGCTAGGTGGCATATGGGCTGTTGTGTTTCAGTGGGACGTAGTTACCTCTATGGCAAGTAGCGACGATTCAGTGAATGTTGGCGCGCTGAAAGTGGTCTGGACTGCGCTATTTGATGGCGTAAGCTTTTCAACGCCCGACGAGAACTTAAATAGCTTACTTTCTCGTGGCGGTATGTCTTCCATGTTAAATACCATTTGGTTGATCATTTGTGCTATGTCGTTCGGTGCTGTATTAGAGCGTGTTGGACTATTAAAGCGTGCAGTTTCAGCCATACTCATTGGCGCTAAATCTGCTGGCGATATGGTGAGTCGAACTATTCTTACCTGTTTTGGTACTAACTTGGTTACTGCCGACCAATACATCTCAATTGTAATGCCTGGTCGTATGTATAAAGAAGAATTCAAAAAGCGTGGCTTAGACCAGCTGAATCTTTCTCGCAGCCTTGAAGACGGCGGCACGCTAACGTCACCACTTATTCCTTGGAACACGTGTGGTGCTTACATGCACAGCGTTTTATTAGTTAACCCATTTGATTACGTTTTCTATGCATTCTTCAACGTAATAAACCCGATCCTTGCTGTTGTTTACGCGTATTTAGGTATTAAGATTTTACGTATTACGCCACCACATGTTGAAGTAAACAGCAAAGGTACGGTTTAACAACACGTTCCAACTAACCCCACGTAGGCTTTCTTCTAGGAGGATCTATGTCAGTTCAAGCTAAACGCCGGGCGGATTATCAGCCGCCCGCTTTTTCAATAGCGACAGTTGACCTACATATAACGCTTCACCCAACTCAAACTAAAGTTATTAGTACATTAGCGGTAACTCGCAGCGGCGCACATAATATTCCTTTAGTCCTCGATGGCGATAATTTATCGCTAGATTCCATTGCTATAAACGGCACGCCTTTATCTACCAGTGAATACACAGTAACAGATAGTTCACTAAGCATTGTTACTGACCTGGATGACTTCGTATTAGAAATTACCAATACGATTGCCCCTGAACAGAATAAAGCACTGGAAGGTTTGTATTTATCAGGTGGTGCTTATTGCACGCAGTGTGAAGCGGAAGGTTTTCGCCGCATTACCTATTTTCTAGACCGTCCCGATGTTTTATCGGTCTACACAGTAACCGTGGTTGCCGATAAATCAGTGCCTATGCTGCTAGCAAACGGCAACCCTGTAGAGAAAGGCGATATAGACGAGAACACACACTTCGTTAAATGGCACGACCCACACCCGAAACCTTGCTACCTATTTGCACTTGTCGCCGGCGACTTTGATTTACTCACCGATAGCTACACGACTACGAGTGGAAAAAAGGTTGCACTAGAACTTTATGTTGATAAGGGTAAAAAGTCTCAAGGTGTCTTCGCATTAGAATCGCTCAAGCGGGCGATGAAGTGGGACGAAGATGTTTTTGGTTTAGAATACGACCTTGATATTTACATGATTGTTGCCGTTGACTTCTTCAATATGGGAGCGATGGAAAACAAAGGGTTAAATGTATTCAACAGTAAGTTTGTATTAGCTGATCAAAAGAGTGCGACTGACGATGACTTTTTTAATGTGGAGTCGGTAATCGCGCACGAATACTTTCACAACTGGACAGGCAACCGGGTTACCTGTCGCGATTGGTTCCAGTTAAGTCTTAAAGAAGGCTTAACCGTTTTTAGAGATCAACAGTTCAGCGCTGATATGACTTCAGCATTGAGCAACCGTATAAAACATGTTCGTGTCATGCGTGAACACCAATTTGCAGAAGACGCAAGCGCAATGAGCCACCCGATTCGCCCTGAAGAAGTTATTGAGATGAACAACTTCTATACGGTGACGGTTTATGACAAAGGCGCAGAAGTTATTCGCATGTTCCACACATTGTTAGGGGCTGATGGCTTCAGACGTGGAATGGATGAATACTTTAGACGGCACGATGGTCAGGCAGTAACGTGTGACGATTTCATTTCAGCCATGCAGTCAGCCACTGATTTAGATTTAACCCAATTTGCGCGCTGGTACAGTCAATCGGGTACGCCGGTAATTTCAGTTGAGCATAGTACTGAAGATGCTGAAAATGGCGCAGTGAAGCATACTTTCACACTGTCACAGCACACGCCGGCCACCTCTGATCAAAGTGAAAAGCTTCCGCTGTACATACCAGTAAACATCGAAATTATCGACGAGAAGGGTCATACCTATACAGATAATGAGTCGGTCATTCAAAACGGAATGGTTATTCTTAAAGACGCCTCCATGCGCTTCACTGTCAACGCAGAGACTGACCAATTGACGCCCGTAGTGTTGGGTAATTTTTCTGCTCCAGCAAAGGTAGAAAACCCGCTGGGAATAGGTTCGTTACTTACTATCTTTAAATATGCTCAAGACCCGTTTAATCGATGGGACGCAATGCAAACTTTGTATGACCGCTGTGTTAAACAACTAGAAGAGTCACCTGGTTCTGCCATTAGTAATGACATCTGGGACGGTATCAAACACGCGATAGCACAAGAGCAAAACAATCTTGAGTTGCTAGGTGAGTGTTTGGTTATCCCTTCGTTTGAAACCTTATGTCAAAGCCGCAGCAATATTAACGTTTCTGCACTTTCGAAAGCGAGAAAGGCATTTTGCGACCAGTTTGCTCGTGCACTAGAGCAAGAATTATTACAAGTTTTCAACAATATCGAGAAAACGTCATATCAATATAACCAAGAAGCTGTCAATCAACGACGTTGTAAAAATGTGGTGCTCGCTCACTTGGCGAGATTGTCACAGCATGAAAGCCTCGTTGTGTCTCAGTTTGACACCGCCGATAACATGACTGACACACTAGGTGCGTTGCGAAGTGCCCAGCACTGTAGTGCATCCACCTTTGATAGGTTAATGGAAAGATTCGAAGAAACATGGAATCATGATCCTCTTGTGTTGGACAAATGGTTCGCGCTTCATGCGACACAAAATCGCGACGATATTTTCGCCACTATCACTATGTTGTGCGAACACCCACAGTTCGCGATGAGTAACCCTAACCGCGTTCGTTCTGTTATAGGTAGTTTTGCATTCTATAATAGTGAAAGGTTCCACGCGCTCGATGGCAGCGGATACAAATTCGTTACCGACTATTTACTTAAGCTAGACGCAGTAAATCCACAGGTAGCGGCGCGTATTGTGACACCTTTAACCCAATGGCAAGGCTTTGCAAGCGAACACCAGGTTCACATGAAGCAGCAACTTGGGCGCTTGCTTAATCACAAAGGCCTAAGTAAAGACGTGTTTGAAAAAGTAAGTAAAAGCCTTGCTTATGACAAGCATTAGACCGTCTGACTCCGTCTTTTATTTTTCGATAAACGCACCTTATCAGCAATGTGAGGTGCTCTATGTTCCGTCAATGCCGGACGTGGTAATGGTTAGTGAGTCAGGAATTAGCGTTCAGGTTCCTACTAATCGGTTGCGCCAGTTTGTGACATCGGATGGCATCAAAGGTCGTTTTAGGATGATTGTCGATGCGAACAAAAAAATTAAATCTTTCGAAAGGCTCGCCTAGGGCCTTTCTATTCCAAGCTCACCCTCCAAATAGTTTTGGTTCTGAAATTCTCTTGAAAAAGCTTTAGTCAGTTAAAGCTTCGAATCCCTTCGCTAATACGTAATTTGCCTCAACATTCCTTTGCAACAAATTTGTACAATTTTCCTGCAAGTATATAAATGCCTTTTATACTGACAATAAAGCAATAACTATTTGATACGACTAATGTTGTAAATTTTGTTAACTGGTAGGATTAGTTCTTGCGGTTATGGCAAAATGATGTAATGATTTTGTTAATCGTTATGGTTGGTCATGATGTCACGTATTAAGTCACATCGACTTGGGAGTATAAAAATATGAAAAACGGGCCTAGCGCTTTTAAGATATCACCGGTAGCAGCGGGAGTTCTCTCACTGCTAGGTGCTGCTGCAGTACCAGCACACGCTGCAAATTGGCAAGTAGGTGATGTAAGTATTTCTTTAGATTCAACATTTACATTAGCTACAAGTATTCGAACAGAGGCACGAGATTACAGCCTTATTGGTAACAGTAACCATCCTCAATTCGACTGGAGCGGTTATCACGCAGCTTTCAACCCTATATACCCAAGTGCCGATGTGTGGGCGCTGGCAGATGGCGGTTACTCAACTAACGGTGATTTGGGTAACCTTGCGCACGATCCAGGTGACGCATTTGCAACGCAAATTTCAGGAAGCCATGAATTAGATGTTAATTTTGGTGACTATGGTTTCTTCGCCCGTGGCTTCTGGTTCTACGACTTCGAGCAAATGGACGGCGATCGCCCATATTCTAACCCGATTACGGGCAACCAATACGACCTGTGCCAAGATCCTGAAGCAGAAGACCTACTTTGTACCGATGTACGTTTATACGATGCATTTTTCTACGGCGATTGGTGGATTGGTGACAAGCCGCTTACACTTCGCGTAGGTCGTCAGGTAATCAGCTGGGGTGAAAGTACTTTCATTCAGCATGGTATTAACACTACTAACCCTGTAGACGTTACCCGTGCACGCGCACCAGGCGCAGAACTGAAAGAAGTATTCCTTCCTGTAGGTATGGTATACGCGTCATTAGGTTTAACAGATACTGTTAGTATTTCTGGTTACTATCAATACGAGTGGGAACGCAGCTGGCTTCCAGTATCTGGTAGCTACTTTGCCGGTAACGATTTTGCGGGTGAGGGCGGTCAACGCCAGAATATTCAGCTTGGCTTCAGTGGTAACCCTGATATCGACTTAGATCACCTGTTAAGTGCTTTAAATGGCTACGGTGACTTACTTCGTTCAGGCGCAAATCCAGCTGATATTTCGCAAGCTTACCTTGCTTATCCTACAAAGGTAGCTATTCGTGGCTTCTCGGATGAAGCGCACAACGATGCAGATGATCAAGGCCAGTATGGTTTGCGTTTAACCTGGTTTGCTGAGAACTTGAACGAAACTGAATTCAGTTTCTATCACATTAATTATCACAGCCAACGTCCGCTTATTTCTGGTAAAACTTCAGACTTTACTGCTGAAGGCATTGGTGCAGATCTCGCGTTCCTAGCGTCTAATACCGTTACTCGCGACAACATCACTGAACTGGGTGCATTTACACAGTCAGAGTTCTTCTACCCAGAAGATATCAAACTTTATGGTATGAGCTTTAACACTAATATCGGTACTACGGCTCTTGCGGGTGAATTTGCTTACCGCGTGGATGAGCCGCTTCAAATCGATGATGTTGAATTGCTTTACATGGGTATGCCAGAGCAGCTTGCGAATGCTGGGCTACGTCCTGATTTAGGAGGTATTTCACAGCTAAACAATATCGGAAGAGCAGTAGGACCAGGCGAGACAGCGGAAGGTTATCTATTCTCTGATACATGGCAAATGCAGTTTACTGCCTCACACGTATTTGGGCCTAAATTTGGTTCTGACAACTTCGTACTATTAGGCGAAGTAGGCTATGTGAACGTTGTAGATATGCCAGATCCAAACGTAATTCGTTTAAATGCGCCTGGCACAGCACGTACGCCGTCACTAGAGCCTATCAATGGCAATAGTCGTGAAGGTTTACACCAAGCGCTATCAGGCGGACCAGAGACTAACCCGTTTGCTACTGACGATGCGTGGGGTTACCGTTTACTTGCTGTTGCTGACTACAACGACATCATGGCCGGAATTAACTTACGTGCTCGTGCTACATTCTCTCACGATGTAGAGGGTACAACACCAGACCCTCTATTCCTTTTCACAGAAGATGTTAAGTCTGCTGCAATTTCATTGACGTTCGACTACCTAAGCAAGTGGTCAGCAACGGCGTCGTACAGCGCTTTCTGGGGCGGCATTGGTACTACTAATGCGCTATCAGACAGAGACTTCGTTTCATTTAACATCAAATATGCAATCTAAGAGTGGTATTTATGATTAGAAAAGTAGGAATTATCGCTGCGGCTTTGTCGCTTGCTCTGTCAGGTGCAAGCGCGATGGCAAAGGTGTCTGACGCAGATGCCAACAAACTAGGTAACGAATTGACGCCACTGGGCGCTATGAAAGCAGGTAATACAGACGGCAGTATCCCAGCGTGGACTGGCGGTATTACTTCAGCACCAGCGGGTTATACGGTAGGTGATCATCACCCAGACCCATATCCTGAAGATAAGGTGCTATTTGAAATTACTGCACAAAACTACAAAGAGTATGCAGAGTTCTTATCTGAAGGTCAGAAAAAGCTTTTCGAAGCTTACCCTGAAACCTTCCGTATGCCGGTTTACCCAACGCGCCGTTCTGCGTCTAACCCGCAGGCTGTTTACGACGCAACTAAGGTAAACGCAACTAGCGCTGAGCTATTAGACGGCGGTAACGGAATTAAAGGTGCCGTACTCGGTATTCCTTTCCCAATCCCTCAAAACGGTCTTGAGGCAATTTGGAACCATATACTTCGCTATCGTGGTGAAGCGGTTCAGCGTAATGGTGGTCAAGCTGCAGTAACAAATGGCGGTGATTACAACGTAATCGGTTTTGACGAGCAGTTATTAATTAAGTACGCGGAAGAAGGTGCTACACCAGACTAAACCTGCACGTTTGGCTGGAACCGCATTACTTGTTCATGAAACGGTTGACCAGGTTAAAGAGCCGCGTAAAGCATGGACCTACAACACGGGTCAGCGCCGTGTACGTCTAGCACCAAACATTGCTTATGATACACCTGGAACTGCAGCTGATGGCCTTCGTACTACCGATGACTTTGATATGTTTAACGGCTCACCAAACCGTTACAACTGGAAGTTAGTGGGTAAGAAAGAAATGTTCGTTGCATACAACAACTATGCACTTCATTCAGATAATGCGAAGTACGATGACATCTTAAAACCAAACCACGTTAATCCAGACCTAACACGCTGGGAAAAACACCGCGTTTGGGAAGTAGAAGCCACATTGAAAGACGGTTTCCGTCATATTTATCAAAAGCGTGTATTCTTCATTGATGAAGATAGCTGGCAAATTCAAGTTGCTGATATGTATGATAATCGTGGCGAACTTTATCGCGTTGGTGTAGCGTATGGTGTGAACTATTATGAAGTTCCAACTCAGTGGTCAACGTTAGACGTTTACCATGACTTGAACTCACGTCGTTACCTGGCCATCGGCCTAGATAACGAAGAAGAAATGTACGACTTCACCGTACGTCCTCGAGATGTGGAATTCACACCTCAGGCGTTACGACGAGAAGGTATGCGCTAATCGCCTTACACAACAAACGGTTGGCAATTGCCAGCCGTTTTTGTATGCAGACAATTATAAATAGGGGGAATGGTTAATTATGAAAAAAACCATTGCAGCGTGCATTGCCGCCACTTTCGCAGTTAATTACTCTACAACTGCATTCGCCGAAGAAGCATTCATGGCACCATTGGTCGAGCAATCAGTTCTTTTGGACATAGACGCTGATAAATTTGTCGTTATTGTCGGTGAACGCGGTCACGTGTTAGTTTCAGAAGATGGTGAGGCATTTAATCAAAAAGCCGTACCAACAGAGTCAACGCTTACAGCAACTACCGTTGTAGGTGATAATATTTGGGCAGTAGGTCACGACGCTGTCATTCTTCATTCTTCAGATAAAGGCGAGACGTGGGAGATTCAAAATTTCCAACCCGAACTCCAGCGCCCATTTTTAGACGTATTATTCTTTGACGAAAAGCAAGGTATTGCTACAGGCGCTTACGGCTTGTTCTACCGCACATTAGACGGAGGCAAAACGTGGAATGCTGAGCGTCATGCCAGTTTACTTGACCCAATGGATCAAGAGTATCTAGAAGACATCCGCAAAGAAAACGAAGAATTCTATCAGCAAGAGCTTGAGTCTATTTTACCCCATTTAAATCGAGTTACCCTTGACGGTGATACGCTTTACCTGGCGGGTGAAGCTGGACTGCTAGCAAAAAGTAACAATATGGGCGAATCGTGGGAGCGATACTACGTCGACTATACTGGGTCTTTTTTCGATATTAAGCCGCTTGATGAAAATACCGTACTCGCCGTGGGCCTTCGCGGAAACATATTTGTAAACAGAAATGAAGGTGAGTGGGAGTATGTACAAACCTGTTCCACTAGCACACTTAATTCAATTCTAATTGGTTCTGAGTCTAAGGTTTATGCATTAGGCAACAACGGTATGATGGTTAGCGCACAGCGACCGCTTCCTACGAGTATGCGAGACCCTTACGCATCCGTTTCGGATTGCGAGGCAGACGAGGGCATTGTAGTTTCTCAAATTAAAGACAAAGCCGCGCTTCTTAATGCAACACAGTTTAATGGTAAAAACATAGCCGTAACTGCAAATGGCATTAAAACGTTGAATTTAAAATAGGGCAGTATAAGAACAATGACCCATTTTCTTGAAAAATTAGTATTTGGAAACCGCAAGATTGTCGTGGCCCTGTTTGCCATAGCGACAGTGTTCCTAGGTTACCAAGCTTCTCAAATGCGCTTAGACGCAGGGTTTGAAAAGAATATACCGTTAAATCACGAATACATGAAAACCTACATTGAGCACCGCCAAGATTTTGGTGGAGCCAACAACATCTTGGTTTCGGTGTGTGATAAAAACGATAATATCTATAATCAAAACTTCTTCGATACCTTAAAGAACGTTCACGACCAGCTCTTCTTCATAAATGGGGTGAACCGTTCGTTAGTTACT
>LUMD01001976.1_pt1 | contig 10582 bp, 9 predicted proteins | sample 729651 | NCBI WGS metagenome assembly LUMD01 (sample SAMN03860272, study PRJNA289734) | marine metagenome | biome: seawater column; feature: ocean; material: water; isolation source: Red Sea water column Station 34 - depth 258m | place: Saudi Arabia: Red Sea | collected 2011-10-15 | depth 258 m | reverse complement strand
GGTCAGGCGGTCTCGTCATCATCGGCGGGCGCATCAGACGAGCCGTCCTCGGCAGGCGCCTCGGGGACCGCCTCCCCGTCGTCGACGACAGGAGCCTCCTCGTCGGCGGGCGCATCAGACGAGCCGTCCTCGGCGGGCGCATCAGACGAGCCGTCCTCGGCGGGCGCGTCGTCGGTGGCCTCCTCGACGGCTTCGGCCCACTCCCCGGCCGACACAGCCGGACCACCCTCGGCGGGCTGCCAGACCTGCTCGCCGGTCGCCTCGTTGACGACCCACTCGCCCTCGGCCCAGTCGACCTCGGCGTAGGCGGCCTCCTCGGCGACCTGGGTCTCGCTCTTGATGTCGATCCGCCAGCCGGTCATGCGGGCAGCCAGGCGGGCGTTCTGCCCCTCCTTGCCGATCGCCAACGACAGCTGGTAGTCCGGAACGATCACCGTGGCGGTACCCGTGCCCTCGTCGATGAGAACCTCCTTCACCTTGGCCGGCGACAACGCCTTCATGACGAAGTCCTCCGTGTCCTCGGAGAACGGCACGATGTCGATCTTCTCACCCCGCAGCTCGTTGACGACCATGCGCACACGGGCGCCACGGGCGCCGACACAGGCCCCCACGGGATCGACGTTCCGGTCGTTGGACGCCACCGAGATCTTGGTGCGGTGTCCGGGCTCCCGAGCGCACGCCCGGATCTCGACGACGCCGTCGGCGATCTCGGGGACCTCCAACTCGAACAGGCGCTTGATGAGGCCCGGATGGGTCCGGCTCACCACGATCTGGGGGCCCTTGGCGGTCTTGCGGACCTCGACGATGTACGCCTTGAGGCGCGTGTTGGCCTCGGGCCGCTCGTAGGGCACCTGCTCGGCCTGCGGCAGCAACGCCTCGACCCGCCCCAGGTCGAGCAGCGTGTAGCGGGAGTCCGACTGCTGGATCATCCCGGTGACGATGTCGCCCTCGCGTCCCGCGTACTCCTCGTACTTGAGGTCGCGCTCGAACTCGCGGATGCGCTGCGTCATGACCTGGCGGGCCGTCTGCGCCGCGATGCGACCGAAGTCGTCGGGCGTGACGTCGAACTCGTCGCCGACCGGCTCACCCTCCTCGTCGAGGTCCTGGGCGAACACCCGGATGTCCATCGAGTCGGGGTCGATGGTGACCCAGGAGAATTCGTGGGCTCCGGGGGTCCGCTTGTAGGCGGTCTCGAGGGCGTCCGCCAGCGCCCCGAACAGCGCATCGACCGAGATGCCCCGCTCGTCGGCGAGCAGCTGGAGGGCCTCCATCATGTCCTGGTTCATCGTCCAACCTCGCTTTCGTCGGTGGTGGGCTGCGGTGCCCGCCCCCGGTCGCTCGACTTCCGGGCGGCCCCGGAGTCCCATTCGAAGACCGTGCGTGCCTTCTGGATCTCGTCGTACCGGAGGGCACGCACGTCGCCCACCGGGGTGCGGACGGTGATGCCGTCCGAGTCGGCCTGTTCGAGGGTCCCCACCAACCGGCGCTCGCCCTCGACATCGGGTGTGGTCTTGACCGTTATCGAGGCGCCCACTACCCGGGCGAAGTGTTCGGGACGGCGCAGCGGGCGCTCGAGGCCCGGGCTGCTGACCTCGAGGGTGTAGCGGCCGGGCAGCGGGTCCTCGTGGTCCAGCGCCCGCGACACCTCGCGGGTCAGGACGGCAATGGCGTCCATGCCGACGCCGTCCGGGTGGTCGACCGTGACCCGCAGGACGCCGCCGTTGTACTCGACGTCGAGGAGTTCGACGCCGACGCGTTCACAGAGGGGCGCGCAGAGGTCACCGACCCGGTCGGTCACACCCATCGCTCCTCCTGATCGTTCCTGCCGGTGCCGGCCGGCGGGCCGGACACCGCTGTTCGTCGCGCACCTCACCCGACGAAAACGAAAGGCGTGGGCAGGGCCCACGCCTCGTCGCCGGAGCGATGCACGCGGCGCAAAGCATACCGGCTGGGTTCTCCACGCGCCGCCGGAGGCGGGGTCGCCGACACGAAATGACACGGGCGCCGCAGGCGCCTCAGCCGGTGCGGCGGCGGATCTCCTCGATGCGGGCACCGGCATCGTTGGCGTCGTCACCCTGCTCGGCCAGCAGCCCCTCGCGGTCCCGCTCCGCCTCCCGGGCCGCCCGGTCGGTGTCGACCCGCGCCAGGGCCGCCTCGGCACCGTGCTCGTGGATGAAGTCCGCCCACTCGACCAGCGCCTCGACCATCTCGTCCTCGGCCACGACAGCGGCGTTCTGACCCTTAACGAACAGGTGGCCCCGACGACGACCGGCGGCGATGCCGAGGTCGGCGTCGCGTGCCTCGCCCGGCCCGTTGACCACGCACCCCATCACGGCCACCTGCAGTGGGATCTCCCGGTCGGCGAAGGCCGACATGGCCTCCTCGGCCACCGCAACCACGTCGATCTCGGCCCGACCACAGCTGGGACAGGCGATCAGGTCCACGTTCTTGCGTTCACGCAACCCCAGGGACTCGAGCAGCTGGCGGCCCGCCCTCGCCTCCTCGACGGGGTCGGCGGTGAGCGAGTAGCGGATCGTGTCGCCGATCCCCTCGGCCAGCAGCGTGGCGATCCCGGCCGTCGACTTCACGAGTCCCGCCGGCGGTGGCCCCGCCTCGGTGACGCCCAGGTGCAACGGGTGGTCGGTCACCTCGGCCAGCTGACGGTAGGCCTCGATCATCAGCGGCACGCTGGACGCCTTCACGGAGATCTTGATGAGGTCGAAGCCGACCTCGGCGAAGTAGCCGATCTCGTCCAGTGCCGACTCGACCATGGCCTCGGGCGTGACCCGGCCACCGTGCTTCTCGTAGAGGTCGGGATGCAGCGACCCGCCGTTGACGCCGATCCGGATCGGAACCCCGCGGTCGCGGGCCTCGGCGGCGACCGTGCGGATGTGCTCGGGCCGACGGATGTTGCCCGGGTTGAGGCGCAGGCAGTGGACGCCCGCCTCCAGCGCCGCCAGCGCCATCCGGTACTGGTGGTGGATGTCGGCCACGATCGGCACCGGCGAACGGGGCACGATGCGGGCGAGGCCCTCGGCCGCCTCGATCTCGTTGCAGGTGCACCGAACGATGTCGGCGCCCGCCATGGCCAGGTCGTAGATCTGCTGGAGCGTCGCCTCGTGGTCCGCCGTGCGGGTCACCGTCATGGACCGCTACCGGCGACCCGCCGGCAGCCGCCGGGCGAGGCGGGTGCGCCGGGCCTCAACCGAAGTCGGGCAGGTCGACCAGGTCGCGGTAGAGGGCAATGAGGGCCAGGGCCAGCAGGAAGGTGACCACCACCCACGTCAACTGGGCCAGTTTTGCGGCGTCGGCGAAGTGGCGACGACCCCGACGCGAGCGCAGGCGTTCGTACGTGGCGATGGCGATGTGCCCACCGTCCAGAGGGAGCAGCGGCACCAGGTTGAACACCCCCACGAACACGTTCACCAGCACCACGAACCACAGGAAGTTGTAGGCCCCCGAGTCGAAGGCGGCGTCGCCGAGGCGCACGGCGCCGTAGATCGACAGGAGCCGGTTCTCCTCCTCCGGGCCGCTGGTCGTCACCGTCGGAACGCCCTCGATGCCCCCCGACTCGACCGCCCCGCCGACGAAGCCCGAGATGCCGCCCGGCGTGAAGAACCGCAGCAGCGCCCATGTCGACTCCCACAGCAGGTCGCCCATCGTCGACGTCGCCTCGACGACGCCGTCGACGGGACCGAGCGGCTCCAGCGGGTGCTTCGGCGAGACGCCGAAGAAGCCGACCACCGCTGCCGAGGTCACGCCCACGACCGAGTCGTCGACGCGTCGGACGGTCAGCCGATGTGGCGTTCCGACCTCGACGCGGTCCACGACATCGGCCCAGGCCGCCGTGGTCACGCCGTCGACCGCGACGATCCGGTCGCCCGGGTAGAGACCCGGGAAGGCCGCCGCGCCGCCCGACGACAGACGCTCACCGATCGTGACCGAACGCACCAGCCGCGTGCCGCTGCGCTCGATCTCGACGGCGAGCACCCGGCCGGGCGCCGCCCGAACGACCTCGCCGAAGCGGTCGAAGTCGGCCACCGGCCGGCCACCCACCGAGAGGATCCGGTCCTCGGCCAGAACGCCCGCCTCCTCGGCAGCCGTCGCCGGCACCACCGACCGCACCACCCACGACCCGGTGTCCGGGCGCCCCAGCGCCACGAAGATCACGACGAGGAGCAGGCCGGCAAGGAGGAACTGCGTTGCCGAGCCGGCCAGGGCCACCGCCAGGCGCCGCGGGTACGACTGCTGCCGGTAGGTGCGGTGCTCCACCTCGGGCTCGACCTCGTCCAGGTTCGTCATCCCGGTGATCCGCACGTACGCCCCTGCCGGGATCGCCTTCACCCCGTACTCGGTCTCGCCGCGCTGGACCGACCACACCCGGGGCCCGAAGCCGATGAAGGCCTCGGTGACCTGCATGCCGGCCCAACGGGCCACGACGAAGTGGCCCAGTTCGTGCACGACCAGCATCACCACGAACGAGAGGACGACCGCCAGCATCGAGAGTCCGAACCAGAAACCGAAGGCGGCCGTGCTGCCCAACAGCAGCAGCAGCCGGGTCCGCCGGTCGCCGGCGGTGAGCGCCCTGCGGGTCACGCCACCGCCTCCACCCGGGCCATCGTGGCGGCCCGGGCCCGGGCATCGGCGTCGAGTACCGCGTCGATGCTGTCCGCCGGCAGGTCCGGCCAGGCCTCGAGGACGTCGGCCAACACCTCCGCGATGCCGATCCACGACAGCCGCCCGTCCAGGAAGGCGGCCACCGCAACCTCATTGGCGGCGTTCAGCCAGGCGGGTGCCGTGGCGCCCAGCCGCCCGGCGGCGAACGCCAGGTCGAGGCACGGAAAGGCCGCCCGGTCAGGCGGCTCGAAGTCGAGGTGCAGCGCCCCGGTCCAGTCGATCGCCCCGAACGGCACGTCGAGGCGGTCCGGAAAGGCGAGGGCATAGCCGATGCAGGTCCGCATGTCGGGGTGCGACAGTTGTGCCATGGTCACCCCGTCGCGGAACGACACCATCGAATGCACGATCGACTGGGGGTGCACGACCACGTCGATCCGGTCGTAGTCGATGTCGAACAGCTCATGCGCCTCGATCACCTCGAGGCCCTTGTTCATGAGGGTCGACGAGTCGACCGTGATCTTGGGGCCCATCGACCAGGTCGGATGGGCGAGGGCGTCCTCGACGGTCACACCGGCCAGGTCGGCCCGGCTCCGTCCCCGGAACGGGCCACCCGAGGCCGTCAGCACGATGCGTTCGACCTCCACCCGGTCGCCGCCGCGCAGGCACTGGTGGACGGCACAGTGCTCGCTGTCGACCGGCAACAGCTCGGCGCCCGGCGTGGCACGGGCCGCCCGCACCACCGGTCCGGCCGCGATGAGGGACTCCTTGTTGGCGAGCCCCAGACGGCGCCCGGCTTCGAGCGCTGCCATCGTGACCGGCAGGCCGGCGAAGCCCACCACGCCGTTGACCACCATGTCGGCCGCCGTGGCCGCCTCGGCCATCGCCATCTCACCGGCCAGCAGCTCGGTCCCGTCGGGCAGCCGGTCCGCCAGGTCGGCGGCCAGCGAGGCGTCGGCGATCGCCACCACCGACGGCCGGAACCGCTCGGCCTGTTCGGCCAGGAGGTCGACCGAGCGGGCGGCACCGATGGCGACCACGTCGTACCGGTCGGGGGCGGCCGCAGCGATGTCGAGCGTCTGGGTGCCGATGGAGCCCGTCGACCCCATCACCGCCACGCGGGAGATCACGGTGCAGCCCGTCGAGTCGCCGGCGGGGGCGTCGTCGCCATGGCGCGGAGCCTAACGGTGGCCACCGTGAGCGCCCGGTGGCTGAAGTCCGGGATCAGGCCCCGAACAGGTCGAGCATCCGGGCCGTGTAGTACGTGGCCGGAAGGACGAAGAGCAGGGCGTCGAACCGGTCGAGCAGCCCGCCGTGGCCCGGCAGCACGCTGCCCATGTCCTTGATGCCGAGGTCGCGCTTGATCATCGACTCGCAGAGGTCGCCCAGCGGCGCCGCGATGGCAGCCACGATGCCGAGCACGGCTACCGACGTGAGGTCGCCGGGATCCTGGCCGAACGGGGTGATGCGGCCCACCACCAGCACGCAGACCGCGAAGCAGGCGATCATGCCGCCGACGAGCCCCTCCATCGTCTTGTTGGGACTGACGGCCGCCAGGGGTGTTCGACCCGCCAGACGGCCGACGAACAGGCCGCCCACGTCGTAGCCGACGGTGGCCAGCACGGCGGCCAGCAGCATGCCGATGCCATTGCCGTCCGTCAGCATCAGCCCGACGAACGAGCCCAGCAGGCCGATGTAGAGCACCCCGAACAGGGTCACCGCGATGTTGACCATCGGGGCGTCGCGGTCGACGCCCGTGAGGTACCAGAGCAGGCAGAACAGCACCGTCAGGCCCATCACCAGGGGCACGGCCGCCTCGTAGCGCCAATAGGCGCCCAGATTCAGGGCGGCCACGGCGACGATGCCCAGCAGCGTCGCCGGCTGGTAGCCGACCCGCCGGACCGAGCCGTAGAACTCGACGGCCGCCAGCACCAGGACGACGGTGGCCAGCGCTACCGCCGCGCTCGCCCCCACCCGGAACGAGATGAGGGCCAGAGCCCCAAGGGCCAGGCCGGTCAGGACCGCCGTCGGCATGTCCCTGCCGCCGTCACCACTGCCGCCGCCCCGGCGAGCGGCACGGCTGCGGCGACCACCGCCGGCCGCGGCCGGCTGGCCGCCGCCCTCCTGCGCCTCCTCGGGCGGCATCAGCGGCGGGTCGAACGTCCCCGTCCCGGCCGCCGCCGGCGGATCGTCGAAGAACGCCGAGGCGACAGGCTCGTCGAGGGAGCCGACGGGCTGCTGCGACTCGTGGTGCTCGGGCACGTCGTCGGCCCAGCGTGGCTCCTCGTCGCCGAAGCCCGCGGCCGGGTTTCCCACGGGGGGCGTCGGCGGCTCGGTCCAGTGCGGCAGGCTCCCGGTGTCGGGCTCGGCCCCGAACACCGAACGCCCGGGCTCCACCTCGTCCTCAGCCGCCTCGAGACCCAGGATCCGGATCTCCTCGAAGGGTTGGCCCCCGCTCTGCTGCTCCTGGTTCACGGATCCTCCCTCACCCATCCTGCTCAGACCTCGAGCAGCTCGTCCTCTTTGGCCGCCCGGGACTCGTCGATCAACGCCTCGTGTGCATGAATGAGTTCGTCGAGCTGCGAGCCGGCGTACCGGATGTCGTCCTCGGACACGTGGCCCTCGCTCTCGATGTCGTCCAGGTCCTTGCGGGCATGGCGTCGGAGGCCCCGCAGGTGGTTCTTGGCCTCCTCGGTCATGCGGTTGATCATTCGTACCATGTCCCGGCGTCGCTCCTCGGTCAGCTCCGGGAACGAGAGCCGGATGGTGCGCCCGTCGTTACTCGGCGCCAGGCCCAGATCGGCGTTCACCACGGCCCGCTCCACGGCCGGGACGTTGGCCGGATCGTGTGGCGTGATGAGCAGCTGGCGCGGCTCGGGCACGCTGAAGGTGGCCAGTTCCTGCATCCGCATCTCGACCCCGTAGGCCTCGACCGTCAGCTTCTCGACCATCGAGGAGGAGGCACGACCGGTGCGCACCGTCGAGAACTCGCGACGGGCGTGGGCCACCACGTCGTCCATCTTCTCGCCGGTCTCCTCGATCACCAGCTGGATCATGTCGTCGCTCACGCACGCCCCCTGTTCAGGCGACCAGCGTACCGATGGGTCGTTGTCCATGCACAACGTGACCGCTGTGGCATCCATGGCCCGGAGTCCCTTCTGGATCACGTCGAGGTGGGTGACCTCCTCGAGGCGCGTGGCGTCAGGGTCCTTGCGGGGGTCGGCGGTGTAGATGCCGTCCGTGCCGGAGTGCGTCCCCTTGAGCACGACGCCGGCCTCGATCTCGACCGCCCGCAGCGCCGCTGCGGTGTCGGTCGTGAAGAACGGGTTGCCCGTGCCGCCGGCGAAGATGACGACCCGGCCCTTCTCGAGATGGCGGATGGCTCGACGCCGGATGTACGGCTCGGCGATCTGCTCCATGTGAATCGCCGTCTGCACCCGGGTCGGCTGCCCGAGCTGCTCGAGGGTGTCCTGCAGGGCGAGGGCGTTGATCGTGGTGGCCAGCATGCCCATGTAGTCGGCCTGGGCGCGGTCCATGCCCGCACCGGCGCCGGACATGCCCCGCCAGATGTTGCCGCCGCCCACGACGACGGCCACGTCGACCTCGAACTCGGCCCGGACGTCGACGACCTCCTGGGCGATGCCGCCCACGATCTCGCCATCGATGCCGTAGCCGTCGGCCCCGGCGAACGCCTCACCCGACACCTTCAGGACCACGCGGTCCCAGCGGGGGGTGCGGCGTTCGCTCACGGCATCAGCCTCCCAGATACGCCTGGACGAAGCGAGCGATCTCGCCGCCGCCGAGGGTGTCCTTGACCGACGTCTTGTCGCCGTGCAGCCCCTGCTCGAGCAGCACCGACTCGCGGTACCAGCCGGACATACGGCCCTCCACGATCTTGTCCCACGCCTGCTCGGGCTTGCCCTCGGCCTTGGTGACCTCGAGCAGCGACGCCCGCTCCTGCTCGACCAGGTCGGCGGAGATCTCCTCGCGGGACAACGCCGTCGGCTTGGCGAAGGCGATGTGCAGCGCCACCTGGTGAAGCGACTCGGCGTCGACACCCGCACCCTCGACGATGACGCCGTTGACGCCGCGTCCGTCCTGGACGTGCAGGTAGGTGTCGAGGGTGTTGCCGTCGGCGGCCTCGACCAGCGTGGCCAGGCCGACCTCGATGTTCTCCTTGACGGTCAGCTTGAGGTCCTCGAGGGCCCCCGTGAAGCCATCGGCGGCACCCTCGCCGTCGGCCAGCACGGCGTTGGCCATGTCGCCGACCAGGGCGATGAACGCCGCCGACTTGGCGGAGAAGTCGGTCTCGCACTTGAGGTGCACGAGGGCGGCGCTGGTGCCGTTGGCGACCAGGGCCACCGCCCCCTCGACGTTCTCGCGGTCGGTGCGGGTGGCCGCCTTGGCCAGGCCACGCTCGCGCAGAATCTGCGAGGCGGCCTCGAAGTCGCCGTCGGCGTCGGTCAGGGCGCGCTTGGCGTCCATCATCCCGGCGCCGGTGGCGTCGCGCAGCGCCTTGACGTCCTTGGCGGTGATCTCGGCCATCGGGTTCAGACCCCTTCTTCCTCGGCCGGCACCTCTGGTTCGACAGCAACTTCGGCCGGCGCCTCAGCGGCGGACTCGACAGCAACCTCGGCCGGCGCCTCAGCGACGGGCTCGGCAGCAACCTCGGCCGGCGTCTCAGCGACGGGCTCGCCAGCAACCTCGGCCGGCGCCTCGGGCTCGGGTGGTGCCGTGGCGGCCACGCGGGCCTCGCGCTCTGCGGCGGCCGTCTCGGCCTCCGCCCGGGCCCGTGCCTGTTCAGCGGCACGCTCCTCGGCGTCGAGGGCTGGGGCGTCGTCGCCACCCGCCTGACGGGAGTTGGCGATGTAGCGGCCCTCCTCGACGGCGTCGGCCAGGATGCGGCAGAGCAGCCGGCCCGACCGGATGGCATCGTCGTTGCCGGGGATCAGGAACTGGATCAGGTCGGGATCGCAGTCGGTATCGACCACGGCCACGACCGGGATGCCCAGCTTGTTGGCCTCGGTGACGGCGATGTGCTCGCGAGCCGTGTCGACGACGAAGACGGCGTCGGGCAGGCCCTCCATGTCCCGGATGCCGCCCAGGTTCCGCTCCAACTTCTCGAGTTCGCGCGAGTGGAGGAGCGCCTCCTTCTTCGGCATGGCGTCGAACTCACCCGAGTCGCGCATGCGCTGGTACTCGAGCATCTTGCCGACCCGCTTGGAGATCGTGGAGAAGTTGGTGAGCGTGCCGCCCAGCCAGCGCTGGTTGATGTAGGGCATGCCGCACTTCTCGGCGTACGACTGGATCGGGTCCTGCGCCTGGCGCTTGGTGCCGACGAAGAGCACCCGGCCGCCGTCGGCGACGAGGTCGCGCACGAACACATACGCCTTCTCGATCCGCTCGAGGGTCTGCTGGAGATCGATGATGTAGATCCCGGACCGCTCGCCGCCCGCCTCGAGCAACTGCTTCATGGTCACGACAGCCATGCCGTGTCTCCTTCCCATCGGTTCGTCTCGCCCCGTCCCTGCGCCCGGAGGCGACCGTGGGTGGGTCGGGGTGAAGGTGGTGTTCCGGCCACCGCACCGTGCGCTGGCCAGCGCAGGAGTGTACCGGTGCGTGTGGCCTCCTCCCCCGGAGCGGGACCCGCATCGACCGTTCACCGCAAGGCCTCCGCCAGGTCGGACACCGTGACCACCTGGTGGGCGGCCTCGGCCAGGTAGGGCACGACCACCCCGCCCAGGCGCGCTGCCAGCGACCGGCAGGCGGCGTCCCGGCCCCCGAGGAACAACGAGATCTCCCGGGTGGTGCGCCGATGGCCGACCAGCGACCCATGGACATCTGCGCCGAGGAGGTCGACCACCACGGTGCGGGCGCCGTCGAGCGCCGTTCGCCCTGCGGGCACCAGCAGGTCGCCCGATCCGGCCAGGCTGAGCGCCTCGACTCCCGGGGGAACCGGCCGTGTCGC
>LUMD01000429.1_pt1 | contig 10596 bp, 8 predicted proteins | sample 729651 | NCBI WGS metagenome assembly LUMD01 (sample SAMN03860272, study PRJNA289734) | marine metagenome | biome: seawater column; feature: ocean; material: water; isolation source: Red Sea water column Station 34 - depth 258m | place: Saudi Arabia: Red Sea | collected 2011-10-15 | depth 258 m | reverse complement strand
CGAAGCTATGGTGATTAGTGAATTTGAAATGAATGAAAAAGAACAAGAGGATTTTGTGAATTCACTCATTTCTTCTATTGAAGAACATCCCACTTACCTAGAATCTCTAGCAATTCTTGAATCCAGTAAGGCATCGCTCGATATAGCTCAATCCAGCAAAAAACCACAGATTCAATTTCAGGGAAATTCCAGAAACAGTCTCCAGCAAAAATTTGATAATCCACTCAGTGCACTTACCGAAAGCTCAAAAGAGAAACATAGAACCGATGGCAGCTTGATCATGCAGCAATCTTTATTTGACTCAACTATTCAAGAAGAGATCAGCAAGCAAGAATATGTTCTTCAAGCAGATTATTATAATAATAAACAAAAAATCTCCGAGTTAACTCTTCAGATGGCAATCGCTTGCCAAGACACTGCTGCATACAAAATAATTTCTGATCTTATTGATATCTCCATTGATAGTCACTCACAAATTGCTGGCCGGATCAAAATGCGAGTTGACAGCGGAAGAGCCGCTCAAGCTGAAATGATGAGAGCCGAAGCAAGATTAGCCGAGGCTAGGGCAAAAAAAATGACGATAGAACTAAAACTCCTAAGTGCAACAGCTAGATTTAATCAATTAATTGTCGACACCACCCCTTGTGAAAAATTTTTTAAGGTTGATTCTGAGCAATTAATTAATGAAAACAATTTTCTGATCGAAGCAATCGAGAATAATTATTCTGTGATGAAAGCAAACGAACTCATCAAAGCATCAGAAAGAGAATTGGAAAAAGCCAAAGCTGGCTTTAAACCCAAAGTGAATCTTGAGCTTAGAGGCGATAGGTATGATCTAACAGGGGATAAAAATTATGATCTCTACGCAGGGGTCAATTTTAATGTGGATATTTATACTGGTGGCAAGAAAAAAGCTCTGGTTCGATTAGCAGACGAGCAATTAAAATCGTCAAAACTAAAAAAAGAAATACTTTTAAAAGAATTGAAAATAAAATCAGAATCAAACTTGGCAGAACTAAAAAACAGTAGTGAAAGATTAGAAATTTTTAACGCGGCTTTTGAAGCTTACGAGGAAAGCAGAAATAAGCTCAATCTTCAATTCGAGTCATCCAATGTTTCTCTATTAGAGCTATTACAAGCTGAAAGAGACTACATCGAGTCTGCGGAATTATTGATCAATAACAAAAAAGAAATTAACTCCTCTCAATTAAGACAACTCTTTCTTTTAGGGAAGATTATCAACTACTTTAATCAAGAAAATTTAACAAAGCAGACCTAACAAATTATGAGCCAACAAAAAAACAATCATTGGTTTAAAGTTGCTTTCACTGAAAATAGAAATTTATACTCCAGAGTGCTCTTAGCCTCGGCTATGATTAACCTCCTTTCTGTAGCTAGTTCTATCTTTATTATGGTGGTGTATGACAGAGTGATACCTAATACTTTTGGGATGGCAATCGTCGTTGTATTTGATTTTATCTTAAAAAACTTGAGATCGTGGTACATAGATTTAGCTGGACAAGATTTAGACCTTGGGATTGGGGAAGAAATTTATTATCGACTCCTTCACTCACCAATTGGAATGATTGATAATTCAGTGGGCAGTCTCGCAAATACTTTTAAAGAATTTGATGCTCTAAAACAATTTTTTGCTTCTGCAACAATTGCACTATTGGTGGACTTACCGTTTGTGTTCTTGTTTATTTTAGTCATCTATCTTATTTCAGGACCGCTGGCTATTGTCCCATTATCAGTCATCCCAATCATTTTAATTATTGGTATAGCTGTTCAACCTTTTATTGAAAAACACAGCAAGGCTGTTTCTGAAATGAATCAAAATAAATACAGTCTTTTGGTTGAAAGTTTGGGAGGCTTAGACGCCATTCAAACCAACAACAGCTCTTCCCTATTTATTGATCGATACAGAGACAGCGTTCAAGACGGGTCAAACTCATCCAGGAAATCAAAAGTTCTTTCCCAACTTGCAACGAACTCGGCTTCAAGTGCTCAACTGATTAGCCTTGTCGGAATTATTTTCTATGGAACTTATTTGATTGATTCTGGAGAAGTCTCTATGGGTGCCATGGTGGCCGCAGTCCTCCTCTCTTCTAGAGCACTCTCACCTTTAGCTCAAGTGGCTAATCTTTTCGGTCGATTGAACCATGCCAAGACAGCCTACAAAAAGATAGATCTATTAATGAATACAATCTCAGAGAAAACCAGTGATATTGAAGGAATGAAGGTTGACACGCTAGGCAATCTTGAAATGAAGCATCTCAGTTTCTCATATCTTAATTCATCCATACCCTCAATCAATCAGTTAACAATTCAAATTAAGGAAGGAGAAAAAGTTGCTATCATGGGCAAGAACGGTTCCGGAAAAACCACATTAATAAAACTTATTTCTGGAATATACTCGCCTTCACAAGGGTCTTTGACTTTCAATCATCTTAATATAGATGAAATTGATCAAAATATTTTTAGAGAAAAACTGGCCGTGGTTCTTCAAGATTTCCAGCTTTTCTCTGGATCCATAAAAGACAACATCGTTATGGGAAGAGATTGGATAAAAGACGACGCTATTCAGAATTCAATAGAATTGAGCGGTCTGAGTAATTTTCTAAAAACCATTCCAGGTGGATTAGAATATAACCTCTCAGATAAAGGTCAATCTCTATCAAGAGGACAAATGCAATCCATTGCATTAGCTCGAGCTATCGCTGGAAACCCAGAAGTACTATTATTAGATGAACCAACGGCCTCTCTTGATATTAATACAGAGAAAGATCTCCTGACGAACCTAAATTTAGGTCTATTCAAAACAATCATTGTGGTAACTCATAAAATATCTATGTTGGAACTGGTGGACCGGATTATTGTCTTATCCAATGGATCAATAGTACTGGATGGAAAAAAAGATGAAGTTTTAATGAAACTAAGACAAAACAATGACTGAAATGAAAGCACTTAGAAATGCAAATATAATTCTATATTCAATATGCATATTTTGGATAGTGATCTTAGTTTGGGCTAATTTTGCAACATTGGAGGAAGTAACAAAAGCTCAAGGAAGAGTGGTTGCCTCTTCCAAAATACAGATTATTCAAAACCTAGAAGGCGGAATAATCAAAGAAATACTTACTAGAACCGGAAAGTCTGTTTCTTCAGGAGATCCTCTCATAGTATTTGATAGCACAAAGTTTGAATCAGAATTATCGGCTTTGAAAAAAGAAAAAAAAGCAGCCGAAAAAAATCTTAACTTACTTAACGAGGAACTAGAGATACTTCAACCGCTTGTTAACTCTGGAGTTGAATCTAGGATGGAGTTAATCCGGTTACTTCAACGTATCTCAGACGCGGAAGCAGGATTAATGAAATCAGAAGAAACGCTTCCAATACTTGAGGATAGGCTATTGAGAACAACTGTCATTGCGCCAGTTGACGGGATCGTCAACAGACTCTTGGTCAATACCACTGGGGGGGTTGCTCAACCTGGAGAACCATTACTTGAAATAGTGCCCATAGATGATGAATTGATTGTTGAAGTTGAGATTAACCCCAAAGACATTGCCTACGTTCTCCCCGGTCAGGAAGCTATTGTTAAACTTACTGCCTTTGATTTTTCTAAGTTTGGCTCCCTAAATGGCAAAGTCATAACAGTTGGTGCAGACACAATTCAAAAGGAAGACGGCAGTATTTGGTACATCTGTCAAATAGCTGTTGAAGAAAATGCTTTTACCTCCACAGGAATCAATATAAGGGTCCTGCCGGGAATGGTTGCAGAAGCAGATATCGTGAGCGGTGAAAAAACCGTTTTAAATTATCTTTTACAACCTGTTACAAAAATTGCTAATGAAGCATTTAGAGAACGATGATAAAGCAAAAAATAATAAGCTAGATCAAATTATTCCAAATAAACAGGAAAAGCACTCAGTGAAAAAACTCATACCTACCTTCATCCTTTTGTTTAACTTTAGTGTGTTTGGAGAAACAACACCCGAGATTAAACACTTAAAAAATACCGCACCTAAAAGGGTTCTATTTATTGGTAACAGTTACTTGTATTATAACGACAGCCTACATAATCACTTCAAACATATGGCCAATGAAAGATTCCCTGGGTATAACGGCAGTGAGAATGTTAAATCAGCCACCATTGGTGGTTCTAGATTAAAACATCATGATGTAAAACGATTAATTCAACCTCTTGCTATTAGCAGCATAGAGAAATTCGATCTGGTCATCCTCCAAGGAGGAAGTGGTGAAGGGTTAACAAAACGTGACCGAGAAGAGTTCAGCAAAGTAGCCCGCCAACATATTGAAACCATAAGGTCAAACGATATAGAACCTGCGTTGTATATGATTCATGCCTACACAGCATCGCATGAAAATTATGTCCCTGATCTGATAAGAATCATTGAAAAAATGTACACCCTGACAGGTAACAACAATCAAACTCTTGTCATTCCTGTTGGCTTAGCGTTTGAAACTGCTTACCAGGAGAGACCTGATATCAAACTGCATAAAGTTGACGCTACACATCCTGATTTGTTAGGAACTTACTTGGCGGCATGCACAGTTTTTGCGAGTGTTTTTGGTCAATCACCTGTGGGGATCAATTATGACTACAATGGACTGGTAAATTCAACAGATAAGCTGTTTTTACAAAAGATAGCTGAATTAACAGTTAAGAATTACTATGGAAGAGCGTCCGGTTTTCATTCGGCTGAGTAATCTCTTAACATTTTTCTCAGTTCCAGTGAATGTTGCTCTTCTTGGCCTATTTTGTTTCTAGCATATTCTTCTATAAAAACAGACTTGCCTTCTACCACACTCAAAAGCTCTTTGTATAAATTTAGGGCTTGGAGTTCATGCTCTAAACTTTCTTTTAATATATCGTCAACAGAATGTTTATGCGTCTCTTCAATCGGTGCAATTTGCTGACTGGGATGACCTTCTAGACCTGTTAATAATTCTCCTGCCTCTTTTGCATGAATCAGTGATTCTTGAGCTTGGGCTTGAAGAAATTCAACGATAGGTATTCTATAGGGTCCACTAACCATGATTGAAGAATGGGTATATCGAACCACTCCGGCGAGTTCGTACTCCATGATGCTGTTTAAAATATTGCAGGTTGCTTTTATATCTAAATCTCTCATTATTTTCCTAAATCAATTTATTCAATTATCTTCCTATTATTTATAAGGGGGCAATTATAGTCCATCTAATGATGGTGTTCATCCTTTAAATCTTTTTCAATATCTTCGTGATCTCCAACCATGATATGGCTCCTGCTCTTTGTAACGTATTTTTCCAACAACGGGATAAATAAAAGAGGCAATAATCCACCTAAAACGATACCAGCCGTTCTTGCCCTCATTGTAGGATCTATAATCGCCGCAATGAGATCCGCAATTACGTGAGCCAATGAGGCGCCAATGATCCCTGCTATATATCCTTTGGTAACATTTTTTAACAGTCGATTGATGCTCCATCCAGTGTAAAAACCTAGGATCACTAAACTCACGTGCACGACTCCAAAAATGAAACCTGGTAAAATATTTCCATCTTGAATTAATCCTAGATTTTGAAGTATTGGCTCCATAGATTTTATTTATCAAAAATTATTTTATTCAGTTAATATTTACACCCATGACTAAATACTATCCCTTATTAATCTTTATTTCCTTGTTTATTTGCCCTTCATCAAGTCAAGCAAACAGCATTGATTATCCTGTATCAAACAAGTCCGGTGTTGTTGATAATTACCATGGTTACTTAATTAAAGATCCGTATAGAGATCTAGAAAATCTTGATTCTGCTGACACTAAGCTCTGGATTAAGAATCAGAATATCTTTAGCCAATCTTTTCTAAAACAAATAAAGCAACCACAAGAGTTTAAACAAATATTGGAAAATGTTTACGACAAAGAAAGTCAATCCATTCCTTTTAGAAAAAAAACTAGGTATTTTAGGTACTACAACAATGGCTCATGGCAACAAAGTAAACTGTTTTATTCCAACAATGTTAATTCGATTAAAACACTTTTATTAGACCCTAATATTTTATCCAAAGACGGAACCGTATCGATTGGATCAGTGTCTATCAGTCCAAATGCTGAATTAATTGCTTATTCAATTTCTGATGGAGGCTCAGATTGGAAAACGTGGAAGATTAGAAATATAGACACTAAAAAAGATTTACCCGAAACCATTCAGTGGTCTAAATTTAGCGGAGCTGAATGGGCTAAAGATAACTCAGGCTTTTACTACTCGAGGTATTCTGAGCCTAAACCAGGTGATGAATACGAAGAACTGAACCGCAACCAGAAGCTGTTCTTTCATTCCATTGGTGAATCTCAAAGCAATGATAAGCTTATATATGAACGTCCAGATAAGCCTGAATGGGGCTGGGGTACAACTGCAACAGAAGACGGCCATTATTTATTGCTCTCAGTTAGCGAAGGCACCGACGAAAGAAATAGAATCTTTTATCAGGATTTAAAAACTGAAAATAATTCTTTCATTGAACTGATTTCAGAATTAATAGGTCAGTTTATCTTTCTTGGAAATATCGGTTCGGACTTCTTATTTTTTACTGATTTTAAAGCTCCGAAAGGGAAAATCATCTCTATCGATATTAACAACCCTCAACCAACAAATTGGAAAACACTGGTCGCTGAAACCAACGATACTTTAACTCGTGTTGAACTACTGGATAACTATATTTTGTGTCAATATCTACAGGACGTGTCTAGCGAAATTCTTCTTGTCGATAAAAAAACCTTTTCTAAGAAGAAAATAAGTTTTGACAAGAAAGGAATTATTTCAGGAATCACCGCCACTCAGGATTCTGATGTTTTTTATTTTTCCTTTACCAATTACATCCAGCCAAATGAAATCTACCAGTACAACGCTAGAAATGACCGAATCAATCTTTTATGGAAAAAACAAGTTCCTAACTATAAACCTGAAAACTATCTTTCGAAGCAAATTTTCTATCCCAGTAAGGACGGCACTTTAATCCCAATGCATATCTCGTATAAAAAAGATATAAACCTAGATCATAATACACCCCTACTCTTATACGGTTATGGAGGCTTTGATATCTCGATTCTCCCAAGCTTCAGAGAACGTTATCTCGCTTGGATGAAGATGGGTGGCGTAGTTGCAGTACCTAATCTTAGAGGTGGTGGCGAATACGGTGAAGAATGGCATCGCCAAGGAATGTTGGAGAATAAACAAAATGTTTTTGACGATTTTATTGCTGCGGCTGAATACCTGCATAGAGAAAAAATATCAAGACCGGGGCGAACTGCGATTGAAGGGCGGTCCAACGGTGGACTATTGGTCGGCGCCACTATGCTCCAAAGACCGGATTTGTTTGGTGTAGCCCTTCCAGGTGTCGGGGTTATGGACATGTTACGATTTAATAAATTTACGATTGGTTGGGCTTGGGAAAGCGATTATGGGTCGCCTGAAGATAAACAAGGATTTGAAACCTTGGTGCAATATTCTCCTTATCACAATATAAAGATGGGCGAATGCTATCCACCAACATTAGTAACAACTGCAGAACTTGATGATCGTGTGGTTCCCTCTCATTCTTATAAATTCACAGCAAGGTTACAAGAGGCACAAAATTGCCAAAATCCTGTTTTAATAAGAATTGAGGCGAGAGCTGGTCACGGTGCAGGCACCCCAAAAGATAAAACCATCAATTACATTTCTGATGTTTATGGGTTTGCTTTTCATTATTTATTACAAAATTAGTCAAGATTTCATATCATTAGAAACAGAGAATTAAAGAAACATGAAAAAAATTATTTTAAGAACGCTGGTACTGATTATATTAGGTGGAATTGCCTATAACTATCTCCTGAAAGATGACTCAGAGGTCACCTATGGAATTACGGTGGACGGGGTTGATATAGATACAATTGATTTACACCTTCACACTGGAACCTGGGAGGCCCTGACAGAACCTTACAAAGAAAGATACTCTGAACGGGTTCCAAAACCATTTAAATTCCTAATGAGTAACCTTTTGGGTCAAGGTTTAACCTCTGAAGGTATTCTCAAACAAATGGATAATGCAGGTATACGACGAGCCGGTGTGTTTGCTGTCTACAGTCCTGACACAACCGGTATTGCTAGCAATGAGTTTTTGTATGCACAAATAAAAGATCAACCTGGAAGACTGTTTGGGTTTTACAGCATCAGAACTGATCATTGGAACATTAATGCTGACAAAGAACTCAAAAAATTGGAATCCGACCTCGTTAAGTACAATGCCTACGGTATTAAGCTGGCTCATGCTCATCAACAAATGAGATTGGATGACCAGCGTTTTGATGGCATATATGAGATTGCTGGAAGACTTGATAAACCCATTTATATTCATACCGGAACCAGCCCTAACCCCTACACCAGACTAGAACCTCCTTATGTTGATCCATTGTATTTAGAAGCATCCATTGTTAAATACCCGGACACTAAATTTATCTTAGGTCACACTGGTTATGACAGTTTCCGAATCCAGTTGACCTATCTCAGATCCTGCATAGAACTGGCGAAGAAATACGACAACGTTTATTTTGAACCGGGAGCTCTAGGCGCTAGAAAAGCTTCAGAAGTGCTTCCTGAATATCTTAAGATCATTAAAGAAGAAGATCTAATAGATCGCGTCGTGTACGGTTCTGACGGTCCTCAGTTCCCTGGTTATACGGCCAGTCATTTGGAAAACTTCATTGAAGCCATGGAGGCTAATCAATACTCTGCGATAGAAATGAAATTAGTGCTTCAAAGTAATTTTGAAGCTTTATTTAATCTCTAAAAGATAACTGTCTATTTTTTCCTCCAGAACAGCTAAAGGAAGAGCTCCCTGACCAAGGACGACATGATGAAACTCTTTAATATCAAAATCATCGCCAAGATGTTTCTTGGCTCTATTTTTCAATTCTAATATCTTTAATTGACCAATTTTATAAGCCAGTGCTTGACCGGGCATAATAAGATATCGGTCAATCTCATTAACTATGTCTTGTTCAGTCTTGGCAGCGTTAGCAGTAAAGAAATCTATCGCCTCTTGTCGACTCCAACCTTTATAGTGCATTCCAGTATCTACTACCAAACGAACTGCGCGCCACATGTCATAAGTTAAAGCGCCAAATTTTGAATACGGGTCTGAATAGAGACCAATATCATACCCTAGGCTCTCACTATACAAACCCCAGCCCTCGACAAAAGCAGTGTATCCTGAATATTTCCTAAAATTCGGTATTCCTTCTAGTTCCATTGCTAAAGCTATTTGTAGATGATGCCCTGGAACAGCTTCATGTACTGATAATACTTCGATTTCATACTTTGGTCTGACCTCAGGTCGATAGAGATTGACATAATAATAACCAGCTCTTGATCCATCTGCTGCTGGCCTCATGTAGTAAGCGGTTGTAGTATCGGGTGCCGATTCTATTGGTATGGGTTTGATTCCATAAGGTGTCCTCGGTAAAACTTTAAAAAGACGTACCATCTCAGGGTCTATTCTTTTGGAAGTAGCTAAATAAGCCTCGAGTAACTCCTCCTCAGTATCATAATAGAATTGAGGATCGGATCTTAAGAAGGTTAAAAAATCATCAAAGCTTCCATCAAACTCTAGAGAATCAATCACGTCTTTCATTTCTGATCGAATTCTTTTAACTTCAGACAAACCAATTTCATGAATTTCATCAGGAGTTAAATTGGTGGTTGTGTGATACCTAGCTAGATTCTCATACCACTCAGCTCCGTTTGGTAAATCCAGTACCCCATAAGAATCCCTCGAAGCAGGTAAATATTCTTTAGTGAAAAATTCATTGAGATTCCCGTAAGCTGGGACAACCTTTTCCTTGATTACCGTCCTTGCCATCCTTTGGAGTGATTCACGATCTTTTATGTTGTCGGGGATGTCTGAAAAAACATTAAAAAACGGGCTGTCCTCAGGATTCTCAACTAATTGTAATTGTATTTGGTTGGCAACCCGTTGCATTAGGATTTTCGGGGCTGTAATTTTCCTTTCGATGCCTTGTTTCCCGAGATTAATATGTGCATCAATTAAGTCTGGCAATTTCTCTAATCTAGCTAACCAGTCTTCATAGTCTTGTAGACTATTAAAGCTAAGGCCTTCGGCAGTCTCGTGTTCTAATTGTATCCCCCCTCTTTGGCCAAAAGTTAGTAAATGGCTATCAAATTTTTGGGAGTCCACAGATCTCTCATAATTGTATAGAAATAGCCTGTAGTTCAGTTGGTTTTCCTTAGATAATTTTTGAGGATTGATTGATCTAATTTTATCCAGTACTTCTCGAGTTTTTTTCTGTCTCTCTCTAACAGCGGTTTCAGAAATATCTGGCCAATCTTGATTGGCTGATTTATCCCCCATGTATGAAGCATAAACCGGGTTCTCCTGTATGCCTCTCTTCCACTCTTCATCAAGGATCTGATTAAAATCATCATCCTCATTGTTCATTCCGCAAGAAGTAGTTGTGAGTATTAAAATGATCGATAATAGAAATTTATTTTTCATAAGTCTTCACCCTTATATATTATTTGCCAGGCCTT
>LUMD01001146.1_pt1 | contig 10608 bp, 10 predicted proteins | sample 729651 | NCBI WGS metagenome assembly LUMD01 (sample SAMN03860272, study PRJNA289734) | marine metagenome | biome: seawater column; feature: ocean; material: water; isolation source: Red Sea water column Station 34 - depth 258m | place: Saudi Arabia: Red Sea | collected 2011-10-15 | depth 258 m | reverse complement strand
CCAATACCGTCTTCAACAGTGATATCAAAGTAATCGATTGTCAAAACCAATCCTGGGAATCGATTTGGTTGCAGTATTAAACCAACAGTGATTGATTCTGATTCCTCAGGCAATACATCTGGGTTACCACCACCTTTTATGTTGTATTGATCAGCCGGTGATTTTAGATCTGTACCATAAAGACTTGCAGGAAGACCAGTCAGCGCACATGCAGCTGCTGATGCTATTGGCGCAGCACCGGTGTCTGGATCAATTCCGCAAGGGTCATAATCCAGGTCAACCAGACCATCGGATACCGCACTAAACATTTCACCTATTGTGGCATGTCGTTGTGCAGTTTGGAGCGAAGCTCTTAGCGAGACATTCTCATTAACAGTCCAGTAAGCACCAACCTTAAAGGCTTCAGTGTCCGCCCCAGTTGAGTAATCTGCAAAACGAGCGCCTAAATCTACACTGAAGTTATCTCTGACCGGTAAAGCCATTTCAAAGAACAGTTCATCAACATCATATTCACCAGCTAGCGGCAATGTAGCGCCACCAGAACCAGATCTATCTCCAGTCCTACTTGGTAAGTCAGGCCTGTAATCTGAACTCATTTTCTTATTCTCAAACCCAACAACAAGCTGAGCATTGCCCGGTGCGTTAGGAAGTGAAAAACCAAGTTCACCAGTTACATAACCAGAGACGATAGTTTGTTCAAGATTACCGTTGATGTAAGTTGTGTTTGCAATATAGTTTTGAAGCTCTTGTCCTCCATCCCATACTCCTTGAAGTCCACCGTCTCCTGGAAGACCTCCATTGAATAATGGATAAGGTATACAGGATGAATCCGTGCCGTTCAAGGCAGATACACATGTTGGTACGCCATTAATTGAAACAACATCAACTGCTCTGTTAATGGCAGTAACTGATAAATCATTTCTGTACTCATTTTGATAGTCGACTTTAGTCGATTGAACATTCACATCGTATGACCAATTGTTATTGAAGCTTCCTCTTAGACCAGCGACGTTAACAAAGTTCTTATAGAAAAATGCGCCTTGTCGAGGGTTACCTTCAACGTTTCGTTTCAGGTGGTAGATAGGTGAAGCGTAACCGAGAACAAAGTGTGTGATGTTGTTGTGCGGACATGAGTGGGTTATAACAAGGGAAACTTGTGATGTTTCCAAACGTTCCAGAATATGCAATCTGAGCTACTGATTCAGATTTCATGTACCTGGATTCGACATACGCGGTAACGTTATCTGATATGTCATAGTGACCAAAGAGCCCTGCATTATAACGAGTGTCCGGTCTTTGGAAATAGTTAGTTGGGTTGTAGTTATAAGCTTGTCCAGCCCTATTTGCAAAAGTATCGCCGACTACTTTGATATCCAATCGGCAAAATCCATTTGCATCAATGACACACATATCAGTCCCTGTAATTGGTTTAAAGCCGTTAGCTTTTAATAGCCCAAAATCTGCGAACCTGCCAGGAGGGATAGTTGAAGAACCACCACAGCCTGAATACCCACTTCTTAGGGCACATGCACTGATGTCATAATCACCTTGGAGAATTGGATCCGTGTCAGTTTTTTCTACAAAAGCTGTCATATGTCCTCTTCCATCGTCGATATTACCGCCAAAAGCGAAGGCTACTTTTGTAGTATCACCCACAGTGATGTTTTTATCCGCCAATGCGTAATCGTATGAAGCAACTAAATCTCTGAGTTCACTATTGTCATTTTTATGCTGATAAAAACTATGTGTAACACTTGATCTAAAACCTTCAAAGTCGTCATCGAGAACAAAGTTAACAACTCCTGCAACAGCATCAGAACCATACACAGAGGTTGCACCCCCTGTTAGTACTTCTACTTTATCCAGAAGTAGTGTAGGGATACTGTTTAAGTCTGCACAGTTGCCACCACCCGTTGTTCCTGGGGAAAGTCGTCTACTATTTAAGAGCACTAAAGTTCTACCACAACCCATATTTCTAAGGTTGACAGAGGCAGTACCACTGGCTCCATTCGAGTTAGTAATACTTTGTCCTGGTGAAATTTGTGGCAAGTCGTTTAGGTAGTCTTCTACCCTAGTCAGACCTCTATTCTCTATGGCTTCAGCTTCCACAGTTGTTATGTGAGATGAACTGATTATGTTTGAATCTTGGATTCTGGTACCAGTCACCGTTATTTCTTCTACATCACCGCTTTCTTCCTGAGCCAGTAAAGATGAGTTTACTAGCATGAATGCCATAGGATATATGACAAACGAAAGCTTCTGTAGAGCAGTCAATTTAGTTCTATTCATTGATTCTCTCTCTGTATTTATAAATAAAAGAACATTATTACAAATTTCATCCAAAAAGTGTAATAAGCGCTCTGTAGGTACACATATAAACATTAGTTATATTGACTTGCACCCCCTTTTTGTACAAAATTTTTGTTTTTTTACAACACATTGAAGGATAAACAAAAAAAAACCATATTATTAACATAATTTAAGCCATATCTAGCGCTTATAATCTATACTATTGTCTGAAAAAAAAGCATGAGCGAACACATTATGTTTAAAATCCAGAGCGGCAAAAAATACAAGCAACGAGATGGAATAGTAGCCATTAAAGACGGTATAAAAGCACCAAAGACAACGACCAATAAAACTGCCCCAATAAAACCCAACTGGTTTAAAGTGCCGCTTCCTCGTGGAACCAATTTTCGTAACCTGAAATCTATGGTTACAGACTATAAGCTGAGCACAGTCTGTGAAGAATCCAAGTGTCCAAATATTGGAGAGTGTTGGAATCACGGAACGGCGACGCTGATGGTATTGGGTAGCGTTTGCACCAGAGCTTGTCGGTTTTGTGCTGTTGATACAGGTAACCCAAAAGGTTGGGTTGATTCTAATGAGCCTTTGCACGTGGCCAAAACTGTTGCGTTGATGAATTTGGACTATGTCGTTGTTACCTCAGTGGATAGAGACGATCTTGAAGACGGGGGAGCAACTCATATTGCGTCTTGTGTAGTGGAGACAAAAACGCTTTGTCCGCAGGTTAGTGTTGAGGTCCTCTCTCCAGATTTTGGAGGTCATTTAGGGCATGCAGATATCCTGCTGAGCTCAGGTCTAGATGTGTTTGCACAAAACCTTGAGACAGTGGAAAGACTCACAGAGCGAGTTAGGGATCCTAGGTCTGGCTATGAGCAGACTCTTAAAGTGCTTGAATATGCGGCTCAACAAGGCGTCATCACTAAATCTGGATTAATGCTTGGTTTAGGGGAAACCTTCGAAGAAACGAAACAAGCGATGACTGATCTCTTTAACTGTGGTGTCGAAATCCTCACCCTAGGGCAATATTTAAGACCCACTGCGAACCATTTACCTGTTGAACAATATATTAGTCCAGAGACTTTTAGAGATTATGAATTTTTAGGACATCAAATCGGTTTAAAAGAAGTGGTCGCAGGCCCCTTAGTTAGATCCAGCTATCGTGCAGACCAGTCTTACAACAGATTACATAAACGAACCAATGATTAAACTGAGCAACAAAACATTTATCGCTTTCAACTCTAGTCTTGTCTTGTTGTTGTCTTCAATGAATCTTAACGCGGCCCTTCTTGTGAGTGAAAGAGAAATTCAAGTTGAATCAGAAAAACAATGGGAGCAAATGATCAATTCTATCCCCATTTCAAGAGATCTTAAGAAAAGAACCATGGTTCGATGTGTAGCAAAAAATATTATTAGACAAATGGATGAGCCTTTCAGCAGTCTCGACTGGGACATAGAAGTTTTTGAGGACCCTGCTGCAAATGCTGTGGTGTTGCCTGCAGGCAAAATAGGAGTTAATACAGGACTCTTTGAAGTAGCGAGTAACCAAAACGAGTTAGCAGCTGTGATAGGCCATGAGATAGCACACGTAACAGAAAAGCACAGTTATGAGCGTGCCAAAAGGGCAATGCGAACTCAAGTGGGTGCAATGATTGGGACCGCGGTGGTTGCAAGTAAGATTGCTAGTCAACCCATTTATACCCAATCTGATCTTTACGAGACTCAGAATAAAATTAATGCTATCAATACCATGTCAAACGTCATGGCCACTTATGGGCTGAATTTACCTTATGCGAGAGAACAAGAAACCGATGCTGATAAAAAAGGGATTATTTTTATGGCACAGGCTGGCTTTAATCCGATATCCAGCATGAGCCTATGGAAGAAAATGAAAGCCAAAGATCAGGAACAAAGAATACCTGAATTTGCCAGCACACATCCATCCTCAACAACCAGGATCAATGGGCTCGCGAGTCAACTATCTGATGCTTTATTGCTTTATAATCAGGTTGAAAAAAAACCTAACTGTGACTATTGATTTATGATCCCTCTTGCAGACGAAAATCCAACCCGATCCAAGCCTGTAATTACAATTATTTTTATTGCTCTATGCGTGTTAATTTTTATATGGCAGCTCTCTCTTGGTAGAGAAGGCCGAGAAGCTATTTTAGCTCTAGGGGTCATTCCAGCAAGCCTTCTTCAGGGTGCTGCACTTCCGCCCTCTTTGAGGTGGGTAAGCCCAGAATTTACTTTGATTACCTCCATGTTCTTACACGGTGGATTTATGCATTTAATTGGCAATATGCTCTACTTATGGATATTTGGGGACAACATCGAAGATATATTAGGTAAACCTGTATTTGTTATATTTTATTTTATATGTGGGATTATTGCTGCGATGACTCAAGCTTTACCTGAGCCGTCCTCTACCATACCCATGATCGGAGCCAGCGGTGCAATTTCTGGTGTGCTTGGAGCTTATGTTGTGTTTTTTCCTAAAAGGAAAGTCAGAGTCGCCATTCCTTTCGGTTTTTTTATACAAATATTAAAATTACCTGCTTTTGTGGTGCTAATTTTTTGGTTTGTGCTACAGCTGATTAATGGAGCAAATGCTGGTTCTGGTGGCGGAGTGGCTTTTGGCGCCCATATTGGAGGCTTTATAGCCGGCATGATTTTGGCTCCCATCTTGGCCGTCGTAACCAGGAAGAAAGCAGGATAATTATTTTGAAGGAGAAAGAAATGCAAATCACTATTAAAACTCTTTGGATTCTGTTGTTTATGTTTTTGCCGATACAGCATGCTTCATGGGTTCAGGCTCATACATTGGATGAGGTTCTATCGGGTGAACATAGATCAGATAAAAATAAATCCAGAGATATCAGCAGGAATCCAAAAGAAACCTTGGAGTTTTTTGGTATTGAAGAAGACATGACGGTAGTTGAAGTCTGGCCATCAGCCGGCTGGTACACAGAAATTCTTGCGCCTTATCTTAATGATTCAGGACAATATATTACAGCCTCATACGATTTAAATACAGATCGACAACCTTTTGTAAGATTCGCCCCAATATTTTTAAACAAATTGGCTGAGTATCCTAATTTATACGGCAATGTAAGGCACGGGATTTTTGAATTACCTGATCGCGTAGAGATTGCTGAGCTCGGTAGTGCCGATATGGTGCTTACATTTAGAAATGTCCATAATTGGATGGCGAGTGGCCAAGAAGAAAATGCAATGCGTGTATTCTACGATGTTTTAAAACCTGGCGGTATTTTAGGCGTAGTGGAGCATCGAGGTGATCCTTCGGTTCCACAAGATCCAAAAGCTAAATCAGGTTATGTTAATCAAGCGTTCATGATTGAATTGGCGGAAACTGTAGGCTTTGTTCTAGAAGCCTCTTCGGAGATCAATGCAAATCCTAAAGATACAAAGGACCACAGAGAAGGAGTTTGGACTCTTCCTCCAACCTTTGCCAGCTTAGATGAAGAAGAAAGGGAAAGATTTCGTGAGATTGGAGAAAGTGACCGGTTTACCTTAAAATTTAGAAAACCAGAATAATCAGTGAAATCTTTTCTTAGATGTTCTTTATTTGTTGGCATATGTTTATATGCTTCTCTGGGGCTCACAAAGGAGCCCACGGTTATTGTAATTTCAATGGACGGGATCAGGCACGATCTTTGGACAGCTGATGAGATTGATTCTTTTGAGTACATTGAAAATCATGGGGTAAAAGCTGATCATCTGATACCTGTCTACCAATCAACTACCTACCCGGGCCATGTTTCCTTGGCGACAGGTGTTTTCCCAGATAAACACGGAATTCTACACAATTCTTTTTACGATCGAGTGGAGGGGCATTATAACTATCCGGATGAAGGAGATCTGATTGATGTTAAGCCTATTTGGGTATTGGCAGAGGAGGCTAATATTCCTGCGGCTGTTTTTTTCTGGGTGGGTTCAGAAACCGATTGGAACAATGTTGGAGCAAGTTATCGAAAAGCACCTTTTGATGAAACTATCTCTGAAGAGATAAAAATTAAACAGATTACGGAATGGTTAGATATAGAGGGTGAAAACAGACCCAGATTGATAATGAGTTATTGGGATGGCATTGATACTATCGCCCATCAGGATGGGCCTAGTGGTCCTACGATAGATCTTCAGATTCAAAGACAAAACAAGCTTCTTGGATCGCTTTTGTATGAGATTGATAAACGAGAGGGCTGGGAATACATAACGCTATTCGTCGTCAGTGATCACGGAATGACAGAAGTTTCTAATTATATACAATTAAGGGATATTGTTGCTCAATCTGAGATTGAAATGACAGTCTCGTCTGCCTAATATGTTCTCAAACAGCATTAAAGATCGCCCTAAAGGAATGCACGGGTACTCTCCGAATTTGCCCGATATGTGGGGGATCTTCTACGCAATGGGAGCAGCGATTAAACATCAAGATTTAGGACCCGTCCATCAAATCGATTTAGCTCCTACAATTGCTAAAATATTAGGTCTTAAAGATACCGATTATATGGAAGGGAAAGCCATACCTCTTAAAGAAGATGATTAGAATTAACCCAACACCCATCCATAAATATTGTTGCTAGGGGTGCCACCTTCAGCGAGGTAAACTTCCTTCAAATGAGTCATCCGATCGTTCGCAATTTGCAGCCTTGTTTCTTCAACATCAATTCCGTAGAGTTTGGCTGCGTTGAGCCCAAAAATTTTTGCTTTATCTTCATCGGTAATGGGCGCATAACCAAATTGTTCTTGCATCTCTTCTGGAATTTGGAATCTTCTTAACGCTTCAATTTGCCATTGAGGTGAACCCCACCATATTGAGTCTGTACCAAACAGAACGTGATCGACTCCAAATGCTTTAATAATTTGTCCCAGTAAATGAGCACAGATTTTTGGGTGTGTAATAACAGTGTGACCAAACGTGGTGCCTAGTTCCATATAAACATTGGTCATCTTAGGGTTATCTATTCTATCTTGACACAGATCAGTGGTGTAGGGTAAATAGGCATTTTCATCAATGTATAAATCTTCAGGTGGCAGATTCATATGTTGATCTCTAAAGCCTGAATGATAGGCGACGAAATTTAAGTCAGGGTGATCTAAAGCCGCTTGTTTGATGTCTCTTGGGTGTGTGTAATCAATTTCTCCTGGCCTTGGTTTCCTAAAGGGAAGACCTTTATGGGCACACACAATATTTTTCCCCCAAGTTTTTATTTTTTCATAAAATGGATAAATCAACTCTTCATCGTCCATGCGCCAGCTGTATTCACCTTTGGTGTCAAATACTCCAGTATAAAACTTCCAAGCATCTATATTTAAATCCACTGCTTGTCTCTCAGCTTCTTCTAGAAAGTTTGGCACATAGGGAGCGATAGGACCATGGCAAAGCATGCGTTCTGAACCAGACATCGCATTTACGGTGTTTCTTGCCTCAACCATTTCATCTACATTAATTACATCCAAAACTTTGGATGCCACACCGCTTAAACAAGCAACTGAAACCTCACTGTCCAAAAACACTTCTTTAACATAATTATTAAATCGAAGATCGTCTTTTTGTGGTTTCTTGCCTTCCAAGTTTTTATTAAAAGGCCAAGCCATGACTCGAAACCCCAAAGGTTCTGTTTTCCCAGTGGCTACATGATGTGTTTGTACATCAAAAATAAATTCATTTTTTGGCCATAATTCTTTAATGGCTGATGGGTTGACCATTTCTTCAGCTTGCACTTCAAAGTAGTCACCAAAAACTTGGTTCATTGCCGTGAAAGCAACCGCCATTCCGTTTACGGTTTTTAAAAAATCTCTTCTTGAAAGCCCAGCTGTCTTGCTGTATTTGCTGGCCAGAGTTTGTATAAGTTCTTCGACTTGTTTTTGTTGTTTAGTTTGCGGTCTAGGGAGATACTCCTCGTTAGAGACTACTTGGGTAGGAATAGGCGATCTTTTATCCTCAATGTCGTCTTTGTGAAACTTTTTGATCCACATAATTATTTCTTTGGCTTGGTTTCACCTTGAATCGCAACCCTATGCATCAATCTATGTTCCTGGCCAAAATCAAAAATACCCTTATGCGCCGTACAACGATTGTCCCAAAAAGCAATCGAATGATTTTCCCATTTAAATCGGCAATACAGTTCGGGTTTCTTTATGTGATTGACGAGAAAGTCTTTCAGAGCTCTATTTTCATCTACGTTCAGCTGCTTAAAATGGGAAATCATAAGCTCACTATAAAAGAGACATTTCTTGCCTGTTTCTGGATGCCTACAGACCAAAGGATGTTCATTGGGTGGTGTTGCTTTTCTGGCCATTTCATACCCTTGTGCACCGTATGTATCTAAAACATTAGTTAGGTTTTTATGAAAATTATCATGTACAGCAGTCAAACTGGAGCATAACCTTTGCATGGGTTTCGAGAGCAGTTCATAGGCTAAATATAGGTTGACCCAAGCGGTGTCTCCACCAGTCGCGGGTACATCGAGTGCATACAGCACTGCACCTTTTAATGGCTTTTGCATGAAAGAGGCATCAATATGCCAATCGACATCAGACACAATACCTTTAAATAAGTCAGGGTATTCTTGAACATAAACATTTGGGTATCCGTCCAGAGTAGGCATGTAACCAGGCCCTTGAAGTTCACCGAAATTTTTTGTGAAATTAACATGTTGATCAGGGGTTAAGGGCTGATCTCTGAAAAATAATACTTGGTAGTCCAACCAGGCCTGATTGAGTTCTCTAAGCATTGGTTTGGAGAGTTTTTGACTCAGATCTAATCCGATAATTTCAGCACCGATCGATGATGACATTTGATTGATACTAAATGTTTTATATTTATTTCGCATATCATACAAAGGTTAACGTTTATAAGCGGTTATGACAAATCTTGGATTGATTTTGATTTTGTTTCTATTGGCTTGATAAAGAACACATTGATAACTCCTATCAATGTGACTATCGCAACCAATCCAAAAGCTTTGAGATAGCTACCCGAAGCATCATCAGCCATGGCAGCCAATAATTGAGTTGCTCCAGCTGCTGCTAATCCGTCTATCATGCTTATAATGCCTAGTACTCTTCCTAAATAATGTTTTCCAAATGTTTCTACCGCAACTAATTGAATCATACTAAAGCTTCCACCAAAACCGAGACCGAAGAATATAGTAAACAAACTTAACTGAATCGTGTTTTCAGTTAACACCAGTTGCTTACCAGAAAATTCAAATAGCAATAAAGAACCTATAAACAGCACACAAGAACTTATAAAAAGGACAGTTCTTTTAGGCAGTTTGTCACTTAATGCTCCAAAGGAGAATTTACCGACAAAACTAAACCAGTATATTATTGAAAATAAGAGGACAGATTGTTGTGCCGTGAAGCCAGCATCCAGTTCAAAGAATATCCTAATTTGACTATTCAAGCCCTGGATTGAGAACCACAGACATGCTGAACCAATGCCTAAACACCATAAGGCTTTCGAGAAAATGGCATCCTTAAATTTTGTGGTATCTTTATCTTCAACTGGCTGTACCAGAGAGGTTTCAAGGTGTTCTGTTTGTTCCTCTGGGCTACCGTCTGGATTGAGCCCCATCACTTCGGGTGTAGGTCTAATCACTTTGTACACGGGCACAACTGCAAATATCCAAAAGAGTATCGAAAGGAGTCCAAAACCCCATCTCCAACCCCACTCAGAGTGATTGACTATGGGTGAGATGAGCAGAGGTAAAGTGGCACCACCGAGGCTCGAGCTGGCTACCACCATGCCGACAACTTTTCCGCGATGTTTTTTAAACCAACTTGAGACAATGATGACATTAGGCCCTAAGCCCGACATAACCAACCCAACAGCCATGAGTATATGGAGCCGATACAGCGTTTCTATAGAGCTAGCAAAAGGATAGAAACTATAGGTTAAGGCCATAATAATGACCCCGATTCTCATGATGACGGTGACTCCATATTTGTCAATGAGAACACCAGATAGTGGTGAAAGGAGCGCAGCAAAAAAAAGAGTATTGCGTACCGTTAAACTTACCTGCTCACGGTTGAGAGAGAACTCCTCGATAAAGGTTGGGAATAGATTCTGAGGAACAAATAAGGTCATTGAATTTACGAAGAAATAGACCAGACTGCAACATATTGCTACATACCATCCATAAAAAATATTGTTTGAATGTCCTTTCAGCACAAAAAAATTATTCTTTAAAATCCATTGATAGACCAGACTGTTATAATAACTTTATGAGCAAACAATCTATAGCAATAATCAATGCTACTATTGTCAATGAA
>LUMD01000819.1_pt1 | contig 10621 bp, 9 predicted proteins | sample 729651 | NCBI WGS metagenome assembly LUMD01 (sample SAMN03860272, study PRJNA289734) | marine metagenome | biome: seawater column; feature: ocean; material: water; isolation source: Red Sea water column Station 34 - depth 258m | place: Saudi Arabia: Red Sea | collected 2011-10-15 | depth 258 m | reverse complement strand
GCACTAGCAGCCTCATTAGCTCCTCCATGCAGTGGACCACGCAAAGTCCCAATCGCACTTGTCACCGCGGAATGGATATCCGAAAGTGTCGATGCACAAACTCTTGCAGCAAAAGTGGAGGCGTTGAATTCATGTTCAGCATATAAAATCAAAGAAACACTCATAAATTTTTTGTGCAGTTGGCTAGGTTTTTTGCCGTGCAAAAGGTGTAAAAAATGTCCTCCTATAGTATCGTCATTTGTCTCTGTATCAATTCTTTTTCCATGGTGAGAAAACTGATACCAATAGTTAAGTATCGATGGAAATGCACTCAGCATGCGATCAGCATGATCAGTTTGGTTTAAAAAGCTCTCCTCTTTCTCTAAATTACCAAGAACTGAACAGCCTGTCCTTAAAACATCCATAGGATGAGCGGTTTTAGGGATACCTTCCAAAGTATTTCTTAGTTCAGGTTGTAAACCTCTTAAAGATTTGAGTTTTTCTATATATTCTTTTAATTCTCGGGAATTAGGAAGTTTCTCATGCAATAGAAGATAGGCGACCTCCTCGAATGTTGCATTTTCAGCCAAATCTACTACATCATAACCACGATAAGTAAGACCGGAACCACTTACTCCAACTGTACATATTGATGTCTCACCAGCGCTCTGACCTCTAAGACCAGCACCACCCATTTTTTTTTCACTCACTACTTATTCTCCTTGTTAATTAACTCATCTAATTGCATCTCATATTGATGATAGTTTAGAAAATCATACAACTCTTCCCTTGTTTGCATATTTTCTAGTACATTGTTTTGATGACCATCTTCTAAGATATGTTGATATACATTAAGAGCTGCCTTGCTCATTGCCCTAAAAGCACTTAGCGGATAAAGAATCATATCCACACCGGCTTCAGAAAGTTCATCTTTACTAAACAATGGTGTTTGACCAAATTCGGTTATATTGGCAAGAATAGGAACATCGAGGGAATGAGAAAACTCTCTATATTGCTCAATGGTATTGAGCGCCTCAGGAAATATCATATCAGCGCCAGCTTCTGCAAATGCTATAGCTTTATCTACAGCAGACTGCATGCCTTCTAAAGCCAAAGCGTCTGTTCTAGCCATAATTACAAAATTAGGATCAGTTTTAGCGTCAACTGCGGCTTTGATTCGGTCGAGCATTTCATTGGTACTAACTATTGCCTTGTTTGGCCGATGTCCACAGCGCTTTTGAGACACCTGATCTTCAATATGGATGGCAGCTACACCACTATTTGTCATATCTCGAACACAACGAGCAATATTAAGTGCTCCACCCCAGCCAGTATCAACATCTACTAATAATGGCAATGAAGTTGCTTGGGTGATTCGTTTAGCGTCTTCGAGGACATCTGAAAGGGTAGTAATACCAAGATCAGGAACTCCAAGTGAGGAAGCTGCAACTCCACCACCTGACAAGTAGATTGATTGATGACCGACTTTTTCGGCCATAATAGCACTATAGGCATTGACAGTACCTACAATTTGTAATGGCTTACTTTCAGCGACTAACTTTCTGAATTTCTTACCACTGCTGTCCATCTTAAATACTCCTTACCTCATTTGTTTACTTACCGCTTTATTAAGGATTTAAGCCAACACTGCGTAAAACTAGATCTATAACTTGTTGTTTTTTTTCTTCAAACTCACTCTCTGTTAGTTTTTTGCCATTATTTAAAATCATCACCTGATAGTCAAAATCAGCATAATGTTGTGTTGTAGCCCAAATCATATATAACAAGGTATGGGCATCACCCACATTAACAATTTTCTTTAGTTCAATCCATGTATTTATTGAATTAACACAAGTATCAACCCATTTTTTTAACCTTGATGATAGTATTTCTTCCATTACTGGGGCACCACTGATAATTTCATTTGCCCACACTTTTGAGCCAAATGGTCTTGTACGCGACAAATCCATTTTTGCGCCAACATAATATCTAATTGCTTCCCGCGGTTCATCAAATGTATCAAATGTGTCAGCGGCCTTCATCCAATCAACCAATATACTTTCCAAGACATATCTATACAGATTTAATTTAGTATGAAAATAATAATGAATGTTGGATTTTGGGAGTTTTGCCATATCTGCAATTTGTTTGGTAGTCGCACCTTTAAGACCATGCTTAGCAAATACTTTTTCTGCTGCAATTAAAATAATAAGTTCGTTTTCTTCACGAATTTTTTCTTTACTTCGGGAGCTATTTCTGGCTTTTGCTGCAACCATTACATTACCCATTCTATTTCTCCATTATTTTTTCATGAAGCCTTCAATGGATTGTTTGGGTGGGTTGTCCAATCAGATACTTTTGTTGAAATTGCCTTGCCAGTTCTAGGATCAGTGCCGGTTGTCATGGCGACCATTGAGATACAATCTACCACAGGGCAAACGCTTACACAAAGATTGCATCCAACACATTCATCGTCGATAACAGTAAATACTCTATCACCGCCATTGTTTGAATATTCAATTGCTTGATGTGAAGTATCTTCACATACAATATGGCAACGCCCACACTTTATACATTTATCTTGGTCAATGACAGCTTTGTCAATGTGATTTAAATTCAAATATTTCCAATCAGTAACTGATGGCACTGCTTTACCCACAAGCTCTTGTACTGAATTCATGCCTTTTTCATCCAAAAAGTTACTCAACCCGGTTTTCATATCTTCTATAATTTTAAAACCATAAACCATTGCAGCTGTACACACCTGAACGTTACTTGCGCCTAGGGCAATAAAATCCACTGCGTCTTTCCAAGTTGTTACACCCCCAATCCCTGAAATTGGCAAATTTTTTGTTTTTTCATTGCGCGCTATTTCTGCCACCATGTGCAATGCAATTGGTTTTACCGCTTCACCACAATAACCACCATGTGAACCCATATCTCCAGTAGTTGGAAACATAGTCAAATTGTCATAATCAACTCTCATAATTGAATTAATAGTATTGATTAATGACACAGCATCTGCACCACCTTCAAGGCACGCTTCAGCCGGATAAAGCACATCAGTTATATTCGGTGTAAGCTTTACAATGACGGGTGTCGTAGCATATTTTTTACACCATTCGGTTGCTTGCTTTATATATTCTGGAACTTGTCCAACTGCTGCCCCCATGCCGCGTTCAGACATACCATGTGGACAACCAAAATTTAATTCAAAACCATCTACGCCTGCATCCTCAATTATGGGGATAAGCTTTGCCCAAGATGCCTCATTCATCGGAAACATAACAGATGCAACCAGGGCTCTATCTGGCCAGTCTCTTTTAACTTGACGCATTTCCTCAAGGTTAACTTGAAATGGTCGATCAGTAATTAACTCAATATTATTAAAACCAATAACACGACGATCATTACTCATCATGGAACTGTATCTAGGGCCATTCACATTCACAATATGTGGATCCTCACCCAAAGTTTTCCATGAAACTCCACCCCAACCAGCTTCAAAAGCACGATTTACATTATATGCCTTATCTGCAGGTGGTCCTGAGGCCAACCAAAAAGGATTAGGTGACTTAATTCCCAAAAAATCACTAGATAAATCTGCCATATTATGCTCCTTGTAACGTTTCGTTAATTGAAATTGCAGCCAGTTTGCCATCTTGAACTGCTGATACTGTTAGGTTGTTACCATCAAGTACACAATCTCCACCCGCCCAAACTTTAGCCAATGAAGTTTTACGATGTTCATCTACAACTATCCTTCCTTTTTTTAGTTGTAAGCTATTATTTTCACTCAAACCTTCAGTAACTAATTTTTGCCCAATTGCCTTAAAAATAACATCGGCTTTTAATGTAATTTTTTCACCGCTTGACATTAAACTACCATCATTTTGTGATTGCATAATATCAAACTCCATTGCAGTGACATTGCTATCAGCAGATAACAGACGTTTTGGTGATACATTGTATTGCATTTGCACGTCATGTTTTTTTGCCAAAGCTTGCTCATATTCACTAGCCGCCATCTTATCTTTACTTCGCCTATAAGCAATAGTTACTTGCTCTGCACCTAATAATTTGCTTTGAACGGCAATATCTATTGCTGTCATGCCACCCCCTATAACTACAATATTTTTTCCAACCATTAGTTCTTCTTTATTGCTGGCTTGTCGCAAATTTGCAATATATTCAACCGCATCTATAACGCCTGAAATATTTTCGTTGTCAAGATTCAATTGGTTTACCGTACCTAGACCACATCCTAAAAAAACTGCATCATATTGTTGTTGCAAGTCCTTAAGATTAATTTGTTTACCTAGCTGCATTCCTGTTTTGATAGTAATACCACCTATATCTAGAATATAAGATAGCTCTCGCTGAGCAAAATCATTGATAGTTTTATAAGCTGCAATACCATACTCATTTAAACCACCTAATTTTTCCTTTGCCTCATAGACTGTTATTTTGTGTCCAAAAACTGCCAAACGATGTGCGCAAGATATTCCAGCAGGGCCTGCTCCAACAACAGCAATAGACTTTCCTGTATCTTCTTCTCTTGAAAATAACTGTACGCCATTATTTAATACTGAATCGGTTGCATAGCGTTGTAATAATCCAATTTCAACCGGTTTTTCTTCATGATCATTACGCACACAGGCCTGTTGGCACAACTCTTCAGTAGGACAGTCACGAGCACACATGCCACCAAAAATATTTTCACTTAAGATTTTATCTGCAGCGCCTGTTAAATTATCACTCTGAATACTTTGAATAAAACCTGGAACATCAATATCTGATGGACAGGCTTTAGTACATGGAGCGTCATAACAAAAATAACAACGATCAGCCTCAATTAATGCCTCTATTGCAGATAGTGGTGGATGGAGATCTTTAAAATTATCTTCGATCTCTTGTTTGCCAAGACGATGCGATTTAATGCTTATTTCCTCATTTGTTAATTTTTTATCATTCATATATTACTCCGAAAAAACATTTGACCATTTAGTCAGGTTATCAATACAAAGCCACAATATAAAATAAATTACCTCATTAACGATTCACAGATTTAGGTTTTTTTATCTCCGCTTGACGATCTAGACCTTGATAGAATGATGCATAGGGAGGTCTTTCAATATATTTACCGGCACCACGTTCAACTTTTAACTCTCCGTTAGCATATACTACTTTTGCTGCACTTATGGTGTGTGAAGCGCAGCCTTTGACCTTCATGCCTTCAAAAATATTAAAATCAACATTTTGATGGTGTGTTTTAGCAGAAATTGTCTTAGTTGCTTCTGGATTCCAGACAACAATATCAGCGTCTGCCCCGATAGATATACTGCCTTTACGTGGATAGATATTGAATATTTGCGCAGCATTCGTAGAGGTTAGCTTAACAAACTCGTTCATATTTAAAAGTCCAGTATTTACTCCATGATGCCATAATACTTCCATACGATTTTCTATGCCTGCAGTACCGTTCGGAGTTAAACGAAAATCATCTTTACCGGCTGCTTTTTGATCAGCACAAAAACAGCAATGGTCAGTAGCTGTGGTTTGTAAATTACCAGAGAGAAGACCTTTCCATAATGCATCTTGATGTTCTTTCGCTCTAAAAGGTGGACTCATAACATGTGCAGCTGCACTTTCAAAATTTTTATCCAAGTAAACTGACTCGTCTACCAACAAATGCCCAGCCAAAACTTCACCAAATACTTTTTGACCTGCATTTCGTGCCCTGGTAATAGCATCTAAAGACTGTTTTGAGGATACATGAACAACATATAATGGCACTCCAAATACGTCAGCAATAGTAATAGCACGATTCGCAGCCTCGCCTTCAACTTCCGGTGGACGCGACAATGGATGGCCTTCTGGTCCAGTTATACCCATATCAAAAATTTTATTTTGTAACTGCCAAACCATTTCGCCATTTTCAGCATGAACTGTTACCATTGCGCCTAATTCTAAAGCTCTGCTGAAACTATTGACTAGTATTTCATCGGTAGCCATTATTGCACCTTTATAAGCCATAAAGTGCTTAAAACTGTTGACACCATATTTTTCTACTAAGGTTTTCATGTCAGCATGCACAGTTTCATCCCACCAGGTGATGGCAACATGAAAACTGTAGTCAGCCACTGCTTTTTGTGACCACTCACGCCACTGTTGAAAAGCCTCCATAATATTCTGTTGAGGCGCAGGAATAACAAAATCAATAATCATTGTTGTGCCACCTGCAAGCCCTGCAGCCGTGCCAGTATAAAAATCTTCACTGGCAACTGTTCCCATAAACGGTAACTGCATATGAGTATGAGGGTCGATACCACCGGGCATAACGTATTGCCCGGCGGCATCTATGATCTCAGCGCCACTTGGCGCTGAGATATTACTGCCAATTTCCTGTATTTTGCCGTCTGCACATAGTACATCGGCTTGAAAAGATTGATCAGCATTAACAATTGTTCCATTTTTAATTAGTACAGACATAGTATTACTCCTACAAGAAATTAAGTTTGTTGATCTCACCCATCATGCGACGCTGATGTTTTTCAGTTTGGGCGCCAGTCATATCATACTCAAGCACAATATCGGCAGCGGCATCAGAATTACTTGTAGCCCATTCCCAACCTTTCATACTTGCACGAAGGAAACGTGCTGCTTTATCAACAAAAGCAGGGTCACTTAAATTTTCTTCGAGTACATATAAACCATCTTCAAGTGTTGAAACACCTTGGTCTTCATATGAGAAAACTACTAGCTCATCGGCTGAAAGTCCGCCATCAATAACTTGCCAATATTCATTGTAAGTCATTGTTGACACGCAATCTGCTTGCTTTTGAAGAATAGGCTCTATCCCCCAGCCTTGCTTCAATACTGTCACTCCACCTGCGCTTCCATCAGTTGCCATATTAAGCTTACTCATCCAGCTCAGGAATGGATACTCGTTACCGTAGAACCAAACTCCTAGAGTCTTGTCTGAGAAGTCAGAAGGCGAACTTATGCCCGAATCTTTACGGCATGTTAACATCATGCCAGAACGCTTAAATGGCTGAGCAATGTTTACTAGATTAAGCCCTTTTTCTCTAGAGGCCAAAGCTGCTGGCATCCACTCAATTAGAATATCAGCACCACCGCCTGCGATAACTTGAGGGGGCGCTATATCTGGTCCACCTGACTTAATTGTTACATCTAGTCCTTCATCGTCATAGTAACCTTTTTCCAATGCAACATAATAGCCTGCAAACTGAGCCTGAGTTACCCACTTCGTCTGAAGGGTAAATTTATCACCTGCATGCGTATTAAAGCTCAAAGCTAGAAGCATAGTAGAGCAAATTGCAGCTAATATCGTTTTACTATTAAATATTTTCATCATTTCTCCTTTCTTTTAAAAATAATAGTACTCACTCTTGATTAACTTTTTCGCATCGATGGATGCCAGAAAGTTAATTTTCTCTCTAAAAGAGCAAATACTCCATAAAACATCGAGCCCGTTAGAGCAGCAACCGCAATTGTTGCCCATACAATATCGATATTCATTCGGCCAACCTCTGCCGAAATTCTAAATCCCATTCCTACAATGGGTGTTCCAAAAAATTCTGCCACTATAGCTCCAATCATAGCTAAAGTTGAGTTAATTTTCAATGCATTAAGAATAAATGGCATTGCATTTGGCAGTCGCAAACTAAAAAGTTCTCGCCAGTAACTTGAAGCATAAGTGTGTAATAAATCTCGATCAATCCTATCAGTCTCGTTAAGACCTCCTAAGGTATTTACCATCATTGGGAAAAAAGTCATTACGGCAACGACAGCTGCTTTGGACTGCCAATCAAATCCAAACCACATGATCATAATTGGCGCCATACCAATAATTGGTATGGCGCTAAAGAAGTTTCCAATTGGAATTAATCCACGCCTTAAAAATGGAATTTTATCTGCTGCAATTGCAACGAGAAATCCTGCACCACTTCCCATAATAAAGCCAGGAATTGCTGAACGAACAAAAGTTTGATAAAAATCAGCAAATAAAGTAGCGCCAAACCCATCAAATACTTGCCAAATAAGACTTGGTGCAGGTAACAACACCTGTGGAACGGACATACCTATAGTAATAACCTCCCATAGAAAAAATATCCAGGCACCAAATAAAACTGGAATAACTATATTAAGAGATAATTCTATTAATTTATTCTTTGTCTTCAAAGCTGATAGTTGAACTAAGTTATTCCATGTTATAAACCACAATGCACTTACCAAGAACCAGGCATCTAAACCCATAACTACACCTTTATCGAATGAATGTATTAAATTTAATACAGACCAAGTTCCAGAAAATAAAGCTACAAAACAAATTGATAAAAGAACTAATCCTTGTTGACGAATGATAAAAAATAATAAACCGACAGTTGCAATAGTCAGCACAATAATAGGATTAAGTTCGTAATCATTTATTGCGTCAAGCTTTAACCAAATAAATGAGCTGATTGAAAAAAGAAGACATAGCAATCCACTTAAGGGACGCGACCTTATTATTGCCAGGAAATTCATATTTGCAGCCCCATACGATTATTAACTGCGCGCTCCATTCTTCCAACTATGGTAACTAGGGTTGCAGAAATTACTGAGGCGGTTATTAGAGCAGCCCAAATAAGGTTAGTTTGGCCATAATATGAGCCAGACAATAGACGCGCACCAAGACCTCCTTGAGCACCAGCAGGAAGCTCTGCTACAATTGCTCCCACAATACTTAAAGCAATGGCTACTTTTAAACTAGCAAATAAATAAGGAATAGACGCCGGAAGACGTAATTTCCAAAAAACCTCTGCTTTTGATGCTGAATAACTGTTCATTAGGTCTACCAAGATAATACTTGGTGACCTTAAACCTTTAACCATCCCAACAACCACAGGAAAAAAACAAAGATAGGTTGAGATCGTTGCTTTTGGAACTAAGCCAATAATACCCATTGAACCTAACACAACGACAATCATAGGAGCCAATGCTAGAATTGGAATAGTTTGTGATGCTATGATCCATGGCATTAATGTTCGATCTAATGCTGCCACATAAACAATACCTACAGACAACACAATACCAAGAAAGGTGCCCATTACAAAGCCAACCATTGCAGAAGATAAAGTCACTCCAGAGTGGTAAACCAAACTGCGCTTTGAAGTTATCTTCTTATCCCAAATTGTTTTCTTTAGCTCTTTGGCTACTTGATGGGGTGATGGCAAAACAGGGCGCTCCATCGACCAAGAATCTGAGGCTAATTCCGAAAAAGTCCACTCAACATTATTTTTTTCATATCTATCAATTAAAAATGAGCTATTTAAGTAAACAGATCCTGCATACCATATCATAATAATAATCGTTACTAGAATCATAACAGGGCCAACTGTTCCGCTGATAAGTGTATTAAGAACTCTATTAGCTTCCATCACTATGCCCCTCTTTTAGGCCTTCTCTAACCAGTTGAGAGGCTTCTAAAAATTCAGTCGTTTCTCGAATATCAAGAGTTCTGTCTTTTGGAAAATTGGTATCAATGACATTAATAATTTTTCCTGGACGAGCAGACATGACTACAATCTTAGAGGATAAAAAGACTGCCTCAGGTATTGAATGAGTCACAAATACAACTGTTTTTTTAGTCTTTTCCCATAAACGCAATAACTCTTCATTTAAACGGTCACGAGTAATCTCATCAAGCGCACCAAATGGTTCATCCATAAGGAGCATATCAGGGTTAAAACTCAAAGCCCGTGCAATTGAGACGCGTTGCTGCATTCCACCGGATAATTGCCATGGATATTTTTTTTCAAATCCTGACAGACTGACTAATGATAAATACTGATCAGAAAGATTTTTTTGTTCAGATCTTGAGTAGCCAGACATCTCCAGAGGTAAGTGGATATTTGACTCAATATTCCTCCAAGGCAAAAGAGCTGGAGTTTGAAATACGTACCCATAAGAGCGATCTAAACGAGCCTGCTGAGCAGACTTACCTTCAACAGTTATTGACCCACTTGTTGGTTTTTCTAGGTCGGCTATCACTCGCAATAATGTTGTTTTACCACAACCACTAGGCCCAATCAGAGAAACAAAATCACCAGGCTCAACTTTCAAGTTGATATCAGAAAGTGCATGCACTGGTTCTGTTTGCGTCTCAAATGTTAGACACAAATTGTTAATGTCTATAGATGTAGACTTTAAAGACTTGCTAGATGTTGGCTCATTCATCGAACTATTTGTCTGTTAACCTCCCATAAAGGTCACTTCTTCTATCTCTGAAAAATTGCCAAGTATCTCGAACCTCTCTAACCATATCTAAATCAATTTCATGTACCAACAACTCATCGTCGCCGTAACTTGCTTGCGCTTCAATTTGACCACGAGGATTGACAATATAACTTGATCCATAGAATTCACCCATTTGCTTTGCCCAAGGCTCTTCAGTGCCGACACGATTGATAGCTCCAATAAATACCCCGTTTGCAGCTGCTGACGCTGGTTGCTCTAATTCCCATAGATATTTACTTAATCCTGCAACTGTAGCTGAAGGATTAACAATATATTCAGCTCCATTTAAAGCTAATGCACGCCAACCCTCAGGGAAATGTCTGTCATAGCAAATATACAC
>LUMD01000599.1_pt1 | contig 10643 bp, 10 predicted proteins | sample 729651 | NCBI WGS metagenome assembly LUMD01 (sample SAMN03860272, study PRJNA289734) | marine metagenome | biome: seawater column; feature: ocean; material: water; isolation source: Red Sea water column Station 34 - depth 258m | place: Saudi Arabia: Red Sea | collected 2011-10-15 | depth 258 m | reverse complement strand
CCCTGCAAGTGAACATAATCACCTTCACCCCCCTTGAATGCCGCAACCATATCATCCGCAGAACCTGCATCGATTGCATCAAACTCACTCAACTTAAGCCCCGCTTTATGACATGCATAGTTAAACATATGCAGCGGTTGCCCACCGTGATCAACAATTACACGTTTACCTTTGAGATCTTTAAGAGTGAAACTTGAATCGGCCTTTCGACCTGCAATAAAGAATCCATCGGTATTGTTAATTTGCGCGAAGTGTACAGCTGGGGGCATTTTGCCTTTTTCGGCTGATGCGAAAGCCTGACTGGGCGCAGATTGCACCAAATCGACATCGCCGCGGAACAATGCTTCAAGGGCAGATACACCGTGCTCAGCTACACTAAGATCGCCCTCTAGACCTTCTTTTTCAAGAAATCCACCTGCAACGGTCGCAATCAGTGGTGAATAGAATGCTGAAAAGCGTGTGAACTGGATTCTGACATTTGCCACGATTTACTAACCTTGTACAGAGTACCCACCATCTACGGGTATTGCTGTACCGGTCACAAAGTCAGATGCCGATGAGGCAAGAAACACTCCAATTCCGGCAAGATCGCCAGGAACCCCCCATCGACCTGCAGGCGTTCTTGCTTCGACACGATCATGTAGGCCTTCCACCTGCTGCCGTGCTTCACGAGTAAGGGTCGTATCGATCCATCCAGGTAGCACAGCATTAACCTGCACGTTGTCTTTAGCCCAGGCACAGGCCATCCCTTTGGTCATTTGTACGATTCCACCCTTACTTGACGCATAAGGAACCGTGAACGAAGCCCCGAAGATCGACATCATTGACCCGATATTGATGATTTTGCCTCCGCCCGTTCGACTCATGTGGGGATACACTTTCTGACTAGCGACGAACGCACTGGTTAGGTTGGTATCAATTATTGTCTGCCATTCCTCAAGCGCATATTCCTCTGGCTGCTTGCGGTCGTTGGTTCCTGCATTGTTTACGAGAATATGCAACCCACCAAATTCACGCACGACTGACTCGACTAAATCACTGATTGAATGGGAATCTCGAACATCAACCTGAATGAACGTTGACCGTACGTCGAAACTTTCAAGAATGGTCAGTGCCTTGGCCCCTTTCTTTGAGTCCCGAGCCGCAATCACAATATCAGCGCCTGCACTCGCCAAACCCTCGGCCATTGCTAAACCAATACCGCCGTTTCCTCCAGTCACAACAGCTACCCGACCAGAGAGATTGAAAGAATTCATAATCGGCCTCCAGATAAATGAGTCAGAGCTGCGCCTTTAGGAAAGTAGCAATTGCCTCATTGAACGCGCCTTGTTGTTCAACATTAGAAAAATGTCGAGCCCCCGGTAACACAATAAGCTCAGAACCAACGATCTCTCCTTGGATTACCTCGTGAGCAGAGACAGGCGTACCAGGATCATCCTCCCCCACCACCAACAGTGTGGGTAGAGTAATTACCGACAATTGATCTGTCAGGTCGAGCCCCATGATCGCATGACAACAACCGCAAAACCCGTCTACCGGTGTAGACCGGATCATTTCCCGAATTTTGTCCACCTCACCACTTTCATTTTTTTGATACTCAGGAGAAAACCACCTCTCAATAGTCGAAGGTATGACCGCCTCCATTCCTTCAGCTCGTGCTACAGCAATCCTTTCAGTCCAGGCTTCCTTACCTGCCAACGGAACCACGCTTGACGTATCACACAAACCGAGAGAAAGAAACCGACTTTGATCTTTGAGGGCAGCTGTCTGACCAATCATCCCACCCATGGACAGACCAACATAATGAACCGTATCGAGATTTAATGCATCAAGGAAACCAAACAGATCATCAGCCAGCATCTCCAGTGTATATTCACCTGCCGGAGCATCCGTGCCACCATGACCCCTGGTGTCATAGCGCACAACCCGAAAATCTTCTAGTACGGGCATCTGCCAATCCCACATTGCCAAGTTAGCAGCCAGAGAGTGACTCAATACAACAACAGGTCCATCATCAGGCCCTTCGATTGAATAGTGGATTGAAATTCCATTCGCATCAATTCTCATATTTCATCCTCCCCCTAGAATTCAGTAAATTGCTTTCAGTCGGTATCTACCGGTTGATCTACTTTCTTAGAACCCACTATCCCTGATTTGGGCAACTGTGCAGCCGTGGCAGCAATAGTCTCGGCGAGCGTCCTATTCGGATCGATATTCTCGGGACTTTCTAGCGCATAGGGTGTCTGTTCCAGCAGCCGATAGATGGCTGCGGCACCCAAATGGAAGTCTGGCGTCATTCCTTCAGCAGCAAACGTTTCTGCAATCTCTTCCATCTCACCGATCCAGCGATGGGCGTTAGGTGGCAACTTCGAAATCCCCGATTTCATACTATCTAATGCCCCCTTTTGGCTATAAGCCAACTCATCATGTAACTCGGCACTCAGCCCGAGCGATTCAGCGACTGTCAGCAACGCAACGTGAAGCGTGCTGGTGCCTTTGGTCAGCGCCGCATAGCACATCTTTATTCCCGATGCTCGGCCAATGTCATTGCCTAGATTCTTTACGACGATGCCTTTTCCATCAAGTTCCATCATGGAATCGGCATAGGATCCGCTTACATAAAATCGAGGTGCTCCGTCTCGCCCTGGCGGGTGACCAATTATCGAGGCATCGATGTACCTACCACCTGCTGATTCGACAATTCGACCGATATATTCCGAGCGCATAGGTGAAATAGCATTACAGTCTGCAGTATGGAGAGCACAAGGTCCGCCTCAATGATTAACTCATTCAGCGAGGTGCTGATCCGAAAGCCGGCATCTTGCGCAAGAGCCCGGGTACGTTCACTGCGTCCCTCAAGATGCGTCAATATGTCGAACCCATGCTCAGACAGTACCCGGCCCACGGCGTGTCCCATATCTCCGGGACTCAGAATAGCGATCTTGTTAGCTACCATCTCAAATTCAAAATGTGACAGATAGAGATGGCTTTAAGTTTCCGCTGCACCGTTACAGGCGATCATTTGACCGGACACGAAACCACCTCCGTCAGAGATCAGGTAGGCACACAGCGATGCGATATGGTATGGCTCCCCTAGGTGTCCCAAAGGAATCCGTCCAACTTGTCCGAAAAGGTGTTGAGATTGGATCGGGTCGTCGTGCTCAGGGCGAATTGGACCCGGTGAAATCGCATTCACAGTAATGCCATTGGGGCCAAATTCTTTGGCCAATGCCTTCGTTAGCCCCCAGACTCCATGTTTAGCGACCGAGACAGGTGCTCTACCTGAGTAGCCATGAATCGCATTCATTCCAGTCAGATTGATTATTCGACCCCAGTTATTACGGACCATCCCAGGTAATGCAGCACGGCAACCATAAAAGACCGCGTTCAGATCCACATCCAGCACACGATGCCAATCCGCGTCAGTGGTATCAAGAAAGGGCTTCTCTGGTCGGATGGCCGCATTGTTAACCAGAATATCAACTGAGCCGAACGTGTCTTGAGCAACTTGGATCAGTTGATCAAATGAGGCTCGGCTGCCAACATCTCCCATTGCCACAACAGCTTGGCCACCTGCCTGTTCGACTTCGGTTGCGACAGACTCACAAGCGACCCGGTCATGAGAACCATTAATCACCACATTGTGGCCTTGTTTACCGATCGCTACAGCAATCGCTCGTCCGATATTTCGTCCACTACCGGTAACCAGGGCTGTTCGTGACACAGGATGACTACTATTCATATCATCATTCTATCGCGAAAAAGCTCTTCAGTTGATGCTTGCACGTGCTCCGTCCAACGGCCATATTTACGGATTAACTCAACACACCCATTCCAGTATTTAAGTACCTAAGAACATGGACAAATTTCCCGCCAAAACCGAACTGCGTATCCTATTCTCACATTCGGCCTACCGGATGGGTCATTGTTTCACATTGCGCAACACAGGCATCAGTCATTCTCAAGCCTGGACCCCTGAAGATACTAAGGCCCAGTTACCCACTGCAGATGTACTGGTCATCTCGGGATTTTGGAACAATGATTACCTCGATCATGCGCCCCGTCTTCGATATATCCAGTCGATTGGCGCGGGCTATGACCAGTTTCCATTGGATACACTGAAAGCCCGCAGCATAAGTCTTGCGAACGCGACCGGGGTCAATGCAGATGCTGTCAGCCACCATGCTATGGGTTTAATTCTTGCTCTATGCCGGCAACTTCACACGGGTCGAGACAACCAGAAGCAGAAAATCTGGCGCAGCATGATTTCAGATATCAGCATGCGTGAAGATGACCTCTGTGGTCATACCGTACTGATTGTTGGGCTTGGTGCCATTGGCAATCGACTGGCCGCACTATCCAAAGCCTTTGGTATGACCGTCATCGGCGTCAAGCGTAACATTGATGGCTACCGGGGGCCTGCTGACGAGGTTGTGCCCCCACAAGAATTTTCTAATCAACTCGCTCGCGCAGATGTCGTCGTTCTTTGTTGTCCTCTGACCGACCAAACCCGCGAACTCATGAATAGCCAAGCTTTCCATACGATGAAGCAGTCGGCCTATCTGGTCAATGTTGCGCGAGGAGGCTGCGTTGATGAATCTGCCCTCCTATCGGCGCTGACTCAAAACTCTATTTCGGGAGCCGCGATTGATCACTTCAATGATGAGCCGCTTCCAGACTCATCACCGTTTTGGTCTTTTGAAAATTTGATCATCACACCACACACCGGTGGTGAGACCCGGAAATATGAAGAAAATGTTATCGATATTCTCTGGGAAAATCTAGGAAGACTGTGGGACAATGAAACAACCCTGCTAAATCAGATAGTGTGACCGCCCTGAATCACTCTGATCGTAGAGACTTAAGTCGATACAAATAGCGTCGAAACAGACAGTTACGTATTCATATGGAACTTGGCCTTTTCGCACAACCCGTTCATCGGCCCGAAAAACCGTGGTTACAAGCCCTGGACGAAGATCGTGAGGCAATTATTTTGGCCGACCAGCTAGGTTTTTCAGAAGCCTGGATCGGGGAGCACTTCACAACCAAAGCGGAACAAATCCCATCTCCGTTAATGTTTATGGCCACCTTACTCCGGGATGCACCTTCAATCCGCTTCGCGACTGGCGTGATCAACCTGCCCTACCACAATCCGGTCATTGTTGCAGCGGAAGTGGCTCAATTTGACCAACTGAGTGGCGGCCGACTAATTCTAGGAATCGGGCCAGGCGGGCTTATGAGTGATGCAGAACTCTTCGGCAACAAGGAAATGCCAGAACGATATCTGATCGCCCTGGAAGGACTCGACCTCATGACCCGGCTTTGGCAAGAAGAGGCACCACTGGAGCACCGCGGTGAACATTATGAATTCGCTTTAGAAAATCGGGTCTGGCTGAGTCACGGTGTAGGGTCAATGGCTAAACCATTTCAACGTCCCCATCCACCCATCGCTCTAGCCATGGTTGGACCCGGAGGACTGACCGCTCAGACTATTGCTGAACGCTCTTTCATTCCAATATCTGCAAATTTTGTTCCAATTGAAAATGTGACTGCGCAGTGGAAAGACTACTCTCAAACCAGGCAAGACATGGGGGCACCAGCTGACCGTGATATTTGGCGGGTATGTAGGAACATTCTAGTAACTGATAGCGATTCACAAGCCGAGGATCTACTTTCCGATCCAGATGGCACGTTCGCTTATTACTACCGTTACATCCGTGGTGTACGTCAGATTGAAGAATTTCGTGACAAACAAGACGAACCGATTGAAGTTCTCAATACATTGCTCGAGGTTCCGCAAGCACTTATCGATTGTGTCATCGCTGGATCTGCTTCTACCGTACTTGATCGATTAATTGAAATGACTGACACATTGGGTAGATTTGGCACGCTCGTGATGGTAGCCCATGACTGGGATGATAAAAATCTGTGGCAATCATCGATGAAAACCCTAGCGACCAACATCATGCCTAATTTATCCAAACATGCAGATCAACTCCCCGCATTGGACTGAGAATACTTAGAATTACATTCTATCCGCGGTACACTAATCTAAGTTAGATTCATATCATACACACTATGAGGACTACCCTGTGATTGTCGAGCAAATTTGGACCGCAAATGCCTGGAGAAACTTCAACTATCTAATCGCCTGCCCGGAGTCAGGTGAGGCTCTTGCAGTGGATCCGCTCGATCACGAGAAGTGTTTAGCCAAAGCTCAGTCGATGGGTTGGGAAATCACACAGATTCTCAATACTCATGAACATGGTGATCATATTGGAGGAAACGCTCCAATGGTTGCCGCAACCGGCGCACGTATTATCGCTCACGCCAATGCCAGGGCTTCGATACCAGACATGGATCAGGGTCTGACAGCAGGTGATATCGTTAAGGTAGGAAAGACAATTGAGTTGGAAGTCCTCGACACGCCCGGTCACACAATGAGCCATGTGTGCCTTCTCTCACATTCTGATCACCGCGCGATTTTCTGTGGCGACACCCTATTCAACGCTGGTGCTGGAAATTGCCATAATGGAGGACATCCAGAAGAACTCTATGACACATTTGCTACACAACTTTCCAAGCTACCCGACGACACGCGTGTCTATCCCGGTCACGACTATTGGGAGAATAACCTAGAATTCACGCTTGACCGTGAACCAGACAACCAAAAAGCTCGTGCCCTGCTGAGTGAAAATGGCACAAAAGACCCAGAACATTCTCTTATTTCAACGCTCGGACTAGAGAAAGAAATCAATACATTTTTTCGTCTCCAAAATCCTACGATTATCAATCGGCTCAGAGAACATTATCCAGACCTCCCAGACAATCCCGATCCCAAGACTGTCTTTGTAAAACTTAGAGATCGTCGCAATAGCTGGTAAACACCAAACGCGCAAGGTAGTTCTTTAAAAGCATTCCGCAGAACAATTCACCATAGAGTTGGTTATTTTTCAACAGACATTGACACCCAGCAAGGATTTGACAATGACCGAGCCATTAACCGAATCTGAAGTAAAACGTTTTCATCAGAACGGGTATGTCGTGCCAGACTATGCACTACCCGTCGAAACTATCAACACACTCAATTCTGCGTTGGAAGAAACAATCGACCTTAATCCTTTAGTACGTCCCGAACATCTGGTCAGTGCTCACATCGATCGCTTGAATGACGAAGGAGTCAGGGGTCACAGCGCATGGCTGGAACTAGCTCAACATCCAGAGATACTCGATCGGATAGAACAGTTGATTGGCCCTGACATCATTCTGTGGGGATGTCAGGTGTTCTGTAAACCAGCCTCCGATGGTATGGAAGTACCTATGCACCAGGATGGCCACTACTGGCCAATTCAACCGCTCGCGACTTGTACGGCCTGGATAGCTATTGATGACAGCAATGTTGGTAATGGTTGTCTGCGCGTTGTTCCCGGTTCGCATACCGGACAACGCTATTATGAGCATTCAAAATCTGATCGGGAAAATCTGGTGCTCAACCAACATGTGGATGATTCGCGTATTGATCTAGACGATGCTGTGGATATTGAACTTCATCCGGGACAGTTTTCCCTACATGACGTTTTCCTCATCCATGGCTCTAATCCCAATACTTCAGGCAAACGTCGAGCAGGTGTTGCCATTCGCTATATGCCAGCTACCAGCCATTTTAATCGTTCACTTTATGAAACCAGTGAAGGGTCGGGCTACCTGGTTAATTTTGCAACTCGACCACTGTGGCTACTGCGAGGAAAAGATCGAGGGAACAATAACTTCCAGATCGGGCATTAGATTTAGCGTTTTCAACGGCAAGCGCCCGAACATTTCCCTATAAATCGTTCATTTTCTACACGTCCTGGGGGATAGGTATGTTAATTGAGGTTGCTTTACTTCGTGCTTTTGTTACACAAATTTTCGTCAAGGCAGGTTGCAGTTCTGAAGAGAGTGAGCGAATTGCTCGACATCTGGCATCAGCCAATCTTACCGGGCACGATAGCCACGGTGTTATTCGAGTTCCTAGGTACATCAGCTGGCTCAAGTCAGGCAATCTTTGTGCAGGACAGTCCTTAACTGTAATCACCGAGACAGATGTTTTTGCGGTGGTCGACGGCAACCGAGGATTCGGACAAAGCATTGGTGAACAGGCCGTACAACTTGGGATCGAAAAGTCTTTGAACACGGGCTTCTCGATCATCGCCTTGCGTCAGTCTGGACACCTTGGCCGAATAGGAGATTGGGCAGAAATGGCTGTGGAAGCTGGTCTGATTTCTATCCATTTTGTTAATGTAGCTGGTAGCTTGCTGGTCGCCCCCTTTGGCGGCGTTTCAAGGCGGATGTCGACGAATCCCGTTACCATCGGCGTCCCGATCGGGAAAGCTGAGCCGTTAATCCTTGATTTCGCAACTTCTCGGGTCGCTGAAGGGAAAGTGTTAGTCGCGGCAACAGGCGGCAAACCACTCCCACCTGACTCACTCATTACAGGAGATGGCCTGCCCACAGGAGACCCGAAGGCACTGTATGGGGACGCTGATCCTACCCGCACAAACGATATTCGATCAGGTGATGGGGCTATACGTGCCATGGGTGAACACAAAGGCTCTGGCTTAGCGTTGATCTGTGAGATGCTTGCCGGCGCACTAACCGGCGGCGGCTGCGCTGGGCCGGATAAACCATATATTTTGAACGGCATGCTCTCGATCTATATCAACCCCAACCATCTGGATGTAGATCAAAGTTTCCTCCAGGAAGCCCAGGATTACATTAAATTTTTCAAGGACAGCAAGCCTGCCGAACCAGGCATTGACGTCCTTGTACCCGGGGACCAAGAACGAAAACGACGCGCCGATCGTACAAAGAACGGGATTCAACTACCCGACGATGTGTGGTTTGCTATCGTTGATACGGCTCAGGAAGTTGGAGTTACGGACTTCGACATTCCAACAACCCGCCAATAACTTGAGATTTATCCGATGACCATAAAAGCTGTGCAGATGAATAGTTTTGGACCAGCATCAAAGGTTGCCTACTGCGCTGAACTTCCGGACCCGACATCACCAGAGCCCGATGAGATCATCGTTGACATTGCTGCTTTCCCAATTAACCCTGCAGACCTTCTTACGATTGAAGGCAAATACGCGGCCAAACCCCCGCTACCCTATACGCCTGGTGCTGAAGCAGTTGGTCATGTCAGCGATGTAGGCTCGGCCATCGAGAACTTTCGAATAGGTGATCTGGTCATGCTATTGAGCCGGGAGAACTGGACTCAAAAACGCAAAGTCAAGGCCGCTGAACTACTCAAGATTGATATTGATTCCGACAATCTTTTTCAGCTTGCTATGTTAAAAGTTAATCCAGCAACTGCCGCTCTGATGCTGCGGAACTATATTGAACTTAAACCCGGTGACTGGATTATCCAAGACGCTGCTAACTCTGGAGTTGGGCACTGTGTAATTCGGCTTGCTGCCAAATCAGGAGTAAAAACAATAAATGTCGTGCGCCGTGAAAATCTCATCACTCCACTACAGGCAATCGGTGCTGACGCCGTACTGATTAGCGCAGGCAATCTTGCTGAGCAGGTCAACCAAATAACCGGTGGTGATGGCGTACGTCTAGCCATTGATGCCGTTGCAGGCCAGACAAGTCTAGAGCTGGCCAGCTGTCTGGCCGATGGCGGGGTGATGGTTAACTACGGCATGTTGAGTGGCGAACCGTGCATGGTCATGCCCGACTGGATAGTCTTCAGACACGTTACACTCACCGGATTCTGGCTGGCGACACAACTCCGAGATATGCCCAGAGAACAGATCGAATCTCTCTACAAAGAACTCATCAATGATATCTCTAATGGTGTTCTCGACGTTCCAATTGCAGCGACCTACAGCATTGACGACATCAAGGATGCCTTAGAGCATGCTGGCCGCGAAAACAGATCTGGCAAAGTCCTGGTGCTACCGAATGACGCTGCTTGACGACTTTTCCGACTCCTCAGAGCTTGTAACGAATCGGTTATTCACACACTCACACAGTCGCCATTGTTTTTAATGTCGAATTTGATTGCGCCTAGGTCCGAAACTAATCCCTTCGTTTGTTTGTCGGTTAACGGCATTAGAGGTGGCCTCGTTAATGCCCAGTTCGGTTTGTCCGTAAAACGTGCCGTCATCACCTTTAGCGCCGGTATCATTGGATATGACTGCAGCGTTGTTCGAATCTCACTAATTCGAGACTGGAGCCCATCTGCAGTTGTTGAATCCTCTTTCCACGCACTGTAAACCTTCCGAATTCCCGCAGGATTGGCATTCCCACTTGCCGTAATACAGCCAGCACCTCCGTTCCGCAACGTTTCCAGAAGAAACCCTTCAGAGCCGGCAAAGGTAGAAAACCCGGGGAAACGATCCAGAATAGCTTTAGTGTTATCCCAATCACCCGAGCTGTCTTTAAGTCCAACCACCGTATCCGGATAGGTCGCGACCAATCGCTCGATCAGATCAAGTCCAATCGGCACTTGTGCAACCGGTGGAATGTGGTAGAGGTAGACTCTCAGGCGATCATCACCGACGCGATGTATCACCTCTGAATAGCTGGCGAATAGACCCTCGGTATCGACAGCTTTGTAATAAAACGGTGGCAACATCAGAACACCACCACAACCA
>LUMD01000417.1_pt1 | contig 10644 bp, 8 predicted proteins | sample 729651 | NCBI WGS metagenome assembly LUMD01 (sample SAMN03860272, study PRJNA289734) | marine metagenome | biome: seawater column; feature: ocean; material: water; isolation source: Red Sea water column Station 34 - depth 258m | place: Saudi Arabia: Red Sea | collected 2011-10-15 | depth 258 m | reverse complement strand
ACGCTGCGTCGCCCGGTCGAACCTTACAGATTCAAGGTGTTAGTGCTTTAGCCCGCTGACTATTTGCGCATCCGCTGACCCGAAGGATCCCACGCGGGTTCGGTCAGGATCTGGGCATCTTGTAGCTTGCCCACCACATGGACCGAGAGTTCGGTATCGTCGCTGATGTGTCTGTCGACAAGCGCCATGGCGAGGCTCTTGCCAGTGTGGTGGCCATATCCACCGGACGTCGTGAAACCCACCCGCTTGTCATTGAACCAGACCGGTTCATAGCCGGAGGCGTCGGCGTTGTCGGCGTCGATTTCCAGGGTCACCAGACGCTGCAGTGCACTGTCTTTCTCGCGGGCCTCCAGTGCTGCGTCCCGGCCAATAAAATCTGTTTTCGCCCAGTCTACCCAACGATCCATCCCAGTCATGGCCGGGGTCCGATCCTGTGTGAATTCAGCATTCCAGATACCAAAGCTTTTTTCCAGCCGCAGCGCATTCATGGCGTAGAAACCAAATTCGCGGATTCCCTGATCACGACCTGCTTCAAGAAGTATCTTCCGCAGTGCGGTATGTTCAAGCGCACTGCAGTTGATCTCGTAGCCGAGCTCTCCGCACACTGAAAGGCGAACGACTTTGCTGCGGAAAAGGCCGACATCCAGTTCCTGGCAGCCCATGAAACCGAACGCATCGTGACTGACATCCTGGTGGGTGAGGCCGGCGAGGACATCGCGTGACCCAGGTCCGACCAGGCCAAAACCTATCGTGGCATCGGAGATGTCGCGTACAGTCACGCCGTCTTCTAGATGATCCTGGAACCAGCGCATGTGCCAATTACGAAGGTAATACGAACCCATGATCCACCAGTTTCCCTCGCCCCAGTTGATGATGGTCAGATCACCTTTGAGCCGGCCGCTGGGCGCCAGCATCGGCGCCAGTCGTGCTCGACCGACAGGGGGCAACCGTGATGCCATCAGGCGATCGAGCCAGGCTTCGGCGTTCGCTCCACTGACTTCGTAGCGGGAGAAGCCACTGATGTCGAGCAAGCCCACGCCCTCTCTGACCGCGGCGCATTCTTCGGCAACGAGCGGAAACGCGTTTGAGCGATTCAGTGATGGTGTCTCGCTGAATCCCGGCGGGGCAAACACCAGTGGAACTTCTAGACCCCAGCTGCAGCCCCACTGGGCCCCGGCAGTGGTCATGGCATCATACGCCGGTGTTTTGCGCAGGGGTCGACCTGCCGGCAGCTGCTCGTTGGGGTAGGTCATGACAAAGCGGCGGGAGTAGAACTGGCCCGTGGTCTGCCGGATGTACTCGCGGTTCGACGTGAAGTCGCCGTAACGTGCAATGTCCATCGGCCAGGCATCGGCTTCTGTTTCCTGTAGAAAACCCGCCATCACGCCGCAGGCCAGCCAGTAATTGGGAGCGCCGGACACCGGGCCCACCAGCGGATTGCCGTCGGGCGAGAAGGTAAAGGCCCCGTTGACCCAGTTTTTGACGCCGACATCGTTCAGCACCGGGTAGCGGTTGAACGCCATCTCCAGCTCGTCGGCAATGCGGTCGGTGTTCTCCTGAATCAGTTCGATGCCGTAGTCCCAGGGGGCACCGTCGATGTTCCAGTGCTGGTGGTTGATCTCGTAAATGCCCACCAGAATGCCGTTTTGATCCTGGCGCATGTAGGTGAATCCTTCGAGATCAACGGTCATGGGCAATTCAAAATCCATCGCCTCGACTTCGGGAATGGTGTCGGTCACCAGGTAGTGGTGCTCCAGCGGCGACAGCGGCAGATCGAGCCCCACCATGCGGCCCACCTGTTTGGCCCACAGTCCGCCGGCATTGACCACGTGTTCGGCATGTACCGGACCCTGTTCTGTGATCACGTCCCAGCTGCCATCTGAACGTTGTGTGAGGGACTCCACTTTGTTGTGTTCGATCACTTCGGCGCCGCGCTGTCGCGCAGATTTGGCATAGGCCAGCACCATACCGGTGGTGTCGATGTATCCTTCGCGGTCTGCCCAGAGCCCGCCGAGCACACCGGTGGTATCCATAATTGGGCACTTGGTACGGACCTCATCTGGCGTCATCAGGTAGCAATCTTCGATGCCGACGGTCTGGTAAGTCCGGTAAGCCGATTGCAGCCATTCCCACCGATCCGGTGTAGAAGCGACGCTAATTCCTCCTGTCATGTGCAGATTAATCGATTGACCAGACTCCTGTTCAATTTCGGCGAGCAAGTTAATGGTGTAGGCCTGTAAAGCGGACATATTCGGGTCTGCATTTAACGCGTGAATACCCCCGGCAGCGTGCCACGAAGAACCAGCGGTCAGTACCGAACGTTCAATCAGGCAAACATCCGTCCAGCCGAGTTTTGCCAGGTGGTACAGCACTGAAGCGCCGACTACGCCGCCACCAATCACGACGACTCGATAATCAGATTGCATGGGTTGTTTCTCCAAATAGATGGTGTGGCGGGTATTTACTCGTCGACGATAGCGCTGATTCTTGAATCCATTTCGCGGATGACCTGTGCCAGGGCATTCTGGTCTGCGCTGTTCAGCGGACTCAGTGGTTTTCTTGGTGGGCCGGCTGGCAGGTCACGCAGTGCCATACCCTGTTTGATGCATTGTCCGAACTGTCCTCCCTGTTCGAGGATCGCCATCAATGGCAGCATGGCAGCCATGATTTTTCGACCTCGTTCGTAGTCGCCGTCGACTGCACATGCCTGGTAGAGCGCGATGTGGGCTTCAGGTGCAAAATTGGCGCCGGCAGCGACCCAGCTGCGGGCACCCCAGACAAAAAATTCAAGGGCTTGATCGTCCATGCCGCAGGACAGCTGGAGGGTTGGGTATTCGTTGGCCAGCAGGTGCAGGCGGCCTATGTCTCCGGAGCTTTCTTTGATGGCGCAGAAATTCTCCGACTGGCTGACGATCTGCAGATAAGTCTCGCCCATGCCCACACCGGTTCGGCCGGGGTAGTTGTACAGGATGATCGGAAGATCAGCAGCCTTGTCGATTGCCAGGGCGTGCTGTGCGTTTTCACCTTCCGTAGGCAAAGCGTAAGGCGGCGAATTGATCATCAGTGCGTCGGCTCCGGCCGCACACGCAGCCTCCGCCAGGATGATCGAATCTTCGGTACGGATGGCACCGGTACCGACAATCAGTGGCAGCTTGCCCGAGATAACTTGTTTTGCAAATCGTGTCAGCTCAACGCGTTCTTCAATCGTCTGCGCATAGTATTCACCCGTTGTGCCCGAGACCACGATACCGTTTACACCCGCACCAATCAGAAACTCAAGCACGGTGGCAAACCCCTGACGGTCGATGGAGAAGTCCTCATTGAATGGTGTGATCACCGGTGTGTAGATTCCTTCAAAGTTCATGGATAGTTATTCCTTTGAGTTTTCGTCAGTTGAATTCAGAGACGCTTGTCAGTGATTCTATTATCGGTGTGACTCCCAGTCCCGCAGTGTCAGCAACAGACATATAGCCGTTTTTAACGCTCGGTGCACCGTCTGCGATACAGACGGTCGAGTATTCGTGAAATGCAGACGATTGAAACTGAAATTCGGTCGGGGTGGAGTGTGCCAGATGCGCAATTGCAGCGGTCGCGATCTCACCGCCCCAGCTGTCTTCGACGTTCATCGGCAGCCCAAGCGATACGCACAGGTCACGAATCTGCCGGGCTCGTGTGAGCCCACCCATGCGATTGATTTTCAGGTTAATCAAATCCATGGCATTGTCATGATGTGCTCGGAGCAGGGCCGCCAGACTGTCCATGCATTCGTCGAGCACAAAAGGCAGATCGGTATGTCGGCGTACCGTCAGACATTCTTCGTAGGTGAGACACGGCTGCTCAAAGTACAAAAGGAGTTCGTGTTCCCGCGGCAGGTCTTTGATTGCGTCGGCCACGACCAGTGCCTGGTGTTGCTTCCAGCCGGTGTTGGCATCGGCATTCAGCACTTCCCCGGGCTCCATGCAGGCAGCAATTTTACGAATGCGACTGATATCGGTCAGTGGGTTCTCGCCGACCTTAACCTGAAAGTTGCGGTAGCCCTGTGCACGATATTCCGGAATGCGGGCAGCCATAGCGTCCGGATCGGTGCGTGTGACCACCTTGTACAGTTTGACTTTATCCTGTTGTTTGCCGCCGAGCAGGGTGTACACGGGGAGGTCGGTCTTTTTGCCCAGAATATCCCAGCAGGCCATGTCGATCGCTGATTTAACGTAGGGATGCCCCTTGAGCAGGGCGTCCAGTGTGTGGTTCACACAATCCAGCTGCGTCGGATCCAGTCCGATCAGGGCCGGTGCCACCTTGGCGATACCGGTACGAACCCCTTCGGCGTAGGCCGGCAGGTAAGTGGGTCCAAGGGGACAGCATTCGCCTGCACCACAGATGCCTTCGTCGGTCTCGATGATGACCACGGTGCTATCGAATGCGGTGTGTGACTGGGTCGACCAGCTGTAAAACCCCTCCTTCATCGGCAGGTCTGCACGAAAGACTGAGATTCGGATGATTTTCATGTGCTTAACTTAATGTCTTGGGCTGATGTTGTGAGTTTCTGTCTTGGGTCAACCAGACACGGACTGATGGAGTCTATCTTTATCTTTCAGCGCTGTCAGGCGCAGGAATAAGGCGCTGCCGGCGGCTGTGTCTGGGCTTCGGGGCTGGACGAACTGCCGTTGTGCCGGCTATGGAATTGCTCAGTAGAAAGCACCTGCACTATGATTCGATTAATATCGGTGTATTGATCCTGTGTCCAGCCACAACAGTCCAACGGATTCAGCATCATGTGAGGAATGACTGATGAACTATGCAAAGGTACGAGACATTTCTGTCGATGAAATTCCAGTCATTGATGTGTCCGGTCTTGAGGGGGGTGACGATCGTCAGCTAAGAGCGGTGGCCGACCAAATGGTTCGGGCAGCGGAGGGCATAGGGTTTTTCTACGTCAGGGGGCATGGCGTATCGCGGGACATGCTCGACGAAACGTACACGCTCTCGCAGGCCTTCTTCCGATCACCGGACGATGTTAAGGATAGGGTCGCGGTAAGCGGGGGCCATCGTGGCTGGTTGCGAATCGGTGAAGCCCGGATGGAGGGCAGCGAGCGATTCGATCTTAAGGAAAGTTTTATCTGGGGACTGGACGTGCCGCCTGAAGATCCAGATGTGATCGCCGGTGACCGATTACTGGCAGTGAACCGTTGGCCGGAGACCCCATCGGGGATGCGCGACGTGTTTAACCGATACTTTACCGAGATGCAGCACTGTGGTGAACAGTTGTTGAGGGCGTTTGCTCTGAGCCTGGAAATACCGCCGGATTATTTCATTCGTCACATGGACCGTCCGGTCTCCCGAGCGGCCGCAGTTTGGTATCCGCCACAGGTACCTGATCTGGGTGACCAGCAATTCGGGGTATCACCACACACGGATTACGGGACCCTGACACTGGTACAGCAGGATGCTGTCGGTGGGTTGCAGGTCAGGTCCCGCAGCGGTGACTGGGTGAAAGCTTCCCCGATTGAGGATGCCTTTGTCGTGAATGTTGGCGACCTGTTGGCGCGCTGGACCAATGATCGGTTTCAATCAACGCCACACCGGGTAGTGAACAGTTCCGGGCAAGAAAGAATTTCACTGGCCATGTTTGTCGATCCCAACTGGGACATGCTGATACAGCCTGTTGCCGGAGCGGGGGAGACTGTGCGCTACGAGGCAACCCGCTGTGCCGACTATGTCAACGAACGCTATGACAACGCGTTCGGTTACCGCAAGGCAGAAGGTGGTCGTTGATGCGGGCCTGGATTGAGATGGTGCCGCCCGACGCGGCGGATGGCAAACTGGCAAAACTCTATGAAAAAGCCCGTACACCGGCCGGTACGGTGGACAATGTCATGCAAGCCCATTCCCTGCGACCCCATACCCTGGACGGTCACGTCGCCCTGTACCGCGCCGTGCTTCACCATCCCGACAACACCTTGCCGGACTGGTTCCTGGAGGCGGTCGGTAGCTACACCAGCATCCTTAACGGCTGTGACTACAGCTTGACTCACCATTGGCACAACGCCAGGGCGTTGTTGGGTGGCGGTGAGACCGGTGATGCGGCACTGGCTGCACTGGACAACCGTGAGCCTGAACAGGCATTCGAGGGAAAATTCCTTGCGCTGCTTCAGTATGTTGAAAAGCTAACCCTGTCACCGGCATCTATTACCCGCGACGATGTCGACGGACTCCGAGCCAGCGGCGCAAGCGATGGCGAGATCCTGGAAACAAACCAGGTCTGTGGGTACTTTAACTATGTCAACCGGCACCTCAATGGCCTGGGTGTCAGTACAGAAGGTGACAAGATCGGTTATTACGACGAGCCCGGGTCGTAATTGTGATTCCTTTTCCGGGTACGGGCTAGCAGTGCTCAAATCCCGCGACCGTCAGCCATGTCAACGGTAGCGTTGCTTGTAACGTTGTGCATCGCACAAGTGCTTGCGATGACAAGCTTTGCCAACTTCGCCGTGTTGCTGCCTGATTTTATGGTGCTGTGGGATCTGTCCAACACCGAGGCGGGATGGATTGGCGGTATTTATTACGCGGGCTACGTGATGGCCGTTCCGCTGCTGGTGGGGATGACCGATTCAGTCGATGCCAAGCGAATTTATCTTTTCAGTATTGGCGTTGGGGTAGTCGCCTCTTTGGGCTATGCCGTTCTGGCTGAGGGGTTCTGGTCAGCGATGGTATTTCGGTTTCTTTCAGGGATCGCACTGGCCGGCACCTATATGCCAGGTCTCCAAATGTTGAACGACCGTCTGTCCGAGGACAATCGCCAGCGTACACTGCCGTGGTATCTGAGTGCATTCAGTCTGGGCACGGCAGCATCGTTCTATCTGACCGGTTGGCTTGCTGCGCGTTATGAATGGCCACTGGTCTTTCTACTGGCGGGGCTGGCGCAGCTGGCCTGTCTGCTGCTGATCCTGACTACCGTATCTCCGAAACAACCGAACGTGCTGAAGTCTGGCGACCGCCACCCACTGGACTTCCGGCCGGTGTTCACCAATCGTGCTGCGGTGGCCTACATCTGGGGTTACACCGGCCATACCTACGAGTTGTTCGCCTACCGTGCCTGGATCGTGGCGTTTCTGGTGTTTGCCGCGGCTGTATCGGGTACGGCGATCAGCTCGGAAGCCATCGCCGGCTATGCCGCAGTGTTCAGCCTGGTTGGCATGCCAGCGAGTGTTCTCGGTGCCCACCTGGCACTGCGCCATGGTCGCCGTAAGATTGTGTCTGTGGTGATGGGGGTGTCCGTCATCACAGGTTGCAGCCTGGGTTTTCTGGGAGCTGCGCCGTTTATGGTGGTGGTGCTGATCGCGGGGCTGTATTCAGGTTTTATCATGGGCGATTCGGCTGCGCTGACCGGGGGTACGGTGGCAGCAGCCCGTGCAGGTGAACGTGGCGCAACACTGGCGATGCACTCGGTATGGGGATTTTCGGGGGGGTTCCTTGGTCCCTTGGTGGTGGGTGTGGTGCTGGACCTGGCAGGTGGCCGGCAATCGATTCAGGGCTGGGGGCTGGCTTTTGTCGCCATGGCGGCCGGCTCAGCACTTGCTCTGGTCGGCCTTCGCGCCCTGCTGTCACGGTTGCCCCGGACCGCGAGGTAGAAAACGTGCGTGCCCCTGATCGAACTGGGTTGGCCCCAACGGGAGGCTGTCTTTGAAACATCTCGATATTGCCGTGATCGGCGGCGGGCTGCTGGGTTCGGCGTTTGCCTATGGCTTAAGCGCTGACGGTGGGCGTGTGGGATTAATTGATGAAGGTGATCACGCCATTCGTACAGCACGAGGCAACTTCGGGCTGGTCTGGGTACAGGGCAAGGGTCTTAGCATGCCGGACTATGCCCGCTGGAGTCTGCGCTCGGCCTACGCCTGGACACCGTTCAGTGAACAACTCCATGCGCAGACCGGGATATCAGTCGAATACCATCGCCCGGGCGGGTTTTATGTCTCGCTCGATGAGCAAGAGTTTGCGGATAACCTGGCCTTGCTGAAGCAGCTGCGCAATGAAGCTGGTGAAGATGGTTACGATTATGAAATCGTGGAACGGTCCGCTTTGCGTGAACAGCTCCCGGAGATCGGTCCCGCTGTCCCGGGCGCAACCTATTGCCCGCATGACGGCCACGCCAATCCACTGAAACTGCTGCGCGCGCTGCAGGAAGGTTTTCAACTGAACGGAGGCGTCTACACACCGCGCGCCAAGGTCACCCGTATAGTGCCGGTGACTGCCGGTGGATTCGAGATTCACTGCGATGGCGGGCACCGGTTCGGGTGTGACAAACTTGTGATCGCAGCGGGTCACGGTTCAGTTGAGCTCGGTCATCACCTGGGCATGGAAATTCCTATATTTCCGGTTCAGGGTCAGGTCGTGGTGACCGAACGCGCGCAAATGACCATGGCCTATCCGACCAATTACGTCCGCCAGACTGACGACGGGAATTATCTGCTGGGCCCGTCGGCGAGAGACGTGGGCTTCAATGATGAAACCGAAACCACCACATTGCGCGACATCACCCGGCGCTGTACCACTGCTTTTCCACATCTTAAGCAGCTGCGCGTGCAGCGGACCTGGGCCGCACTGCGGATAATGACGCCGGATGGCTTTCCGGTATACCTGCAGTCCGATGCCTACCCGGAGGCATTCTCTTTTTCGTGCCACAGTGGTGTGACGCTGGCGGCGGTGCATGCCACGGACGTGTCGCGCTGGGTGCTGGATGGCAAGATACCGTCTGGATACCGCTGTTTTCACCCGGAACGATTCAATGTTCCGGCGTAGAGACCGAGTCAGTGATCCAGTCACGATCTGGTTCTGTGATCGGGCAATCGAGGCTGTAGCGGACGACTCGGTTGCAGCGGCACTGTTGGCTGCCGGCATCTCGTGCTTCGGGCGAACACCAGTCAGTGCAGCGCCGCGGGCTCCGTTCTGCATGATCGGCAATTGTTTTGACTGCCTGGTCGAAATCGATGGTGAGACCAATCTGCAGGCGTGCCTGGTGACGGTGCGCGACGGTATGCGAATCCGTCCCCATTCCGGGTCACGGCCTGGTAATTCCGAAGGACGCAACTGACCATGCCTGAGAACGTCGTCATTGATGTCGTGGTGGTTGGCGCCGGACCGGCCGGCATGACTGCCGCCAGCTGCTTGGCACAAAGCGGTGTTCGGGTGCTGGTGCTGGACGAGCACACGGCACCCGGTGGCCAGGTATACCGCGGTGTTGAGAAAGTCACTGACAAGAGGTCTGCAGACCTGAATGTTCTGGGCAGTCATTACCGCAACGGATCGAAACTGGTTGAGCGCCTGCACAGCAGCGGTGCACAGTACTGGCCTGGCACGAGTGTCTGGGAGATCTCTGCCGCTGGAGAGTCGACGCTTGCAGTCGGTGTCGTACGCGATGGGCGGGTGCGACTGATCCAGGCTGGTCACATAATTCTTGCGACCGGCGCCATGGAGCGACCAACACCATTTCCGGGCTGGACATTGCCCGGCGTGATGACTGTGGGTGCGGCGCAGACGCTGCTTAAATCCTCAGGCCTGGTGCCGGACGGGCGCATTGCGGTTGCCGGCAGTGGACCTTTGCTTTACCTGTACGTCAGCCAGCTGATTAAAGCAGGGAAAAAACCGCAAGTTATCCTTGATACGCAGCCGCGGGCATCGTTGCAGGCCAAGCTGTCGGTACTGGCTGCGCTGACCGTCGATCCCGCATCGATGTTCCGGGGGTTGGGGTGGATGCGCGAAGTACGTCGGGAGGTGCGGGTCCGTAAGCGGGTTCATCGACTGCGTGCTGGCGGCGTCGAAAAACTCTCCAGCATCAGCTATGTGTCTTGTGATCGACAGTTCACTGATGACGTTGACCTGCTGCTGGTGCACGATGGGGTCATACCCAACACCTGGCTCGCCATGTCGGCCGGTTGCCGGCATCACTGGGATGTACAGCAGCGCTGCTGGGTGCCAGACATTACCGGGGCAGGGCAGACGAGCCGACAGTCCGTGTCAGTTGTGGGCGATGCGGCCGGTATCATCGGTGCCGATGCGTCGGTTCTGCACGGTGAAGCGGTGGCCAGTGAGGTGATTGCCTGTCTTGAAGGCAAGCAACAAAATGCTCTCGGAAATGCAGCCCACCCATTACTGGTTAGACAACAGCGCTTGCTTCGGCGCTGTCTTGATCAGTTTTACCCCCCAGCGCAGGAATTTGAGTTACCGCCGGATGATGAGACCATTGTTTGTCGCTGTGAGGAAGTGACTGCCGGACAGATCAGGCAGGTGGCCACATTAGGCTGTGTCGGTCCGAACCAGGGTAAGGCGTTTACCCGCTGCGGCATGGGACCGTGCATGGGGCGCAAGTGTGGTGTGACGGTCAGTCGGCTGATTGCTGAGCACCATGGGCTGGGCATGGACGAGGTCGGGCACTACCGTATCCGGCCGCCGGTCAAGCCGATCACCGTGGCTCAGCTAGCTGAGCTTGAGATAGATGCTGACGCGCACACAGCCTGATGGGATAAAGGTCTAGGCTTTCATTTCCAGGCGCCGACGGTGTAGCGCCGGTTCGGTATACCCGTTGCGCTCTTCGCGGCCACCAAAGATCAGATCCTGCGCCGCCCTGAACGCATAGCCATTGAATGTCGG
>LUMD01001940.1_pt1 | contig 10654 bp, 10 predicted proteins | sample 729651 | NCBI WGS metagenome assembly LUMD01 (sample SAMN03860272, study PRJNA289734) | marine metagenome | biome: seawater column; feature: ocean; material: water; isolation source: Red Sea water column Station 34 - depth 258m | place: Saudi Arabia: Red Sea | collected 2011-10-15 | depth 258 m | reverse complement strand
CCCTTTAGCTAAATCCAAGAACTGGAGAAGCGTTTGTTGTAAATCCTGCATTAAATTGTTCCGTTAACTGCTTAGAACTAAAACCATGCTTCCGGGATGATGACAATGTCGCCCGGTAAAATATCAACATTCTTTGATATATCTCCGCTGCGAATTAAATCATCAATGTCTAGGGTATAAGTTTTCTGTTGCCCATTGACCACGCGAACTAATTTCGCGCCATTACCATGGGCAAACTCTGTTAGTCCACCTACAGCTATCATGAGGTCAAGAAGCGTCATATGTTCAGTGTAATTAACGGCACTCGGGTTAGTTGCTTCCCCGATAACGCGCACTTGTTCACTGAGTGGGCCAGAAAAGCTGTTTACACTAACCGTTACACGTGGGCTATTAATATATGTAGAAAGCTGCTCTTCAATTTCACGGGCAAGCATTGACGGAGTTTTACCTGCCACATCAATGTCTTCAACTAAGGAAGTGGTTACTTTCCCGTCTGGGCGAACTACAAACTGGCCTGATACTTCGGGGTTCCTCCACACGAAGATAGTTAATGTGTCACCAGGACCTATTAAATATTGATATTGATTCACATCAGTGGTGAGTGATGCGCGGGTTGTAGCCTGTGGAAGTGTCGAATTACTCGAACATCCAATTATTGTAGTGGCTAACGCTACGGTGGAAATAAAACGGAACGACTTAAAGCGATACATAAGAGATCATCCTACACTCGTATGGTTAATTTTTAGCGTGCTTTTTTGTTTACCCTACGGGAATTGACACTATAATGCCAACATCAATTCTAGTCTATTAGAATAAATCCCTTTATGATGGGTAATATAAAGTAGTTTTGGGAGGCCAGGGGTGGCAGTAAATAAGCGAAATCAGAATAAACGCTCAAATATATTAGTTATAACCGAAGCATTACTTATTGCTTATATAGGGTATATTACTCACTTTATATTGACGCAAATTGGGCTATCCTCCCAAGTTCCTATTGAAAAGCTCTTGGTAAATACCGGGCTATTAACGGTTGCAATTCTATTATGCTCCTTGTCGGTAGGACTCTATGAAGCAAAACTTCGCGAAACATTTAGAGGAATAATTCGACGAATTTTTGTAAGTGTTGGTTTGAGCTATTTTTTAGTTGAAGTAGTCAGCCGTGCTCTATTCGATCGACTGTTGATGGATAGCTACTTCTTACCTGCATCAGTTAGCGCAATCATTATAACGCTCGTTGTTTTCAGATATTTCACAAATCGTCTTGGTCTACTCGGACTTGGAAAAGTCAGAATTATCGTTTTAGGTGCAGGAGAGCGTGCTTCCATTATTGAAAAAAGAATGCGTCGTGATGTTGATCGCATTGGTTTCGAGTTGGTTGGATTCATCCCCATACCTGGCGACAATCGCGAAGACGGAATTCACAAAGAAAAAATCATTCATGTAAAAGTAGATGAAAATTTCCAACAGTTTATTGCTGATAACGAGATTGAAGAAATCGTTATCGCGTGTGATCAGCGTCGAGGAACGTTACCAGTAGAAGTCTTGTTTGATTGCAGATTGCGTGGCATTGAAGTTACCGAGCTTCTCGACTTTATGGAAAGGGAAACAGGACAAATTGTCGTGAATCTCATGTATCCGAGCTGGGTTATCTACTCAAATGGTTTCAAGAGTCAAAACTATCTTCGCGACGCCTTAGATTATTCTATTAACGCAATTCTCGCCTTCATCATATTTTTCTTTGTCTGGCCAATTATGCTCGCTACAGCCATTATCATTTACTTCGATGACGGGCGGCGAACCGGTGTTTCTGTATTTTATAAACAAGAGCGTGTTGGCTTGAACGGACAGCTTTTTAAAATAATTAAATTTCGCAGTATGCGCCCCGATGCGGAGAAAGATGGCGCTAAATGGGCGAGTAAGAATGATGATCGAGTAACTCGAATTGGTCACTTTATTCGCAAATACCGCGTTGATGAATTACCTCAATTGCTTAATGTGTTTAAGGGTGAAATGTCTTTCATCGGCCCTCGTCCTGAGCGTCCAGAGTTTGTAGAGCAACTTGTTCGAGAGGTGCCGTATTACAATCAACGTCATAACGTTAAGCCTGGTTTGGCGGGTTGGGCACAGCTCAATTATCCATACGGAGCGAGCGTTGAAGATTCAATGGAAAAATTGAAGTTTGATTTGTATTACGTAAAGCATCAGAGCTTGCTTTTGGATATTCTTATTCTCATCAGAACGGTAGAAGTTGTGTTGTTCGGTAAGGGCAGATAGCGCATTTTAATTGAATTAGGGAAGTATCAATGGAACTGAGGGTGCACAGACATTTTTGGGTTTTAATTTTTATCACACTATCGTGGTGTATATTCAACTACCCAATTATGGGCTCTTTATGGGCATATAGTTTCGATGATGGGACTTATTCACATGCTTATCTCGTACCCTTCATCATTGTTTACCTCTTCTATATTCTTGAAGAAGAAAATCGAGTCCTATTCCGAACACAGCCGAGCCTAGTGTGGATAGGGCTCGCGCTCGCAACTGGCGTAGGTCTTGTACTCGCCACGTGGTCACAAACTAGTTTGCTTTATTGGGCAGCTTCCTTGGCTGTTCTATATTCGCTGATATTTTGTGTATTCAGATTTAATGTCTCTACTTTTTTCCCCTTTGCGTTCTTAGTTTTTATTTTCCCTTTTTGGGGAGCGCTTGCTGTTCCATTGCAGTCATTGTCGGTTTATGTCGTTACGGCGATAATGGGTTTAACGAATATCCCGGTTTATGTAGAAAATGAGTTCGTTACTATACCTGCAGGTGTATTTGAAATTGCCGAAGGGTGCAGTGGTTTACGATATGTGATTGTTTCCGCTGCGATTAGCAGCCTGTACATATTTCTATATCTTAAAACATTTCGCTCTGCTTTTATTTTTACCGCAGTTTCTTTACTTGGGGCTCTTGTTACGAATTGGCTTCGTATCGCTGCGCTTATCGTAATTGGTCATGAAACTGATATGCAAAGTAGTTTGATGACGGATCACAATAACTTTGGTTGGTACATCTATATTCCCGTCGCAATCTTTCAGTTTTATATAGGTAGGAAACTTGAAGATAGGGAGCATGCGGCAGGAAAAAGCGGAATAACCAGTAAACGCGATTTGAATTCGTCTTTATCACGTAGTGCGCTGATCATCGCATGTGGGCTTTGTTTAGTCCTATCCTCTAGCGTTGCCTTGATGGTTGCAGATGATGTGTCGAATGAGGATTGCTCGGCTGCGACACTCACCATAGAGCCTAGAATATATAACTATGCGAGAGTTTGCAGTGTAACAATAGAAGATATTGAGCTCGTAAATTTTGAGTTCGACGGAGAGCATTTAGACGATAAGGCGTCTTATTATTTGAATAACCCTATACCAGAAGGGTTTAACGTAGTTCGAAGTCTCGATACTGACAAATGGAATGTTCGGGAAGTTCGTGATAAATATACGAAGCGATTTTTGATCGCATATCGATATGGCACATCGTCTGGCTTCTACAAGTCGCCGTTTGGTTTAAAAAAATCCCGACTTAAAAACGCTCTTTCCGGCGATATGTCATCATCTATTCAGTGGATAATTGTGCCTTGCGAATCTAGTTGTAACCTGAGCAATATCGAAAGAGCGCTGCAGTGAATAGTGTGATAAGCACACGAATTATAAATAATGTTCATGAAATGAAGGCCATTCGCTCCTCTTGGTTAGAGTTGGAGCGCAACGCCCAGTTTAAAAGCGCATTTAATAGTTTTGATTGGGTATCCACATGGGCGGAATTTTACAAAGAACATATCGAAAAGCTGCTCATTTTTACTAGTTGGGATGCTGAAGCGCTTGTTTGTGTATTACCACTTTATATAAGCAAAAGTAATTTAAAAACTGCTTGCTACATAGGTAGCTATGAACCAACAGACATAGAGACATGCAGTGAAGCACAGGACTTTTTGATGCGCTCTTCAGCAGTTGATGTGAGCGAACCTTTATCGGTCATTCAATCAACAATGAGGAAAGAAGCCCAATGCATTGATACTAAGCGCAGTGGAAAGAAGTGATTTTCCCACAACGATTAATCTGGTAAGAAGGCGCTATCTTGTTGATATCCCTGATGGTGCAGAAAAGCTTATACGAAAAACGAAAAGGCTTCGGAATGCCGCGCTTCGGGCAGGGATGCGTATTTGCCAAGTAACAACTGAGCACGACCTTGAACGAGTATTTAATGCTCTGATCACCCTTAATAGGAAAAGGTGGATAAGTAGGGGATATAAAGCGATATTCGATGCTCATGTGTTTCGAGAATTTCACCGTAATATTGCTCGTAAGCTATTAAGTACCGGCAGCTTGTCTATGTTGTATTTGGAGCAGGGAAGTGAAGTTATCGGCGTAAATTACGGTATACGCTCAAACAATACTGTCATTTTTTACCAAAGTGGTTTCGACGAAGACAAAAAGCCTAACGTATCTCCCGGTAAGTTGTTGCATAGCGCACAAGCCCAAAAGGCTAGAGAACAATCGCTTTCTCATTATGACTTTATGTCTTCATCACTTGATGAGACCTATAAACAGAGTTTGGCATCGAGCTCAGAGCCTGTTTATGAAGTAGAAATACATGCACATAAGCTTACCTGGGTTTTAGCTAAATTTAAGGTTTTTGCCAGAAAAATAAAAAGGCGTTTAGTTTTCTAATGGTTGCAGTTCCCCAGAAAAAAGCGTCGTTTGGCGCAAGTTCATCTACATCTGATGCTAAGTTCGGTTTTTTCTTACTTTGTGTGTATACCGCGTTAGTCCTTATAAGACCACACGAGTGGCCCGTGCTGAATGTACAGTTTCCACTGCTTAGAATAGTCCTAATAATTACCTTTTTTGCTTATTTAGTTTCGTTAAGGCCGAAGGCATGGAACGTTCAATGCACAATTTTCGTGATTATGTCTCAGCACGCCTACGTTCAGATATCCTCGCCATTTGGAGAAGGTTGGGCTGAAACCGTTATTTATCGGAACGACGGTCCTAATCAAATGGCCCAGGCGCGATACATTGGGGTGTTTAACGACCCGAATGACATGGGGATGTTTTTGGTAATGAATATCCCCATCGCTATTTTCTTTATGGTCAATACTCAACGTTTTCTCATGAAGCTTATGTGGCTTGCAGTAGCCGGTGTACTGGTGATGGGTATTTACTGGACAGGGAGTCGAGGTTCGCTAGTGGGTGTAATGGCTGTTCTATTTTCATTTTTCTACCTTAGGTTTGGTCGCGTAAAATCTTTGGTGCTAGCAAGTCTTTCAGTGCCAGGCGTAATTATCGTTATGAGTTCTTTTAGGACGATAAGCAAAGACGATGAAAGCGCCATGCAGAGACTGACGGCGTGGTATGAAGGCATTCAAATGTTGTTCCACAGGCCACTGTTTGGATTTGGAAAAGAACGTTTTCTGGAGTATCACTACAAAGTCGCCCATAACTCATTTGTCACTGTGATGGCAGAATTGGGAGTTGTAGGTTACATGTTGTGGATGACCTTTGTTCTTCTGTGCATGATCATGTTGCTTAAAGTCATAAATCTCAAGAAAACGGAACACGCCAAAGATCCTAAACTTTCTCGTGAAATTTCACTTGCAATATTTTTGCAAGTTTCTCTAATTGGATTTTGTAGTACAGCTTTCTTTATTAGTAGAAGTTACGTAATCTTTTTCTACATTTTTGCAGCTATGACTGCAGCGTGCTTCATCCGTGTTTCGAAACAATATCCCGACTTAGGACTATCAATTTCCAATAAAGAGCTAGCCCAAACTTTTGTGCTTAGTTTGATGAGCTTGATAGGTTTATATCTAATAATAATATTTTTGATGAGGCTTTAGTCCTCAAGGAGTAAGAAGTGAGCAGCGTAAAAGCAAGTGTAATCGTGGCTGTCTACAATGGAGCGAAGACACTTACCCAAACAATTGAAAGTATATTGTCTCAAACCTACGATAATTTTGAACTGCTCCTTATTGACGATGGCTCCACTGATGAGTCGAGAAACCTAATAGAAAAGTATCTGGAAGATGAGCGCGTTAAATACTTTAAAAAGCAAAATGGTGGCGTAGCATCTGCTCGAAATTTTGGTATTGCACGCGCGACTGGTGAAGTTATTGGCTTTTGCGACCAAGATGATCAATGGCTTCCTCAAAAGCTTGAGAAACAAATTCCACTTTTTAGCGACCCCGATGTAGGGTTGGTTTATAGCTGGGTGGACATTGATAGGCACGGCAAACGTGAATGCTCAACCCCTGAGTTTGAGGGGGAGTGTTTTGAAGCGCTCCTGAACAGAAATTTTGTCTCTTGTTGCACTGCTATGGTCCGTAGGACGGTGTTAAATCAGGTGAATGGGTTGGATGAAAGCCGAGAACTACACGGAGTGGACGATAGGCACCTTTGGCTCAAGGTAGCAAGAATATCAAAACTTGCCGTCGCTAAAACCCCCTTAGCCATTTACTTTATTCATGGGGAAAACTACTCCTTGGATAATAAAAAAATGCTAATCGCTGACCTCTCCTGCATTGAAAAAATAGCGTCTATAGAAGACCTGACACCTCGAGAAAAGTCGCTCTGCAAAAACGCCAAATACAATGCTTACAAGCATTACGCTAATAATTTTTTATATAGAAATTCACCACAATTATCGGCAAGCTGCTTCCTATCTGCTTGGAAGGTAAAGCCTTGGCATTTAGAAAGCCTAGTTGCAGCGTCATTATTATCAGTGATGCCTTCTAACCTACTCATTAAATTAAAACAAACCAAAAATCGAGTCCAATAGAATGCAAAATAAAGCACTTATCGTTATCGGGATGCACAGAAGCGGAACGTCCGCGCTTTCTGGTTTACTTGATGAACTAGGTATTTTTATGGGCAAAACTTTATTCGCAGCACAGAAAGGGGTAAATGAAAAAGGCTTCTTTGAAAACGCGGAATTGGTAGCGCTTAACGATCTCATGTTAGATGAACTAGCGTCTTCTTGGGATGATCCGATAGCGGACATTGGCGATTATTCTATCGGCAAGGAGTCTTTCTTTATAGAAAAAGCTCACTCTTTGCTTAAGGAAGATTACGATAATCAGGCCTTTTGGGGAATGAAAGACCCCAGAACTACCTTGTTACTTCCTTTTTGGAAAAAGGTACTTGAAGAAAATGAAAAGGTATTACCTCATTATATACTGATGCTGAGATCTCCGTTCGAGGTATTCGGTTCACTCAAAAAGCGAGATGATTTTTCTTTGGAAAAGTCACTAATGTTGTCCTTTTGATATCGCTGCATCACCGTTGTCTTTCGTAGATAAAAAGATGCGAAATCAACGCACTGAGCCTACTTTAGAAACTCCGCTTGCTGTGATGGCGCAGTCACTTTATGAAGAGCTATCGAAGGATAAAGTAGATGAGGCAGAAGTAGATAAAATTAGAAATGATTACTTGAGTTATCAATCTAGTCTATCCAGCGTATTAAAAGAACACTTATTAGCAGTAAAAAAGGAAGAAGTGTTTTATAGGAAATTATTCGTCGATGCATACAATTCGTTTTGGTGGAAATGCAGTTGGCCAATTAAGAAAGTAGAAGAGTTGATTAGAGGGAAAAAGTGATGAGACACGTCGTTGTGGGGGTTATAACTTGTAGAAGGCCTGAATGGCTGTCTCGACTCCTCGATAGTCTACTCAAACAAAAAGTGCGAGAGGAAATAAAAATCACAATTGCCGTCGTTGATAATGCAAATGACGACAAAACCCGAAAAGTGGTTGAATCAAAAAAAGTTTCAAATGCATCAATTAATCTTCTTTACGATATCGAGCCTGAGCCGGGGATAGTGTTTGCAAGAAATAAATGCGTTTCCCTATGTCAGTCATTAGATGCTGACTTTTTAGCGTTTATAGATGACGACGAGTGGTTAGAGCAAGATAATTGGATTAACACCTTGCTCGAAGCATCTGAGCGATATAACTGCGATATTGTGACTAGTCGGGTTGTTTCAGTTGGAGAGAGTGGCACCCCTGATTGGGCTGTTAACCTCATTTACGGAAAAAATCCTTACAGTGAAGGCGAGCAAGTACCAGTGTTTTATACCAATAACTTACTGCTTTCAAAAAACGTTCTCGAAGCTACAGTTCCCTGTTTTGATAAGCGTTTTGCCATGACGGGAGCCAGTGATTATCACTTTGCATTAAGGTGTAATCATCTTGGGTTTCGTTGCGTGTACACAGAGGCTCCTGTACACGAAGAATTTCCTAAGAGCAGAGCAACAGTTAAGTGGTTTTGCAGAAGGGGATTTCGTTCCGGTATAGGATATACGCGATCTCACCTTTTTGAAGAAACGTATATCAAAGCGCTAGTTCGGGTTACCTTCATGACCATGGTCAGATTGGGGCGAAGCCTTTTGAGTTTCGTACAGGGCATCGTTACACTGAACAAAACAAAGTTAGTAGACGGCCTGTTTAGACTTTGTTCTGCGGCTGGTTCAGTTGCTGGCTTTTTCGGTATCAAACATGAGGAATATAAAGTGATTCATGGTAAATAATTCCGCACCGTGATTTTATGATAACGAAATAGCGGTTAAAGTTTACGAGGCTCTTTATGCAACGTTTTTACAATACAATATTCTTTTTCGTAGTGCTATTGAGCGCTCATTGCGCAATAGCCTCGGAAGGTGACTGTATAGAAAAAAATATTGCAGTGTATCAATGGGGAGTAAGGCACTATGCTGCGATGCCAGCATCACTATCTGTTCCTCCCGGAGATACACTAGAAGCCTGCATTAAACTCACGGGTATTGGTACTAAACCTCTTGAGATAACGCCTAAGCATTACGATTTATCTGTCAACGGTGGTCCCTTTACAACTGGCAAGACGTTACAAATATTCGATAATGACGTGTTGCGTATAAAGCTTTTAGCACCCGCAAAACACAATGACCACAAGGTAACTCGTCTTGAGTTTTTTGAAACTGATAAAACTATGCGACGAGACGTTTTACGAATTGCTTGGCAAGTTCAAACTGATAACAGTAATACACTCCCTACCACGTGGTATGTAGGTTCAGACAAACGCTTTACTCAAGTATCTCAAGTTCTGGCGAAAGTACGCAGTGGAGATACAATTGTACTGAATAAAGCTGAAGTTTTTGAGCCATTCGAAATTAAATTTGTTTCGGGAAGTAAGGAGCATCCAATTACTCTGACTTCCAATGCAGAAAGTGCTAATGAGCGTCCGATCATAAGTGGTGGGGTGCCCCGTTTTGGCTGGGCAGTTGGTTTACGTTCATCCCATTTCTGGGTAGTTGAAAACATTGTAATTAAAGATGCTGCAGTATGTTTTCGAAATGAATCCCACGGTACGGTGTTGAAGCAAGTACTCATAAAAGGGTGTCATATCGGAGTGATGGGAACGGACTATAATGCTGGCAGTTTGACGATTGCTCACTCGGAAATAACTGAAAGCGGTGGGAGAGAAGCGGGTAAAAAGTGGGGCCACCCTATTTATGTGGCAAGCGACCCCCATACTTTTCCTCAAGCGCAGCTAGTTTTAGCGCATAACTTCATACACGATAATCAAGGAAACAACGTAAAGTCCAGATACGAAAAAAGCCTCATTCACAATAACTGGATAGAAGCCGGCAACGATAATCAAGCCCGTTATGTGCTTGAGTTAATTGGTTATGATGGGCACTATGATTTTACGGGTCAAGAATACGTTGTGCAAAATAATTTCCTTATTCACAATCGATACGGCTTAGGGAGCAGAGTTGGAGGCGACGGTAAGGGACCATCCAGAGGAAGCGTATCGTTTAAAAATAATTTATTTATAATTGGTTCGGGCTTTTCGTTTCCGCTTATTAGAACTTTTCAGGGACTTGGTGAATTAAACGTATTAAATAATTCTGTAGCGTATACAGGAGAGACAGCCCCTATTACTTTCGTGCAGGATGAGTTAAACAATACGGACTGGGTTAAAGGTAAGGCGAAAATTTCTGTTATTGGTAATACAGTTAATCAATCTGTTACTCTGCTAACTACGCTAGAGCGCAGCAGCAAAGCAGATCAAAGTTTAGTTGAAATAGAGAAAAACCGTAATCTTGAGCCTTTACAGTTATCAAGAGATATCCTCAATTCAAATCGTCCCATCCCCAAAGAATATGTCGGTGACATAGGGTTGAACTAGACAACGTAACCTACGCCTTTCTCCATGTCTTTATTCATAGACGCTTTAAGGTGAGAGGGAATATTATTTTCCGCCGTATATTCAGCACCGAAAATGGGTGAGTTTTCCATCTCCGCACGCCTTTTTTCAATATACGCATCATAAGAGCAAATGTGGCGAGCGGGCACGCCTCCGAAAACGCTATTCGACGGCACGTCGGAGCTTACAACACTGCCAGCACCAATAATGACCCTATCACCTATCGTAACACCTGGTAATACGATACTTCCTGCCCCGATAAATACCTTATTTCCAATGGATACCTTTGCTAAGCGTGTATACCCTAATTCGTGTTTTGTACTGGCATCATGAGCGAGAATATGAACATTTGGAGCCAAGGTTACATTATCGCCTATGGTAATGTGCCAAGCGTGATCCGGGTCGATAATTACACCGCGCAACATATTAA
>LUMD01000332.1_pt1 | contig 10659 bp, 8 predicted proteins | sample 729651 | NCBI WGS metagenome assembly LUMD01 (sample SAMN03860272, study PRJNA289734) | marine metagenome | biome: seawater column; feature: ocean; material: water; isolation source: Red Sea water column Station 34 - depth 258m | place: Saudi Arabia: Red Sea | collected 2011-10-15 | depth 258 m | reverse complement strand
TTATTGGTAAGGGTCCAAAAGCAAAACCAATCCGTATGGATGCAGATCCGGTATGTGCCGCTTCCCATCAGACAGCTGCAAAGGCAGAATCCTTCATTATGGATAAAGATGGTAACTTGGCGAATGTTTTAGTTTATTTAAAAGGGGTAAAATACAGTGGGGAATCACCTTCAACTCCAGTAGTTCTGGATCAGGCAGGATGTATCTATTCGCCACATGTAATTGGCGTGCAAACGGGGCAACCGGTTAAAATTCTCAATAGCGATGCCACCATGCACAACATCCATGCACTGCCTAAAGTGAATCGTGAATTCAATAAAGGCATGCCAAAATCACTGAAAGAAATCTCAACCATCTTTGATAAGGCTGAAGATGTATTTGTGATTAAATGTGACGTACACCCATGGATGAAAAACTACACACAAGTATTTGATCATCCTTACTTTGCTGTAACCGGCACTGATGGAAAATTCAGCATACCAAATGTACCGGACGGTACTGGCGGGGCCGCTTCAGTCAACTTCGAATTCAAACGTCCGAAGAAAAAGAAATAATTTAGATTTAATCTAAATCTTTTTTAGAAAGCCCTGTCTCGTTCATTCGTGATGGGGCTTTTTTATATCTGTATAACACCTCTCCCCGGCTTGCCACTTATCAGATCCTGGTAGGCTTCATTCACTTCATTGAGTGAATAATATCGTTTAATCATTTTTTCAATGGGTAACTCTCCTTTTTGGTAGAGGGTGATATATTTTAAAAAATCCCTAGACGATTCTGATGTACCATAATAGGAACCCTTTACCGTTTTTTCCTGTCGGGTCAATACAGCACCGGAGAAATTACTTGTTGTTCCCATAGGGCTGATACCAGATAAGACCAGGGTGCCCCCTGGCCGAACAGCAGCTAATGCAATTTCCTGAACGGCAGGATTACCAATAGCTTCGAAAACATAATCTGTCCCACGGCCATTGGTTACAGATAGAATTTCATCCACGATTTTATTATGGAAAAGTATAAAATCCGTGGCACCGCATTGGATGGCCACATCTGCCTTGTCTGCATGAACATCTACTGCAATAATTTTATCTGCGCCCGTATAAGCAGCGCCCATGATTGTGCTCAATCCCACACCGCCTGCGCCAAATATAACCACTGAGTCCCCACGGCTCACTTGAACTGTGTTGAGTGCTGCACCTACACCTGTAGTAACTGCACACCCCACCAATGCACCAATCTCACTAGAAATATCATATGGAATAACAACACATGACGAGGCCGGGACTACTGCATATTCTGATAAGCATGATAATCCACAATAGTGATATACTGGCTTCTCGTTTAAAGATAACCGGGAAGTACCATCCATGAGGAACCCCTCCCAAATGTGTTTCGTATAGGCTTCGCATAAACTGGGGCGCGCCTTTTGACAATAAAAACAATGTCCGCAATTCGGTGCCCAATTTAGAATGACTTTCTGTCCCGTTTTCAATCCCCGGCAGTCCTTACCTAATTCTACAATTTCACCACACCCTTCATGGCCAGGAACACAAGGTAGCACATGGTCCGTATCTCCCGTTACCAAATGCCAATCACTGTGACAGACACCTACAGCATGTACCTTAATTAGAATCTCATTTTCTTTTGGTGGTGCCAGTTCCACCTGAGAAATCTGAAAACCTTGGTTTAGCGTTTGGATCAATGCTGCTTTTGTCTTAATCATAAGGATGAATATAATTAAAAAGCCCTGTCCCGGGCATCCGAAACAGGGCTTTAATCTTGAATAGTGACTACAGTGTTAATCTACCAGTCTTCATCGCCCCAATCATCATCTTCTTCAATCACAAAACCATAGCCTTCTGATTCAAGGTGGGCTTTCACAATTTCGGATACATCGGTTGGTCCCGACACGCCCCAGCTAAAGTCTAGAATCGCCTGTAATAGTTTTTCCGGATCGCTGTGGAGTTTTGCCACATCTTTACCCCAAACTTCTTTGACAGATTCCAATGGCTCTTCTGATGGAATGTAGGGCGCAGGCATCTTTGTCCCTGGCATCACGTTTTGCGGATCTTTAAACCATTCAATAAGCCATTCCGGGCGCAGCCTTTCTTTAGTCAGTGCTAGGTTGGGGCCCCAAGTGACCGCAGCCTGTTTCGGCTTTTGGTCTCCATAAAAGTGACAATTTTGACATCCGCCCATTTCAGCAATCACATCACCCGCTTTATAAGAGGTGGATCGCTTATTCACCGTGTGTGGATTTTCATAAGGAAGTGTTTGCCCATCTTTTAACTGGAAGTATTTAATAATGGAATTCCAATTTTCATCAGACATCATACTGAATGTAGGCATCCGTGCGGCCAAATTGGGTCGGATCATGGTTGGATTTTTCAAAAATTTCAAGAGCCAATCAGGCTGAACCTTCCGGCCTTCTGTATCCAGCATGGGTGGTGCAAATGATAGTACAATACCACGATCTTCAGAAGTCGCCTCATCAGCAATTTCACCAAGCCAGGAAGCAACCGTTGGTTGAATGGCGCCCCCATCCCCATCAATGGCATGACAACCTTGACAGTTATATTGTCGGATTAATTTTTCGCCCGCTACAATGGCTATATTCCGTTCATTTTGGGCCGGCAGTTTCGAAGGTGGAATTTCATCCTTCACCCAACCCATGATTACGGTGGTGATTGCATCCAATTCTTGGTCATTTAATCCAAAGTGCGGCATTCGTAATTTTTCAAGAGGTGCCTTCACCTTAATCTTATAGGATTCATCTTCCTGCGGTATCATATCAAAAATGCGGGGATTATCCACTTTTTGTCTGAACCAATCCCATTTGGTATGGGGCAGTTCATCATGGAAATAACCAAAATCTAATTTTGAAATCAGCTTACTGGCTTCCGTTGTTAATGGGGTACCGATTGGTTTCGCATCTTCAAAACCATCAATATCATGACAACTGAAACAGCCATACTGTCGGATCAATTTGCCCCCTGCATAATTCAATTTATCATCCAGCCCCATGCCTGCGATACGGGCGTCCACTTCTTCTTTCCGAAGAGTAGAACCCAAAAATTCTCCAACAATCACATTCAGTATGGATTCATTAACACCTGGGACTGATTGATCATCAAAATTCTCATCCCTGTTTGAAATCAAATAAGCAGATATATCGGCTGCTTCACTTTTGGTTAGTCGCAGGTCCGGCATTATAGTTGCGGTGTGATATCCCTGAGGATCGCGAATCCAGTTATATATCCACTGTTGGGTAGTTTTTGAACCAAGTTTCACCAAGTTGGGACCATGCTCACGGCGCATGGAATTTACTGATTTAAATTCTACGGGCTCTTCGCCTTCAGATGCATGGCAACCCAAACATCCAAGTGAATTTACGAGCATTCGGCCATTTTCAGAATCGCCACCTCTTGGCAATCGATCCATTTTATAATCTTCACTTCGGTCAAATAAATATTCAACCATAGCATGAATTTCCTGCTCAGACCGTTTTACTGATTCAGGATCATCATTATTGACCTGATTAAAAAAGTGCGGCATCCATGAATTCTCTCTAAATCCACGGGGCTCTAAAATCCATTTGAATGCAAAATCTTTAGAAGTTTTTTGAGCAATTTTTCTCAGCCCGGGGCCGGGTTTGGGTGTATCTTCAAAACCATCGATCTGGTGACAACCAAAACATCCACCTTTTTCTACTATAGACATCCCCAGAGCAAGTGTCGAGGATTCCTGTACGGGGATTGAGCCCGCATGACATTTCAAACAGGATGCTTCCACATATTTCATAGGGAGCATAGGCGTATCCCAATGGTGAAGGGGGTGCCATTTTAATTCTTCATCATTTTTCCATCTTTCCGCCATTTCTGAATTATCGGGACTATGAGCAGCGGATATAAAATCGGTACCGCGGCCACGGCCTGCATGACAGCCAGTACAACCATATTCGTTCATGGGATGGGGAGAGTTCGCACTGAGATATAAATCTAAATTGGGGTGTGTTGTATAAGGCTGTGGCGCTTCTTCAAATCCTTGTTTATCAATACCCATATGACAGGTCGTACAGCGATCCACTTTGGGAACGCCCATGTAAATCATATCATCCTGGATATCTTTTACCACCACCTGTTTTACTTCATAATATGGGTCGATAAAATCAAGTACGGGCACGTCACGGACAATATTGGCTACCTTATTAGAAAAGGACATGGCCTCCGGATCAATTTTGGATAATTTCCTCTCTGATAAATCTTTTTCTCTGGAGATTGAACCCAAAGCATCATTTGCCTGCTTTAATGTTAACCGGATGGCTTTTAATTCTTCATTCGCAGCCTCTACCTGCCCTTCGATCACTTCTGCTTGTAGTTTAGCGTCGGTCGTAAGGGCCACCAATTTATCTAATACTTTTGTGGCAGATGGTAAATCACCATGGCCATGTTGAGCTTGTTCAAAATTATATTTCGCCACATCCATGTCTGCTTTGGCAAACTGATAATTTTGATTCTTCGCATATAGGTCTGCATCAAGCCTTCCAATTTTTTCTTCTAACGCCGTGATTTCTTCTTGTCGAGAATCAATTTCATTTTGTGCATTTTCAAACGCAATCTTCAGTTCGCCATATTCTTCATTTTCATCTAGAGACGTATTTGCTGAAGCGATATCAGCTTTTGTTTTTTCAATCTCCAAATTTCTGAATTCAATCTGATATTTTTTCCATGGGCGATTGAAATCATTGGCAAATGTCAATAGCCATACAAAGGTAAATAAAAGGCTCGAAATGGCGAACCATTTATTGAGCTTCAGAATATTATAATGGCGTTCTTGTTGATTAATCATATTTCGTTCTGATTCTCAGCTAAAAATTGAAAAAGTATTCTGGAATGGAAATGATATACTTCAAGTTAAACATCCACCTTAGATACATCTTTATTGGCAATGTAAGCGCCGCAATGATGAGTACAATAAATATGGAATATCTTGCCACACCCAACTTTGCATACATGTCCTTGAGCCATGTTTTAGCCAATAATGGCGGCAATACCATAAAATATCCTAAGATAATGATTATACCCCAAATTTCTCTAAGCAGGATATTTCCTGGCAATCCGGTTCCCATCCATTTTACATAAATGAATTCGGAGAAGTTCACGTTGGTTAAGGCCTCAACCTTGTGACTATCCCAATATTCGAATGGACCAAAGAAGTTCCAGTTTGGTCCACGTAAGAAAGTACCAATCACAATAAGGAGTACCCATAACACCAGCCATCCAAACATGAAAATGGCAATGGATAATTTTCGATTTTTATAGCTGTAATACCCAGAACCTTCCGGATTATTATCCAGATAAGGAATGGCCATGAGACCCAAAATGATTAAACTCGGCAATACCACACCCGCCATCCAGGGATCAAAATATACTAGCATTTCTTGGAGGCCCAAGAAGTACCATGGTGCTTTCGCCGGGTTTGGCGATTCAGATGGGTTTGCTGGCTCTTCTAATGGTGCTGCTAACCCAATGGACCAGAGCAAAAAGAACGCAGAACAAAGGATCAATGAAATCAACTCTACATAGACCAGATCCGGCCAAACAAGAACCTTATCATTGGGGGCATCATAATGTTCATCTACCGGTTTGCCTGCTTCCTGCAATTCATCATTCTTATAGGCTTGGCTCATGGAGAGCCATGTAAAGAAAAAGACTAAAAAGATTAATCCAGAAATGGGTACGTTATCCGGTTTCAACACAATGGATCTAAAATCAGGGTCACCTAAACCAAACACAAAAAAGGCAATCAATAATCCCGTAATGATGATTAATGATTTTTTACCCCAGAGTGTATCAAATTTTAATCGGCGATGCCATTTGTCAAACCAATCCGATGGTGGAAAAATAAAGAAAAAGATGACAAAGGTAAATGTCACCAAAATCGTTGGCTTTGCGAGAACGTCTATTAAATGTTTAAATCCTTCCATAGCCTACACCGGTGTGGAAATTCCACCATCTTTACGAATCCGCCAGAAGTGAACGGCCATAAATATCATGATAACGAATGGAAGTCCGATGCAGTGAAGCACATAGAACCGAAGCAAGGTCGCTTCACCCAAAAAACGACCACCAATTAATGCAAACCGCACATCACTGGCTACCGTTACAAAATTAATATCCCCGATGGCCAACAAGGCAGCACCAGGACCTTCCGATCCTAAGAATGGTGTGGCCCGAGCCATATTTGATCCCACTGCAATGGCCCAAATCGCTAACTGATCCCATGGGAGTAAGTAACCCGTAAAGCTCAAGAGCAGTGTTAAGAGTAATAGTACAACACCAATGGCCCAGTTGAATTCTCTCGGTGGTTTATAAGAGCCGGTCATAAAGACTCGGAACATATGAAGCCAGACGGTAATGACCATGGCATGGGCACCCCAACGATGAATTTCTCGCATGATACCAAAAGGTACTTGCTCGGTTAAATCAATAATATCTGTATATGCATACTCAATGGTGGGACGATAATAGAACATGAGCAAAATACCGGAAATGGTCAAAATCAAAAATATAAAAAAGGATAATCCACCCATACACCAAGTGAATTTTAATTTAACTGCATGCTTCGGCAGACGTACCGGATGGAGATGCAAAAACACTGAATTCAATACCACCATCATTCGTTGGCGTCTTGATTTTGGCACACCGCCACCACGGAAAATGGAAGTCCAAATCTGGCCTTCTGCTAACCGTTGAAGTAAATTTTTCTTTTCAGCCATAAAACTCTCTTACACTTTCAAGAAGGCTTCTGGGTCACTCCATTGGCCTTTTTCTTGTTGATATTTTTTGGTTTTATCTACAATGATTTGCCCATCATCTGCCAATACGATTCGATGCCGTTCTAATGGACGAGGTGCAGGGCCCTCGAAGTTGATGCCTGTTTTCCTAAATCCGGAACCGTGGCATGGACATTTAAATTTTTGTTCGGCGGCAAGCCAGTTTGGGGTACATCCTAAATGGGTGCATACAGTTGAAAGGGCATAAATCCCTTCATCGTCCCGAACAATCCATACACCAAATTTGCCTTTCCAGCGCAAATCCACTTCACCGGCTTGGTATTCATCAGGGAAGCCTGCACGAAAAGTTTGAACCGGTTCAAATAAAACATTGGGGAAAAAGAATCGGAGCATCATGGTAAAGAAACCACCGGTGGCTGCAACGAATGCTAGCCATCCAATAGATATCCATGAAAAGAATGAACGGCGGGTGACACCGGATCCATCATCCGCTTGTCCCAACGCTGTTGGGGGCGGACTTGAAGGTGCAATGGTGGCCGTCCTTTTTTCGGTTGCCTCAGGCATAAATAAATTACCTTTTATTCAAATTGTGTTAATGCAACACGAGCCGCTTCACGAATTTTTAAATTCGGATCGCTGTCACGAAGCGTTTCTAATGATTCTTTCAAATCTAAATCTTGAACGAAATGGGCAACTTGGATGGCCACCATCATGGCCTTAACCTGCTCCGTTTCATCAATATTAGGAAATGAATCTAAATACTTTCTATCTAAGAGGTCTAATAATATTCTTAGACCTGTGCGATTTTTTTGTTTGGCCAACGCGATGGCCGCATCCCAGCGGACATTCACTTCTGGATCGGCTAGCATTTCCTTTAATAATGGGATGGTGTTTTCACCGCCAATTTTCCCCAAACTGATTACCCCTTGAAGGCGGACTTGCGGCTCGCCATTGTCCAATAATTCTGCCAGTGGTTCAATGGCACGCTCATCCTGCATATTGCCAAGTGCAAATGCGGCAGCCATCATCACTTCGGGCTCATATTGATTGAGAGCATCAATCAGTGTGGGTACATATTGCTTATCTTTCGTGGCGCCCATGGCTAGAGCCAGATATTGCCGAACGCGGAAATCTTTATCATTGGCTGAATATTCAAAAGCTGATATGAGCTCTTTGCTAAATCGTTCATCGGTGGGAATCATATCCGGATTGGATAATATTTTGGATAATTCGAATGCACCTTGCCATCTTTTGGTGGTACCACCAATTTTTATATCTTCTAAATAATCATGGGCAGAATTGGGCTCAGCCGTCATAATCCTAACCACTAAAAATATCAGGACTGCAAAAATGGCAATAATAAATGGAACGACAAAGAAGCTATGAATCACGACCCGTAGGGCGGATTTCTTTTCTGGCTGTTGATCAGTTATGGGTTGATTTTCCACTAAAATTTCGAGGTTTTGTGCCGCGGAAAGGACTCGAACCTTCACATCTTGCGATACTGGTTCCTAAGACCAGCGTGTCTACCAATTCCACCACCGCGGCAATTCAATATTTTCTCTCATTAAAGAGCCCGAAAAATTACAATTCATATCCTGTACTTGAAATAAATAATCCGGATTATTTTGACAATGCATTTTGAAGATCAGCCTTCAAATCCGCCACATCTTCAATCCCGATTGAAAGCCGAATGAGTGATTCTGTAATACCCATTTCTAATTTGCTTTTCACTGGTACTGCCGCATGGGTCATATCATAAGGCACACAGCATAAACTTTCTACACCACCCAAACTTTCGGCTAATGTAAAAACTTCTAATTTTTCCAAAAATCGATCCCTCGCCTCGGTAGAGCCGACATCAATGGAAATCATATTCCCATAAATCACTGACCCATCTGGCGTGCGCTGCTGTTGGGCCAACGCATGCTGGGGATGACTCTTTAATCCGGGGTAAATAACCCGCGGTAAACCTAAAGTGTCTAACCAATTCGCCAATTCAACTGCATTGTCCGAAGATTTTCGGTAACGCAATCCTAATGTTTTTGTGGAACGCAATAAAATCCAATTGTCAAATGGGCTGGGCACTCCACCTGTGGCTTTCAACAAAAATCGGAGCCGTTCATCTAAGTCATCATTGTTGGTGGTTAAGACACCGCCCAAAACATCGGAATGTCCTGACAGTGATTTCGTAGAACTTTGCATCACTACATCCGCACCCAATTCCAAAGGCCGTTGGCCATAGGGACTCATAAAAGAATTGTCCACACTGAGAAAAATACCAGCCGCTTTACATACAGTAGCTGTTCCTTCTAAATCACATAATTCCAAAAGGGGGTTTGTAGGCGTTTCTACATGCACCAGCTTCGTGTTCGGTCGAATATGCTTGGCTATATTTTCAGGATCTCTTGTATCGATCCAATCGAAAGCTATTCCTTGCCGCTTCAGCACATTCATAGACATGCGGTATGTCCCCCCGTATGTATTACGAGAAATAAGGATATGATCACCCGCATCAAATAATTGAAATAATGCAGTGGTGGCCGCCATGCCTGTACTATAGCAAATGGCATGTTTCGCACCATCTAATGTCGCCAGATTTGCTTCAAGTCGTGCGCGGGTTGGGTTGGACACCCTTGAATAATCATGCCCCCTGTTTTTACCTACACCATCCTGTTTAAAGGTGGATGTAAGATGAATGGGTGGTGAAACCGAACCTTCCTCTTTATCCGGTGTATTGCCTATATGGATAGATCGGGTAGAAAACCCCCATTTATCTTTGGATTTACTCATCATACCTGTGTGTACCCCTGACTTAAATATTGCTGTATTTTTTTGTATTTCACTTCTACCTGTTTCCCGCTAGGACTCACCAATTTGATTTTCGCATTTCGGCCAATCTTTTCGTCCACATGAACCGGTTGTTTCGGCGCCCCAGATTGGGCTGCTGCCTGTTCCTGCATGGAGGGTCCTGAGAAGCCCATACCTGTAGTTTCATCATGCTGGATCTGCACATTTCTCGCCTTGGAGACTGGCATCTCTGGTGCTGCTTCCATCCCTTGAATCTGGGTACGATATAATCGCTGAATGGTGGCCTTGGATGTATCCGCCATCATTTGCTGAAACATTTGAAAGCCTTCCGATTTGTATTCCAATAAAGGATTCTTTTGACCATATGCCCGAAGGTTAATCCCCTCCCGTAACTGGTCCATGCCATAAAGGTGGTCTTTCCATTTTTCATCAATGGTGCGGAGGACGACAAATTTTTCAAATCCCCGCATCACATCGCCCGGCAACAAAGATTCTCTCGTTTGATATACTTCTTTTGCCTGATCCAAAACAAAGCGTCTGACATCTTCAATGGTAATGTCCTGATTATCACTGGACTCCTGCACTTTGTCTAAACTGGCATCAACCAACATGTGGGAGGATAGGTTTTGACCTAAATTATCCCAATCCCAATTTTGGGGACTGGTTTCCTCCATGCGGGTGAGTTCATCATCTACATAATCATCCACCATATCATCAATGGCATCGGTAATGTCATCATCGTTGAGGGCTTGCTTCCTCAGGTCATAAACCACTTGTCGCTGCTGATTCATCACGTCATCATATTCAAGTAGGTGTTTTCGGATCCCAAAGTTCCGCTGCTCCACTTTTTTCTGCGCATTCTCGATGGCCCGGGTAACCATCTTTGCTGTGATCACTTCCCCTTCTTCTGCCCCCAGCTTATCCATCACAGTGGCAATCCGCTCACTATTGAAAAGCCGCATAAGATCATCCTCAAGAGATAGGTAGAATACACTGGAACCAGGATCGCCCTGACGTCCGGATCGCCCTCTAAGCTGTAGATCTGTCTCTTATAC
>LUMD01000335.1_pt1 | contig 10662 bp, 7 predicted proteins | sample 729651 | NCBI WGS metagenome assembly LUMD01 (sample SAMN03860272, study PRJNA289734) | marine metagenome | biome: seawater column; feature: ocean; material: water; isolation source: Red Sea water column Station 34 - depth 258m | place: Saudi Arabia: Red Sea | collected 2011-10-15 | depth 258 m | reverse complement strand
GTTCATCACAACGGGGTTGGTCGAAATTGTTTTCGAGGATAATAGGGATTGTACCCCACAGAACATCCGTAGCATCTAGGATTGAAAATGAAACTGCACAGCGATAAGGTCACGGGATTGGTGCTTGCTGGTGGGCGGGCTCGCCGGATGGCGGGCCGAGATAAGGGACTGATTGAGCTTGCTGGACGGCCGATGGTGCACTGGGTCGTTCAGCGACTGGTCCCGCAGACCGATTCAGTACTGATCAGTGCTAATCGGAATGTCGAGCGCTATGCCGATCTGGGTTTTGAGGTAATCCGGGATGCCGAAGATGGTTTTCTCGGGCCTTTGGCAGGCATCTCCGCTGGTTTGACCCAGGCTGCAACGCCTTGGCTGGTTACGGTGCCGTGTGACTCACCTTTGCTTGTGGCCGATTTGGTTGTCCGGTTGTCTGTTGCAGTACCAGAGAAGGGCACTGGTATCGCAGTCGCTTATGATGGTAATCGCCTGCAACCGGTGTTTAGCCTGATTCACCGGGATCTGGCCCCAGACCTGGAGGATTTTCTGCACTCCGGTGGTCGCAAGATTGACCTTTGGCTGGATCGGCATGTTTGGGCACGGGTAGATTTCTCAGATCACCCGAATATGTTTCTGAACATCAACACACCTGAAGAACTGGCAGACCTTGAAAAAAGACTACAGCTTTAGCTGGTAATTGGCGGCGTAGGCTGTCTAATTTTGCCTCGCTAGGGGATTTGCGGTTTAATGGCCTCACGGTTCTCATGCCGAACCCAGCGTTGAACCCTGTGATTCAGCAACGCAGCATAGCACCAGTTTCCCCGGCTGTGCGGGCGCTGGTTCCCGTCGCTTAACCTTACTGTCGAATTGAGCCGAGATCATTTTTGTTTAAGAAAGTTTTAATCGCCAATCGTGGTGAGATTGCCTGCCGCATTATCAGGTCACTGCGCCAACTGGGTGTCGTTAGCGTAGCGGTGTTTTCTGATGCCGACCTGGATGCAATGCATACGGTTTATGCCGATGAGGCTGTTGCCATCGGTCCAGCGCTTTCTGCGCAGAGTTATCTTTCAATTGACCGACTGGTCGACGCCTGCCTTCAAACCGGGGCCGATGCTGTACACCCGGGATATGGGTTTCTATCTGAGAACAGCGACTTCTTGGAAGCTTTAAACACTGCGGGCATCGCATTTGTCGGGCCGGGCCAGCGGGCGATCGAGGTGATGGGCGATAAAATAACCGCGAAGGCGCTCGCTCGAAAGGCCGGCATCAGTGTTATACCTGGTTACGACGAAGAATTGGACGGTATTGACGATGCACTCGAAAAGGCACGTGCAATCGGCTATCCCGTTATGCTCAAAGCGAGCGCCGGCGGTGGCGGTAAAGGGATGCGCGTAGCGTTCAATTCGACCGAATGCCGCGAGGGCTTCGACCGTGCACAGAACGAGGCACAGTCAAGCTTCGGTGACAATCGTATCTTTATAGAAAAGTATATCGACAAGCCCCGTCACATCGAAATACAGGTTGTGGGAGATCACCACGGCAACTGTGTATACCTCCACGAACGGGAATGCTCGATCCAGCGTCGGCACCAGAAAGTTATAGAAGAAGCACCCTCAACTTTCATTGATTCCGCTACGCGGGCAGCAATGGGCCAACAGGCTGTCGATCTGGCAAAGGCCGTTGATTATTATTCTGCGGGTACTGTTGAATTTATTGTTGACCAGGCCAGAAACTTCTATTTTCTGGAGATGAATACGCGCCTGCAGGTCGAACATCCGGTCACTGAAATGATCACCGGACTGGATCTGGTGGAATTGATGTTGCGCATAGCCGCAGGTGAAGAATTGCCGTTCAGTCAGTCAGATGTTCCGATGGACGGCTGGGCCATTGAGTCACGGATCTATGCCGAGAACCCCGGGCGAGGCTTTGTACCCGCTACCGGGCGGTTGATCTACTATCGTCAGCCGCCACAAAGTGGCAGCGTTCGAGTCGACAGTGGCGTCAACGAAGGCAGTGAGATCAGTATTCACTATGACCCGATGGTGGCAAAACTGATTTGTCATGGATCAGATCGGAATGCCGCCATAGCACTGATGCGTGAGAGTCTGGATCAATTTCACATCCAGGGCGTGGTGACCAATGTGTCATTCCTGGCATCACTTCTGGCACACAAGCGATTTTTGACAGGAGAGACCACCACTGCATTTATTGATGAAGAGTATCCCGAGGGATTTGTATCCCAGACGCCTTCGGAGCCCCTACTGTCGAAGATCATTGCACTTATAGTGGTTGTCCATCAGCGTAGCCTAGTATTCCAGTCGGGTGACAACCCGTCATCATCGAACCTCAGAAAAACCCATGTTGTGCGTACGGCAGGGAATTCGTACCGGTGCAGCGTTGAACCCGAAGATGGGGGCTATTCGGTTAGAGTAAACGGTTACGTGCTGAAGTTGACCACGGCGTGGACAGGCGCGGAAAAGGTGACAGCATTTTCTGTTGATGGTGAGCATTACTATGCCCAAGTTGAGCGTGCTGATTTTAGCTATAGCGTAGTGCACGCTGGTTTCTTAGTTTCGGCACTGATTCTGGAACCGCATACGAGTGAACTCTATGACTTTATGCCCCTCAGGACCCCAAAGGACCAGAGTCACCTGCTGCTGTCACCGATGCCTGGTTTACTGATTTCGATTGACGTCGAGGCAGGCGACGCAGTGCATGCGGGTCAGGCGCTGGCTGTCATCGAAGCGATGAAAATGGAAAACGTCCTGAAGGCGGAACGTGACTGTGTTATTAAAACGATCCATGCTGCGATCGGTGATACGCTCGAACCTGATCAGCCGGTTATTGAGTTTCAGGTCCAGACGCAATGACAGACGCCGATTTAGACAAATTAAGAGACGGTATACGCGCGCGTGATCGCCGTGCACTGGCTCGTTCGATCACGCTCCTGGAATCAACCCGCTCATCCCACCGGGACCAGGCTGAATCGCTGTTGACTGCCTTGTTACCCGATGTCGGCAAGTCGTTTCGAATCGGTATCACCGGGGTACCGGGAGTCGGAAAGTCAACTTTTATCGAAATGCTCGGGCTTAAGGCGATTGAAGCAGGGCATCGGGTTGCCGTTCTGACCGTGGATCCCACATCAGTGGTGAGCGGGGGGTCCATATTGGGCGATAAAACTCGAATGGAGAAACTATCAAGTCATGCCAATGCTTTTGTCCGCCCATCTCCCTCCGGCGGTAGTCCAGGCGGCGTTGCCCGTCGTACTCGAGAGAGTATCTATTTGTGTGAGGCCGCAGGATATGACTATGTTATTGTTGAAACCGTGGGTGTTGGTCAGTCCGAACTTCGTGTTGCTCAGATGACAGATTTCTTCCTGCTGCTCATCCTGCCGGCTTCCGGTGATGAACTACAGGGTATCAAGCGTGGCGTAATGGAGTTGGCGGACCTCATACTGGTCAATAAGGCGGATGATGATCTGCAGAATGCGGCCCGGCGTACTGTCAGCAGTTACACTCAGGCTGTCCAGCTGATGCAGCCACGTGTTGGCGGTTGGCAAGTACCTGTGCTGGCTGTATCTGCATTGAGGGATCAGGGAATTTCCGAGACACTGGATATTCTGGACAAATTTCAGATCCAATACATGGGATCCGGTTTGACTGAAGAATATCGTGCCGAGCAGTCACGGCACTCGTTACGCCAGGAGGTTAGCGACGGGCTGATCGATCTATGTCAGCAGGATCCGGTGATCGCGGCTCGATTGAAGACTCTGGAAAATGACGTGAAAGCCGGCAGAGTGGTGGCTACAGTCGCCGCCAGACAACTCGTAGATGAAATCGTCCAGCGTAGGGCCGGTACTCAGCCATGATCGGCAAGCTCAATCATGTCGCCATCGTTGTACCGGATCTTGAAAAAGGAGCCGATCTCTATCGGGATGTGCTCGGCGCCCAGGTATCTGAGCCGATGCCATTGCCCGAGCACGGAGTCACCACGGTATTTGTAAAACTCGAAAACACCAAGATTGAGCTCCTGCATCCGTTGGGTGAAGCATCGCCCGTAAGCCGATATCTAGAGCGTCATCCCCAAGGGGGCGTACATCATATCTGTTACGAGGTTGCAGATATCACGGTTGCCCGAGATCAACTGTGCCAGACTGGTGCACGGGTGCTGGGCGAAGGTGAACCGAGCATCGGGGCACACGGAAAGCCGGTACTGTTTTTACACCCGGCCGACTTCTGTGGAACGTTGATCGAACTCGAACAAGCCTGAACTGTTGCGGTCGCTTGCGCTGTTACCTGATCCAGGCGTCGGTTCAAGTTTTCCGAGGTAGATAGAGATCCGTGATGGTGCCGTCAAATACCTCTGCCGCAAGAGCCAGCGTCTCAGATAGAGTGGGATGTGGGTGGATAGTCAGACCGATATCCTGTGCTTCACACTGCATCTCGATGGCAAGACAAGCTTCGGCGATCAGGTCACCGGCATTAACCCCGACAATACCGGCGCCCAGGAGTCTTTGAGTACCGGGTTCAAAAAGAAGTTTGGTTAGCCCTTCGGGTCGACCTAATCCGAGTGCCCGCCCGCTGGCCGCCCAGGGAAAGATACTCTTTTCGTATTCGATTCCCTGAGAATTAGCATCCGTTTCGCTCAATCCGACCCACGCGATTTCGGGATCAGTATAGGCAACAGAAGGAATTGATCGTGCATCGAATGCACTGGGCAGGCCGGCAGCAACTTCTGCTGCGACCTTCCCTTCATGGGTTGCCTTGTGGGCCAGCATCGGTGGGCCGACGATGTCACCACAGGCAAAGATATGATCGATATTTGTTTTTTGTTTTCGGTCAACCGGGATGAAACCCGAGCTATCGACAGTGATGCCGGCGTTTTCTGCACCAATCAGGCGGCCGTTGGGCTGACGGCCGACCGCGACAAGTACCTGGTCGAACTGTTCTGTAAGGGTGGTGCCTTCGCATTCGAAGGTGACGTCGAGCCCAGCGTCTGCTGCGCTGATATCGCTAACCCGGGTATTTAGTAAGAGATTCTGGCAGCGTTGTTTCAGCCGCCGATTCAGTGGCCGTAAAAGATCAGTATCGACTCCGGGCATCAACTGATCCGCCATCTCCGCAATCGTGACAAGACTACCCAGTGCCTGATAAACGGTCGCCATCTCCAGCCCAATAATGCCACCACCGATAATCAGCAGGCGCTCCGGTATTTTCTCCAGTGCCAATGCACCCGTTGAGTCGATGATCCGGGGGTCGTCTGGCAGGTCCGGTAGTCGTATTGGTTCGGAGCCAGCAGCGATGATCGCCTGCTCGAACGCGATGTCCGTTTTACCGTTTTCGCAGGTAACACAAACATGGTCGGCTGCAGTGAAACTGCCGTGCCCGTTTATTACGGTCACTTTTCGTTTCTGAGAAAGTGTGTTGAGACCATCAGTCAGTTTTTCTACAACGCTGTCTTTCCAGGCAACCAGTTTTTCGCGGTCAATGGTGGGTGAACCGAATTCGAGGCCAGCCGCCTCCATCTCAGAGGTTTCTTCGATCACGCGAGCGGCGTGCAGCAGGGCTTTGGATGGTATGCAACCCACGTTGAGGCAAACACCTCCGAGTGTGGGCGAGGAGTCGATCAGAACAGTGTCGATTCCAAGATCAGCGGCACGAAATGCGGCGGTATAACCCCCGGGACCGGCACCCAGAACCACCAGTTGTGTACGAATATCAGCTTCGCTGGAAGAGACGCGCACGGTAGCGGATTCAGGATCCTGTGTGACTGAATGATCCACTTCAACAGCCGCGGTTGGTGCGCTGTCGGTCGGTTCGGTGGGTTTTTCCGGGCCATGAATACGCACGATCGGCGAATCCGTCGAGACGCTATCTCCCACGGCAACCAGCACTTCGGTCACGGTACCGGCAATCGGAGATGGAACATCCATCGTTGCTTTGTCACTCTCCAGCGTCAGTAGTGGTGTTTCGATATCCAGTTGATCGCCAGGGCCAACCAGAATTTCGATGACGTGGATATCGGTGACATCTCCGATATCGGGTACCTTCACAACTTGATCTTGCTGCATACTATTTTTACCCGGGATTGGCTTAAAGGAGCAGTCGCCGAGTGTCCTCGAGCAGTTCGCGGATAAACACTGTGAAGCGTGCAGCTTCAGCACCGTCGATAACCCGGTGGTCATATGACAGGGACAAGGGCAACATCAGACGGGGTCTGAAGTCGTGTCCATCCCAGACGGGGGTCATCCGGGCTCGAGCAACCCCCAAAATTGCTACCTCTGGGGAATTGATAATCGGGGTAAAAGCGACACCACCGATACCCCCAAGATTTGAAACAGTGATACATCCAGCTTGCAAGTCTTCAGGCTCCAATGCGCCGGACCGTGCCTTCCTGCTCAGTTCGTTCATCTCGGCCGCCAACTGAATTAATCCCTTGACTGGGACGTCCCGGATCACGGGAACGATTAGACCGTCGGCTGTATCTACGGCAATACCTATATTGCAGTACTTTCGCAAGACCAGATGTTCGCCATCGTCAGCCAATGACGAATTGAACTTTGGAAACTGCCGGACTGCTCCGGCTAGAGCTTTCAGTGTAAACGCCAGCGGTGTAATAGATGCCGTCGATTCTTGTGTGTCCGCATTGAGTGATTGACGAAACGCCTCAAGTTCTGTGATATCCGCATCATCAAAATGTGTGACATGTGGAATATTCAGCCAGGCCCGATGCAGGTGCGGGCCCGAGCGTTTCTGGATCCGGGACAACGGTTGTACGTCGATCTCACCCCAACGACTGTAGTCAACCTGCGGGACGGGTGGGATACCGGACGCTGACGTGTCATTGACGGTTTGAGCGGAGGTGCCCGATAAGGCGTTTTTGACATAGTCCTGAATGTCTTGTTTGAGAATTCGACCCTTTGGTCCTGAGCCCCGCACCGTACGCAGGTCCGCACCCAGTTCGCGTGCAAATCGACGGGCAGCAGGGCTCGCATGAGGCAAGGCACCGCCGCTTCGTTCTACCGGCGGCGGCAGGGACGGTGGGGATCGATGGGCAGCTTGTTCAGCGACGGTTTGAGTCGTCTGGGAATCCGTTGAATCAGTGGCGATCGCATCTGGGTCTGGTGTTTGTGCGGGGACCGGTTGTTCCGGAGTGGCAGCCGCGGTACCGGATTCGGAATCTACCAGTGCGATAACAGCGCCTTGGGCCACTTTGTCGCCAACCTTGACTGTAACTTGTCTAACGATACCGCCAAATGGAGCGGGTACATCCATGGTTGCTTTGTCGCTTTCGAGCGTGATCAGCGGATCTTCCGCTTTGATCTCGTCACCAGGAGCAACCAGAATCTCTATGACATCAACGGACTCGAAATCGCCGATATCAGGGAGGCCAATTTCTTTTGGATCAGTCATGTGTTGCTGCAGGGTTTTGAAGCGGTGTCATGAATGGAAGGGATCGGATTTGTTGCTATTTATGCCATATCGTGACAGCGCGTCGGATACTGTAGATGAGGGTACGGCGTTTTTATCAGCGAGCGCCTTGATCGCTGCAACAGCAATGTAGTAACGATCCACTTCAAAAAATTCGCGCAACTGGGCTCGTGTGCCGCTTCGACCAAAGCCATCTGTACCCAGAGCTACATAATGTTGAGGGACAAATGCCCGGATCTGCTCAGCATAGTTGGCGACATAGTCTGTGGCAGCGATGACGGGGCCTTTTTCTTCCTTCAGGCACTGGGTTACGTAGCTGGTTTTCTGTTTTTCTTCCGGATGGAGCATGTTCCAGCGTACCGTGGTTCGACCTTCTCGGCTGAGTTCATTGAAACTGGTCACACTCCACACATCGGTTTGTATGTCAAAGTCTCCCTCTAGAAGATCTGCTGCGGCCAGCGATTCTCCTAGAATGGCGCCACTGCCCAACAGCTGAACTCTAGGCGATGCCTTACGACTGCGCCGTGCACTACGCAAGCGGTACATGCCTTTCAAAATGCCAGCCTGCGCTTCATCGGGTAGTGCGGGTTGGGGATAGTTTTCGTTCATGACAGTGATGTAGTAGTAGATATTCTCCCTGTTGACAAACATGCGCTGCAGGCCGTCCTGGATTATGACGGCAAGTTCATAACCGTATGCCGGATCGTAAGCGATACAGTTAGGGATGGTAGAGGCGTGCAGCAGGCTGTGACCATCCTGGTGTTGCAGACCTTCGCCGGCCAGGGTTGTACGCCCGGCAGTGCCACCAATCAGAAAGCCACGGGCCTGAATGTCTCCCGCAGCCCAGGCCAGATCGCCGATTCGCTGCATCCCGAACATGGAGTAGAAAATATAAAAGGGAATCAGGGCTGTGCCGTGGTTGGCGTAAGCTGTCGCCGCAGCGATCCATGATGACATCGCTCCCGGTTCGGTGATCCCTTCCTGTAGCACCTGGCCTTGCTGGTCTTCGCGATAGTACATCAACTGATCGACATCTTCGGGTTCATACAGTTGCCCTTTGACTGAGTAAATGCCTAATTGGCGAAACATACCTTCCATACCAAAGGTTCGGGACTCGTCAGGTACGATAGGCACCACCTTGTGGCCAATGCCGGGATCACGTACCAGTGTTGACAGAATACGTACAAATGCCATGGTGGTCGAAATTTCCCGATCGCCCGTGCCGTCTAGTTGATTCTGGAATGCCGTCAATTGCGGAATTGGGAGCGGTTCCGCCAGGTCCTGTCGGGCCGGTAGGTAGCCACCGAGTGCTTCCCGGCGAGCTTTCAGATACAGGATCTCTGGGCTGTCATCGCCCGGGTGATAAAAAGGCGCTTGGATTACTTCTTCATCCGTCAGTGGTATCCGAAATCTGTCACGGAAGGCAATCAGCGATTCGTCGGCCATTTTCTTCTGCTGATGGGTCGTATTCTGACCTTCGCCGGCTTCGCCCATGCCATAACCCTTTACCGTTTTCGCAAGAATCACAGTAGGCTGGCCCTTGTGCGAAACGGCAGCAGCGTATGCGGCATATACCTTGTGTGGATCGTGTCCACCTCGATTGAGTCGCCATATGTCTTCGTCGGTCATGTTGGCAACCATTGCAGCCAGTTCGGGGTACTTGCCAAAGAATCGTTCGCGTACAAATGCACCGTCTTTCGCCTTAAAAGCCTGATATTCGCCGTCAACCGCTTCTTCCATCCGCTGTTTCAGTAATCCTTTGGTATCCCGCATCAAAAGCGGGTCCCAGTACGAACCCCAGATCAGCTTGATAACATTCCAGCCGGCACCGCGAAATTCTCCTTCAAGCTCCTGGATGATCTTGGAGTTGCCTCGCACCGGTCCGTCGAGCCTTTGCAGGTTGCAGTTGACCACAAAAATCAGGTTGTCCAGTTGGTCACGACCGGCGACACCGATAGCCCCCATTGATTCCGGCTCGTCCATCTCGCCATCACCAATAAAGGCCCATACCTTTCGGTCCTGTGTTGGTATGACTTCGCGGTGCTGCAGGTATCGCATGAGTCGTGCCTGATAGATTGCCTGGATTGGTCCCAGGCCCATGGAAACTGTTGGGAACTGCCAGAAGTCGGGCATCAACCATGGATGCGGATAGGAGGACAGCCCCTGACCGTCAACCTCCTGGCGGAACCGTTTGATCTGCGTTTCGGTGATGCGACCTTCCAGAAAAGCCCGCGCATAGATTCCGGGTGCCGAGTGACCCTGAAAGAAGATGAGATCCCCACCATGCTGTTCAGTGGGGGCACGCCAGAAGTGGTTGAAGCCCACATCGTATAGCGTGGCTGATGACGCGAAAGTTGCGATATGACCGCCGAGTTCGGAACTTTCACGATTGGCATTTACAACCATGGCTAGCGCATTCCATCGGATCAACGATCTGACTCGCCATTCAATCGAAGCATCTCCAGGGCTGCGTTCTTCCTGGGCAGCAGAGATTGTGTTGAGGTAGGCGGTAGTTGATCTATAGGGTATGTACACACCCGACCGGCGCGCCAAGTCGATCAGTTCTTCAATCAGATAGTGCGCACGGACCTCTCCTTCGCGCTCCAGAACTGAGATTAGGGCATCACGCCAGTTTCTCGGGCGTCGATGTCTTCGTGGCGCGTGTTATCTACCATGAGAAAAGATGGTATGCCAGGCGTGGCAAGAGATCAGAGGGTTGTTCTCCCGGCCGTGTGATAAGTGGATTTGGTGGCTCGAAGAACCGCGGAAATCTTCTTATCACCACTTATTTAGATCATAGCACATCCGAATTCCCGATCATTTGATGCGCTGAAACTGGTATGACCCCGGGTCTGGCCGTTGCTGGCAATTCGAGTGGTTAATCAGCTTGTAATTGCCGTTTTTCCAGTAGGTCCTTCGAAAACTGCCACGGGGATCAGGCGATCAGCCTTTTTTCGGGCGTTTCGGGTTGCAGAATCTCGGCCAGAAAACGCCCGGTATAGGAATCCTTTACCCCAGCCACTGTTTCCGGTGTGCCGCAGGCCACCAGTTGCCCGCCGCGATGCCCCCCTTCAGGACCGAGGTCAATAATCCAGTCGGCTGTCTTAACAACGTCCAGATTGTGTTCAATCACGATCACGGTATTGCCGCCATCCCGGAGCCGGTGCAGTACCTGCAGCAACTGGCGAATATCGTGAAAGTGGAGTCCAGTTGTGGGCTCATCCAGTATATACAG
>LUMD01000589.1_pt1 | contig 10667 bp, 8 predicted proteins | sample 729651 | NCBI WGS metagenome assembly LUMD01 (sample SAMN03860272, study PRJNA289734) | marine metagenome | biome: seawater column; feature: ocean; material: water; isolation source: Red Sea water column Station 34 - depth 258m | place: Saudi Arabia: Red Sea | collected 2011-10-15 | depth 258 m | reverse complement strand
TTTCAAAGGACATCTCATATCCGTGCTTAGCTCGAACAAAAGAGTATGGTATAACTCGAGTGTTGTTATTTTTTGCCAGCCTTGATGTAGCCGATGCTGTTGCCGTTTGAATGCCGAAAAGAGGTGCAAAAATACTGTTGTTTTTCCCTAGGTCTTGATCAGGTGCATACCAAATTGGCAGACTGTTATTGATTGCCTTCATAATTGATCTTGTATCTGTGCTTTTAATCATTACGGCACCATTTCTTATATAACCTTTAACCATCACCTGGTCAAATAATTGATTATTTTGTGGTCGATAAATGTTGGCAATTGTGTGTTTAATTAATAGTGCGCGACTGCCAAGCATGAGCGGCATAAAGTGAGAACACAGCAAAATAATACCTCCTTCTTTTTTTAGTGCCTCTGTGAAATTTTTTTCATTATTAATGGTGAGTATTTTCTTAATTTTTTTGTCACTTGCATAATAGGCATTGGCAGTTTCAAAGAGACTGATACCAATAGCTTCAAAATGCTGCTTCACCAATAGTGTGACTTGAGGTTGTTTTTTGTCAGGAAAACAATTGCTGATATTAGTATAGGCAGTCTTTCTTAATTCAGTCATGAATGGATATATCAACTTGCCAATTATTTTTCCAAAGAATACTTGAAGTCTGAAAGGGATAAAGACGCCTACTCGCATAAGCAAGATTAATATCCATGTTGGAAAATATTTAGGGTGAATAAAATTGGTATTTATCATTTAAAATAAAGAAATTCAAAAGTAATAATTACTAACCAGATTATGCCATTTATTGACAGGGATTTTATCAATGATTTGTCTAATAGAGTAGATATTGTTGGTCTAATCAATAAGCGTGTAGCACTAAAAAAGGCCGGCAAGGACTACAAGGCTTGTTGCCCATTTCACGAAGAGAAGACACCTTCTTTTACGGTGGTTCCGAGTAAACAAATATTTCATTGTTTTGGTTGCGGTGAAAGTGGTGGTGTGATTGATTTTATTAAGAAGTTTGATCATTTGGATTTTGTAGCAGCTGTAGAAGCAGTCGCTGGTGAATCAGGTATTTCAGTAGTTTATGATCAAACGGCAAAGCCTGTCGATTCTCGATTTAAGCGTTTTAATAAATTGATGAATGAACTGAGTGATTTCTACCAATCACAACTGAAACAATCTGCTACTAAAAAGAAAGCAATTGATTATGCAAAGAAACGTGGTATTAGCGGTTCTATTGCTAAGCGATTTGAATTAGGTTATGCGCCATCTGGCTGGAGAAACCTTTACGAAAACTATAAAAGTAATGAAGAATCCCTTAGAGATCTTGTAACAATGGGGATGTTGGTTTCAAAAAAAGATAAAAAAAATGATTATTATGACCGCTTCCGAAATCGACTAATGTTCCCCATTCATAACGCTAAAGGCAATGTAATAGCTTTTGGTGGAAGGATATTATCAGACAAGGACAACCCAAAATATTTGAACTCACCCGAGACACCATTGTTTTCCAAATCAAAAGAATTATACGGCTTATACCATTGTCGAAAATACAGCCGACGGATTGATTACATTTTAGTTGTAGAGGGCTATATGGATGTCATTACATTGCATCAGCAGGGAATAACCAGCGTAGTTGCAACTCTTGGAACAGCAACAACGCCAGCTCATTTACAAACCCTATCTCGCTCAACTGACTCCATTGTTTTTTGTTTTGATGGAGACAAAGCTGGACGTGCTGCAGCGTGGAAGGCTTTACAGACATCGTTGCCAGTTATTACAGCTGGTCTTGTGATTAAGTTTCTGATTTTGCCGGAAGGCGAAGATCCGGACACTTTAATAAAGCATGAGTCACCAAAATCATTTACAAAGAGAATTGAGGAAGCTCAAACTCTTTCTAGTTTTTTGTTTGATCATATCAAGTCAGAAGTGCCATTTGAGACAATCGAGGGCAAAACATTATTTCTAGAAAAATCAGCTTTATTAATTCATCAAGTTAGTTATCCAATATACCGACAACAGTTAATAGAGGGTGTTGCTCAAACTATTGGTCAAGATGTTTCTTATGTTGAAAAGGCATTAAATCAAAGCGCACAGAATAAACCACCTACCTTTGATCGATCAGTAAATGAGATTAACGATTTCACCGACACATCACTCAACGATTTCATCAATGTAAATGCCAGTCCAAATTTGAAAGGTTTGATGTCGAAAATGATCACTTGTATCATAAATTATCCCTCTTTAGTAAATGATCCTGAATCGTCTGGGGTAATTGAAGAGCGAGCAAAAAAAATACCTAAATCTGATGTTCTTATGGAGCTTATTCATTCAGCACAAATTGAGCCTGATATTACAAAAGAAGCTCTTATTAAGCCTTATGAAAATAAGAATAATATATTTTTACGGCTTAAAAAACTGAGCGTAATGGAACCATTCTTAAGTGAAAATGAAGCCAAGATTGAGTTTATGTCGGCCTTGACTGCTGCTGAAAATCATCAACAAAGAAAAACAACAAAAGCCTCTATACTTTCAGCTAAAACAAAAGCTCAAGAAAAGGAAATTGTTGATGATATTAGTCGTCGTAAGTTATCTTCTTATTACAAAAAGTCCTAAGTTTCTGACTTTGATTGAATCTCTAAATCATTAACTAGGATTCTTTCCATTGCTACCTTGAATGCCATAGCAGCTGAATTTGAACCTTCACAACGATTTCTTAAAGTTGGATCATAATACACGAAACATTTTTTTGGGTAATCGAGCCGGACTGCTATGATATATTTAGGATTAATAACTGGTGAAAAGCCAACAAAATAGGTACGTTTCTCGCCCTCTTTACTATACTTTCCATCAATCACCATTTCAGCAGTACCTGTTTTTCCTGCGACATCATAACCATCTATGATAGCGCGATAACCAGAGCCCTTCATTGAAGCAACTGAGTCGAGTATTTCGGTAATTCTTTTAGTTGATTCTGGGCTGAAAACTTGTTTCATCTGGGCATCAATATATCCATCTTTTATTAGTTTGAGTTCAGGCAAAGCACCATCGTTTGCAAACACCAAGTAAGCCCTAGCTAGCTGCGCTAGATTTGTAGTCATAGGTCCATGACCGAAGGATAATGAGCGTTTATCACTTAAACCCCATTTGCTAAAATGATTTAATTCACCAGAATTTTCAATGCTTGGCATTAATCCTAGGGATTCACCAAAGCCGAGTCTCTTCCAAGCATTATAAAAGTCTTCGTTCTCGAGTCTTTCGGAAATATGTATAGTGCCAAGGTTGTGAGATTTTTCTAGAATAAGTTTTACAGACATCTCAGTATATTTTTCGTCAGGTCTATGGTTACCAATTCGCTTAGTGACATCAATTAATTCATCTTCTGTTGCTGTGATAACACCTTTATCTAAAGCTAGGAGTATGGTGAATGGTTTCATCGTTGAACCTGGCTCTATTTTGTCTGCTAGAACACGGTTACGGTATTCCTCAGCATCAAAGCTTTCGCGGTTATTTGGGTTTGCGGAAGGATAGTTTGCTAGAGCCAGTATCTCACCATTTGGAGATAAAACAATGGCAGAAGCAGAGTCCGCTTCATGAAATTCTGCCGATTCTTTTATGGCGTTATAAACATGAAACTGAATGTCTGCATCGATTGTTAGCTTAACATCTTCACCATTCTTTAGCTCTTGAAGTGTTTCAGCTTGATGATAGACGTTCGAGTTAGATTTGTTGTCTTTCATAATTTTAAAGCCATCCTTTCCAGCTAAATAACGATCAAATTCAGCTTCAATACCAAATACACCAATATGATTGTTGTTGGTTCTTCCGAGTAATGGTGCGATAGATTCAGTTTTGGGGTAGTATCGAAACCTGCTAGATTGAACCGCCACTCCAGATATAGCTTGTTTACCACACTTGACTCTTTCAACTTTTTCTTTCAATGCTATATCGATACCAGTAAGCAATTTTGCTTTCTCAAACAAATTAATGGAAGGCGTTATTAGTTGAGTGTTACAAACTCTTATTCGACGTTTTTTTAGTTCAGAGATATTTTCAAGGACTGGATCAGTAACCACTAAGTTTTCTTTAACGATGTACTCTTTTCGCTCATTAATTCTCTTGTCTTCAATTGTTCTCCTTAATTCTGCTATAGGCATTAATAATGCTTCAGCTAAAAGTGGAATGTATTCGTCTTGAATAATCATCGGATCAAGATTAACTCTCTTTTGTATCAAGTCAATTGCAAGAATATTTCCATTTCTATCTAGTATATTTCCCCTTACAGCGTTCTCAGTTAAAGTTTTTTCAGCCTTGCTTGAGGCCTTATTTTGTAATGAGGCTCCATCGACTTGCTTAGAATGAATATCGATAGCTTGATAAACAAAAACAACTATTATTACAATGAAGGAATACTTTACAAGGGCTTGTCTATTCCAATAATTTTGAACTCTTGTAAACCTCATAGTAAAATCTCTTTTATTTGGTTTGGAGTATCCATTAATAAAATATCTTGTGATTTTTTATAGATAATGACACCACTCTGAAGTTCAGAATATTCCATCAATAATTGTCTGTTAATAGCAACGATTTGTTCATGTTGGGCATTTACTACGGTTTCTTTTTTATGGAGCTGATACATTTGGTGATGCCAATAAACGCACAGCAAACTAATTGAAACCACCGATACAATCAACAAGCCATTGATAATCCAAATTTTTTTTAATAATATTAGCATTTTTGTGCCAAGCGAAGAATGGCGCTACGGGAGCGCCTATTCGTCATAATTTCCTGTTCAGATGGCATTATTTTTCCTAGATCTTTAAGTGCACACTGATTTTCCTTATTAGTTATTATTGGTAGACCTTTGGGGACTTCTTTAGGGCGAGAATATTTACGTATAAACTGTTTGACAATTCGATCCTCTATTGAATGAAAGGTAATCACAGAAAGCCTGCCGTTGATTGCCAATGCTTTAATTGTTTGTTCAAGAGCTTCAGAGAGTTGTTTTAATTCTTCATTAATAACAATTCTAATGGCTTGAAAAGAACGAGTTGCGGGGTGTTTATTTTTTCCAGACCGAACAACGGAGGTGATAAGGTTAGACAAATCGAGAGTAGTTTTAATCTCATTGTTTTTTTGGTATTTTTTAATTGTAGAAGCAATGACTCGACTTCTTTTTTCTTCTCCATATAGATAAAGAGCATCAGCAATCTCTAATTCAGTGCTTTGTTTTAGCCATTGAGCAGCAGTTAGAGGTTGTGTTTGATCCATTCTCATATCAAGGGGTCCATCTTTATTAAAACTAAAGCCCCTTTCAGCCTGGTCAAGTTGTGGTGAAGAAACTCCTAAATCCATTAAGATTCCATCAATTTTCCCTATTAAATCTAACCTTTCGAGTTCATTTTCTAACTTGGAAAAACTAGAATGAATAACAATTAAGCGTGGGTCATTGAAGTTTGATTTAGCGAACTCAACTGCTTCTAGATCTCGATCAAAAGCAATTAGTTGGCCTGAATCACCAAGTTGGTCAAGTATGCATTGAGTATGACCGCCTCTTCCAAACGTAGCGTCAACATAAACGCCCTTGTTGTTAACCTTAAGCCCATCTATTGATTCACTTAACATCACTGAATTATGATGGTTTTTGGTCATCATAAATTTATCAGATCCGTTGTTTTTCACAATTTTACAGTGAAAGCTTTTGAATCTCTTGAGGGGTCTCAACTTGTGAGCTCAGTCTTTCGAGCTTTTCGATTTGTTCTCCCCAGGAATTCTCATCCCAAATTTCAAAATTATGGCCTTGACCACTCAAAACAACTTTCTTATTTAAATTGGCATGTTTTCTATGTGATATTGGGATTAGTATTCTGCCGATTTTATCTAAATCGCATTCATGAGCATGACCGATAAGCTTTCTAGAAAGTCTTTTTGTGTGAATATTAAGAGAAGGAAGCTTAGTCACCTTTCTTTCAAGGTGTTGCCAGTCTGGTAATGGGTAAAGTAGCAGGCAAGAATCATCGGGGTGGATACTTAGAACCATTTGCCCAGAACAAGCTCTTGCAATTTGATTTTGATGGCGAACAGGAATTTTTATTCTTCCTTTTGCATCAATAGATAAGAGATGAATTCCACGAAACATAAATCCATTTTATACCATTATTTACCAAATATCACCACAATATTTCTTACATAAGTCTGGCCTATTTAAGTGTAGATTTATTAGTTCTATATTTATGTTATTTAATTTATAATGAGCTTTTTGTAATATCAATTTATTAGGAAGCCGATGAACAAAAAAATAGCAATAATCGGTGCGGGTCCATGTGGTCTGGCACAACTGAGAGCATTCAAATCTGCTGAAGAGGTAGGCACAGATGTGCCAGAAATTGTTTGCTTTGAAAAGCAAGAAAACTGGGGAGGCTTATGGAACTACAGCTGGAGAACGGGATTAGATAGGCATGGCGAGATTGCTCATAGCAGTATGTATCGCTATTTATGGTCCAATGGACCAAAAGAGTGTCTAGAGTTTGCTGATTATTATTTTGAGGAACATTTTGACCACCCAATCGCTTCATATCCACCAAGAGAGGTCTTATTTGACTATATCCAAGGCAGAGTTATAAAAGCTAATGTTAGGGATAAAATTAGATTCAATACTGCCGTTAGAAATGTTGAATTTAGTGATGAGACTGATACTTTCGCAGTAACTGCTCATAATCTGACAGACGATCAGAGTTATACAGAGGAGTTTGATTACGTTGTCGTAGCGACCGGGCATTTTTCCACTCCGAATGTTCCGGATTACGAGGGTTTTAGCCACTTTAATGGCAGAATTTTGCATGCACATGATTTTCGTGATGCCCTAGAGTTTAAAGGTCAAGATTTACTTGTTATTGGAAGCAGTTATTCTGCAGAAGATATTGGTTCCCAGTGCTATAAATATGGTGCAAAGTCAATCACCAGTAGCTACCGTACAGCCCCAATGGGTTTCAAGTGGCCAGATAACTGGGAAGAGAAGCCAGCATTACTTAAAGTAGACGGTAACACTGCTTATTTTGCTGACGGCAGCTCTAAGGACGTCGACGCTATAATTCTTTGTACAGGCTATCTTCACCATTTTCCGTTTTTGCCCGACTCGCTTCGCTTAAAAACAAACAATATCTTATACCCACTAGGTTTGTATAAGGGTGTTGTTTGGGAGAAGAATCCAAAATTACTATACCTAGGAATGCAAGACCAATGGTATACCTTTAATATGTTTGATGCCCAGGCTTGGTATGCTAGAGATGTCATACTTGGAAAGATTGAATTACCTTCATTGGAGGAAATGCAATCACACACTAAAAAGTGGCACGAGCTTGAAACAGCTCAGGACGACGCCGCATATGCAATTGACTTTCAAGGTGAGTATACGCAAATGTTGATCGATGAAACAGATTACCCTGATTTTGATATTAAAGGCGTTAATCGTACATTTATGGACTGGAAACACAATAAAAAAGACGACATAATGGGTTTTAGAGACCAGTCTCACGCATCATTGATGACAGGTACACAGTCTCCTCCACACCACACCCCATGGCTTGAAGCGTTGGATGATTCTTTGGAGGCATACATAAAACAAGGAAAATGAAGTTAATTTAATTCAGTTTCTATACTTAATAATTTGAATCATTTATTAGATGAAACTCTTCACTTTCTTTATGAGTTCACAATGTAAAAAACATAAACGTCAAATGCAGTTAAGACAAATACTCACTGTCGATTAAAATATAATAATAGTACTGAGATAAATCTTATTATTTAACCTCAAGAAGAATTTGATGAACTCTACTAATAAATTTGGTTTGTTTATCTCGTATATCATTTATTTAGCGTACTAACTTTCCATTCTGGTGAAGTGGTTTTTAATGCTTTTTATTCTTGGCTCAATAGTTCTTGGATTTATCCTGTTTTATTGACTTTGCTTGGGTCGACGATTGTCTTTCATATTTATGTAGCTGTTACACGCCAACTTGACAACAATAAAAGTGCAGGAATAGGTTACAAGAAGAGTTATCCTAAGGCTGTACCAAGAATTGTTGCTTGGTCAGGAGCAGCATTGATATTTTTATTTATCGTGATTCATAGCGTACAAATGCTTTCTGTTGATGAGACAAACCTTTATCAACACATGGTATTGATTTTCTCCAATCCATTGATGTGGGTAATTTATGGTCTTGGTATGATAGCGATTTCAGCACACTTGCATCATAGCCTTTCCAATGTATTGCAAACTTTGGGTGTTTCTAGCAGGCAGCACCACAATCTAGCTTGGTTGATTGTTATTGTTATTATGCTTGGCTTTGCCTCTATTCCATTGAGTATTGTCCTATGACCAAATTGAATTCAAACACACCAACTGGTGATATAGAAAAGCGTTGGGATAAACATCTTGTCGAACTATCCTTAATCGCTCCTCAAAATAGAGCCAAATACAATATTATTGTTATTGGTACAGGACTTGCTGGAGCCTCATTGTGTGCCACTCTAGGTGAGTCTGGTTACAACGTGCAGTCGTTTTGCTTTAATGATAGCCCTCGTAGAGCGCACTCGATAGCTGCCCAGGGTGGTATTAACGCCAGCAAGAATTACCAAAATGACGGTGACAGCACACAAAGATTGTTTTATGACACAATGAAGGGTGGTGATTTTAGAGCGCGTGAGTCAAATGTTTATCGTTTGGCTCAACTAAGTGGCAACATTATCGATCAAGCTGTTTCTCAAGGTGTGCCTTTTGCAAGAGAATATAGCGGCTATTTGGCTAACCGTTCATTTGGCGGTGCGCAAGTTTCACGTACTTTTTATGCACGTGGACAAACCGGCCAGCAACTACTACTTGGTGCTTATAGCGCGATGAGCAAAGAAATAGCTTCTGGCAAAGTGAAACATCACTCAAGATGTGAAATGCAAGAAGTGATTATAGTCGACGGTAAGGCTCGCGGCATTGTCGTTCGTGACTTGGCTAGCGGTAAGATTTCAGCGCACACTGCTGATTGCGTTGTAATGTGCACTGGCGGATACAGTAACGCCTTTTACTTGTCCACTAATGCTAAAAGCTGCAATACTTCAGCAACATGGCGTGCACATAAAAAAGGCGCGTATTTTGCTAACCCAAGTTTTACTCAAATTCATCCAACTTGCATTCCACCAACCGGTGAGAATCAGTCAAAATTAACGTTGATGAGTGAGTCTCTTCGTAATGATGGTCGAATTTGGACTCCAAAGAAAGTCCAAGATTGCAATAAAGATCCAAGAGAAATCCCCGAAGAAGATAGGGATTATTTCCTTGAACGTATGTATCCAGCATTTGCCAATCTTGTTCCAAGAGATGTTGCATCAAGAGCGGTAAAGAGTATTTGTGATGAGGGTCGCGGTATTGCAAGCGAAATTAACGGGAAAAGGTTGGGCGTTTATCTGGACTTCTCTTCAATTATTGATAAAATTGGCAAAGATAAAGTGAGCGCTAAATACGGTAATTTATTCGACATGTACGAGCGAATTACAGGTGAAAACCCTTACGAATTGCCGATGAAGATTTACCCAGCACCACACTACACAATGGGCGGTCTTTGGGTTGATTATAACCTGATGACGACAATTAACGGTTTGTTTGCATCGGGAGAGGCTAACTTTTCAGAACATGGTGCAAATCGTTTAGGCGCATCGGCATTGATGCAAGGTTTGGCTGATGGCTATTTCATTGCGCCGAGAACCGTTGCAAGTTATCTGGCAAAAAATCAGTTTGAACCCATAGGTCTTGATCATCCAGCAGTTGTGCAAACATTGAACGAGGTTAAGAAGCGTATCAGCAAACTAATGAATGCTCCAGAGCCGAAACATTCTCCTGATTATTATCATAAAAAAGTGGGACAAATCTTGTGGGGAGCTTGTGGAATGGCTAGGGAAAGACAAGCTCTTAAATCTGCAATTGAGGAGATTGTGATGCTTCAGATAGATTTTTGGCAACATATCAAAGTCACAGGGGTTGATAACGAGATGAACCAAACCCTTGAAAGAGCTGGTAGAGTAGCTGATTTTATCGAGCTTGGTCAGTTGATGTGTCGTGATGCTCTCGAACGTGAAGAGTCTTGTGGTTGTCATGCTCGTATGGAGCATTTGGCTGAAGACGGTGAAGCAAAGAGGGATGATGATAATTTTGCCTATGTTGCTGCATGGGAATACTCAGAAGAGGGAGAAATACTTAACAAGGAGTTATTGGATTTTGAATTTGTCAAACCAAGCGTGAGGGATTACACATGAATTTTACACTCCATATATGGCGCCAAAAAAACGCTCAGAGTCAAGGTGATTTTCAGACATATCAGATCGATGGAATTGATAGTGATACCTCTTTTTTGGAAATGTTGGATCAACTTAATGAACAACTCCTTGATCAGGGCGAGGACTGTATCGTTTTCGATTATGATTGTCGAGAAGGAATCTGTGGTGCCTGTTCGCTAGTTATTAATGGTTATCCGCATGGCGAGAAAAAAGCGACCACAACATGTCAACTTTACATGCGTGAATATGCCGAACAAAACGAGCTTTGGATTGAACCTTTCCGAGCTGAAAGTTTTCCAGTTATCAAAGATGTGCTAACTAATCGTGATGCCTTTGACCGTATCATTCAGGC
>LUMD01000809.1_pt1 | contig 10675 bp, 10 predicted proteins | sample 729651 | NCBI WGS metagenome assembly LUMD01 (sample SAMN03860272, study PRJNA289734) | marine metagenome | biome: seawater column; feature: ocean; material: water; isolation source: Red Sea water column Station 34 - depth 258m | place: Saudi Arabia: Red Sea | collected 2011-10-15 | depth 258 m | reverse complement strand
CATCGTAGCGCCCCACGACATGGCATCGTTGAGCATCACGCCACCCATGTAATGGATATCATCCGCATAGCGATCATCTGTGGAAGCGATGGTAACGATGGCTTTCAATGAAGGCGGCCGACGTGCCGCAATCTGAAGCCCATTGAATCCACCCCACGAAATCCCAATAATTCCGGTCGCGCCGGTACACCAAGGTTGCTTGGTAATCCAATCGAGTACCTCAAGGGCATCGTCCTGTTCGGACTTTTGGTATTCATCTTCCAGAATGCCTTCGGAATCTCCCGAACCCCGCATGTCGACTCGCACACACGCATAGCCATATCCTGCGTAGTAGGGATGGGTCAGTGCATCGCGTTCTGAAGTACCATCTCGTTTTCGATAAGGCAGAAATTCCAAGATTGCTGGCACAGGATCGATTTCGGCATCCTCGGGCAACCAGATCCGTGCTGCGAGGTTAATACCTTCAGCCAGCGGTATAAACGTGTTTTCAATTTCCCGGACTGTCCTTGGAAAGGCTGTAATGATTTTGATATTGTTCTCTTTCATCTGGATTGGATGCTTGATCAAATAGACTACGTTCGCCACGAATCATACTCGAGCTCATCTTTATCCGTGTGCCCAGTTAGCAATAATCTCCTGCAACTGTTCCAGCCCATCCGTCAGTGCTGCAGGCCCCGGCTGAAGAATCTCCGCTGACTTGATTTCGTAGATATCGCCGTTCTGCACTGCAGGTATAGCATCCCAGCCTTGGCGTGCTGCCACTTTTTCCGGTCTAAATTTCTTACCGCACCACGATCCGATGATGATGTCCGGTGCACGCCGAATCACCTCGTTGGGATCGCCAATGATTCGGCTCTTGCCATCCGGGCAGACCGCAAGCTCCGGAAAGATATCGTCCCCGCCAGCAATAGTGATCAGCTCCGAGACCCATTGGATACCGGAGATCTGGGGGTTATCCCATTCTTCGAAATACACTTTTGGTCGTCGGGACCGACTGGCCGCTTGGGCCGTATTGCGCTCAATGTTCTTTTCGTATGCCCCCACCAGTTCATCCGCACGTTTGGCAGCACCCACCATGCCTCCCAGCGTCCGGATCATCGACAGAATCTCTTGAACGGACCGGTGGTTAAACACCAGCACCGTGATACCACGGCGGATCAGCTCAGCCGCGATGTCAGCCTGAAGATCTGAAAATCCGAGAACAAGATCCGGCTCGAGCGCGACGATCCGATCGATTTTGGCGCTGGTAAACGCTGAGACCTTGGGTTTTTCTTTTCGGGCACGTGGTGGGCGTACGGTAAACCCTGATATCCCGATGATTCGATCTTCTTCGCCCAACAGGTAAAGTGTCTCCGTGGTCTCTTCGGTCAGACACACGATCCGTTCTGGATAATTGCCCTTCATCAGTCTTTCATTTCGCACAATGTTAAAATTACATATTAAAGCCTTACAGTACTGTGTCCCCTTCAAGACGTTAATACCCGGTCAATGCCCTCAATGATATCGCGCCCGCGCCGCTCCGCCCTGTTTATGCCCGGCGACAACCCTCGAGCCCAGCAGAAAGCAACCGGGTTGCCGGCTGATGTCATTATCCTGGATCTGGAAGATGCTGTTTCACCGACAAACAAGGAAGTAGCCCGAAAGCAGGTCCAGTCGACGCTTGAACAAACGGACTACGGGCAGCGGGAAGTGGTCGTGCGTGTCAATCGCCTGGCGACCCAGTGCTGCGAAGAAGATCTCACAGCCCTGGCATCCAATCCACCCGATGCCGTATTGTTGCCCAAGGTCGAGTCGGCAGACGAGCTGTTTACCGCGACTGTTGCCTTGAACGCCCTGGGCGCACCCCCGGACCTCGCAGTTTGGGCCATGATTGAAACACCTCTGGGTATTCAACACATCGAAGAAATCGTCACCACGACACCCCGCCTGGCGTGTGTTGTCGCCGGTACTGCTGACCTTGCCAGCGCACTGCGCATCACGCACAGCAGTACGCAACTGGGTCTACAGTATGCTTTGTCGCGACTTGTGCTGGCGGCCCGGGCATCTCACATCGATGCCATTGACGGCGTGTTCTTTAACCTGCAAGACAGTAACGGCTTGCGACACAGCTGTGAAACAGGCCGCCAGCTGGGATTTGATGGCAAGAGCCTGATTCATCCGAGTCAGATCGAGACCGCCAATACTGTGTTTTCGCCTGACCCCGAATCTATCGCCCATGCTCGCAAGGTCGTCACAGCGTGGTCCGAGCTCGATGCTCACAAACAGGGTGTGTTGGTGGTCGATGATCAACTGATTGAGGCGCTGCATGTACGCGATGCCGAGAGATTGGTCGAATTGAGCGCCACGATAAACGCCATGGAACAGGACTCACAGGCAAACTGAATCAAGATGGCCAGCACACGTAGAGCGTTCCTGGGATACACCGCACTGGCCGGTGCCACGGTATTTGCGTCAGCTGCCGGCCTACGTGGTCTTCGCTACCCAACTCTTCAGTTTGAACCTGCAGCAACGCCCCGATGGGGCAAACACAGTGTCCTTGGCTTCCGCGCTGATGGTCACGGTGCCTTTTACCAACGCGAAGAAGCGCGTCAGCTGGTCTTTCGGGCCTATGTGCCTGAGCCGGTCGTACAGGTGAACGGTACGTTTGAACTTAAAATAGGCAACGTACACCCCCAGGCACAGCTGACCATCGACGGCGACGGAAATATATCGGAAGAACGCATCGACGGTCTATTCAGGCTGGTAACCGGAAACAGCAGCAAGGGCACGTTGACACTGCGCTGGGACTTCCCAAAGCAGGACCATTATCGCTTCACCGCCATAGGTGATACCGGCGGTGACCTGGAGCTCGCCTGGGTACTCAACCGCTCCCAACAGGTGGGGGCTGATTTTGTACTGCACCTGGGCGATTACTACTACCAGCCGGTTGATCCCGAGCGAACAACCCTGCACCTGGAAAAATCGCCCTTGCCGGTCTTCTCAGCCATTGGCAATCACGACTTTCACAACCGATTCGGCGGCCCCGACCCACAGGACTTCATTCAGCAGATCGGTCCGAGAAACAGCACATTCACGCTTGGGAACATCCAGTTCATCAATCTGGACACCTCAGTCGACCACCTGCCCGTATCAGCCGGTAAGCGTGGTCAGCTGCTCCAACACATCCAACCCCTGGCCTCCCAGTCCCAATTGAGTGACTACGTGGTATTCGCCCACCGCCCGATCACCGACCCACGACCAGCAGAGACCCGGCCAAGCAATCACAGTGTGGAAGGTCTTCAAGAAGACGCCTGGCTATACCGACAACTCGTCCAACGCGGCGTAAAGCGCGTGATCAATGGACACATCCATATCTCGACCGAATTCGACGATCGTCACATCCACACTTATATTTCCGGCCAGGGCCTTGCCCACGCCGACATCATTGGCCGTCGCCCCCAGGCGCGAATTCTTGTGGGCAATGTTGAACCGGGAATACCAGTTACCTATCAATGGGCCGATCTCAATATGCCATTTGAGTCCCACTGTAACGAACGCCTGCACAGAATTCTGGGGGGCGATGACTATGCTGACCAGCTTGAACCATTAAAAGCGGCTTGTATCGCGGCTGACGGCTGAAAATCGGCGAGATCGCAGAAGAAAGTCGATCTTTCCAGATTTGTGTGCGTTGTATAAGCACAGGGCTACCGCCGGGTTTGTCCGAATCATTACAATAGGTCTTTCCACGAACAACGCTATACATTTGACTCTGCATCATGTTCACCCGTCTTGACCCGGACCACAGGCATGTCTCGCGCCGCTCCAGCGTGTATGCCCGCAATGTCGTCGCTGCCTCACAACCACTGGCAGCACAGGCCGGCGTTCAGACACTACGAATTGCCGGCTGCGAGCGCATGCCGGAACATGGCTGGGATACAGTCACTGTGCCCGGTGCCGTCGACACCTGGGTACAGCTCTCGAATCGCTTCGGCCAACTGCCTTTTGAGAAACTTTTTGAGTCGGCAATTAACTACGCTGCGGAAGGCTTTGCTGTTTCACCGGTGGTTGCTTCAGGTTGGGCACGAGCAGCAGATGAATACAGTTATCTCGAGGGTTTCAGAACTATTTTCATGCCCAACGGGCGTGCGCCCACTGCGGGTGAGACCTTCCAAAGCAAGATCATGGCAAACACCCTGGGTGAGATCGCCCAGAGCCGAGGCGAGAGTTTTTACCGGGGCCGACTGGCCTCACGTATCGTGGCCGACGCTGCGCGCCTGGATGGTGCGCTCACCGAACAAGACCTTGCCGAACACCAGGGGTTTTGGACGGATTGCATCCAGCAGGATTTCAAGGCGTTAACCGTGCACGAGATCCCGCCTAATGGCCAGGGCATCGCCGCGCTCATCGCACTTGGGATTCTTGAGCATTTAAACATCGATGCCTACGCGATGGATTCCGCCGATAGCGTGCACTTGCAGATCGAAGCGATGAAAGCGGCTTTCGCTGAGACGCACTCTCACGTTTCAGACCCCGATACCATGCGAGTTACCGTAGACCAGCTACTGGATTCGACAACACTTCAACGTCGCGCCGACCAGATTAGTCTGACTCACGCAGCGTCCCCCGTCGCTGCCGTAAAACCTGATCATGGCACTATTTACCTTGCGGCCGCAGATGGCGACGGCATGATGGTGTCCTGGATACAGTCGAACTACCACGGCTTTGGTTCAGGGATCGTTGTGCCCGACATCGGTGTCAGTCTTCAGAACCGGGGACGGGGCTTTTCGCTGCAGCCTGGCCACCCGAACGAAGTCGGCGGCGGCAAGCGGCCCTTTCACACCATCATTCCGGCTTTTGTTTCGCGCCGGGGTGCGCCTTTAATGGCATTCGGCGTGATGGGTGGACATCATCAGCCACAGGGGCACACCCAGGTGATGATCAGGCTGTTTTGCCAGGGTGCTTCGCCGCAGCAGGCACTGGATGCGCCGCGCTGGCATGTCCAAGAGGACTTTACGGTGTGTCTCGAACCTGCACTGGCACACCTGCGCGAGGAACTGACACAACGCGGCCATATTTTCAGAGAGGGCAAAATCGGCGCATTCGGTGGCGGCCAGATCATTCTGAAAGATGGCGACGGATATATTGCCGGTTCTGATCCCCGTAAGGATGGGCAAGCAGCCGGCTTCTAGACTCAACCTGCTAAGCATTCGGTTCCTCATGAATTACGACGAACGACGCCAGCAGCTGGCTGATACGCTTAAACAACAGACTACTGGTACTGTTCGTCTCGATAAAACCACATCGAATGTTTTTCGGGATCGCGCTAACTCGAAATCACAAAGTCTGCTGGACGTCAGAAAGTTCAATCACGTACTGAATGTCGATCCGCAAAACAACCTGATTGAAACAGAAGGGATGACCACCTATGAAGATCTGGTTGACCAATCACTATCGCACGGGGTAATGCCAGCCGTTGTACCTCAACTTAAGTCGATTACCATCGGCGGGGCTGTCTCCGGCATCGGAATTGAGTCCTCATCGTTTCGCTACGGGCTGCCGCATCAAAGTATCGGTGAAATGGATGTCCTGCTGGGTAGCGGCGAAGTCGTGACCTGTACACCGGATAACGAACACCGCGACCTCTTCTACGGCCTGGCGAACTCGTACGGTACTCTGGGCTACATCCTTCGTCTGACCGTACTGGCAATACCGGTCAAGCCTTACGTACAGCTGACACACATACGGTTTGCAGATGCTGATGCGTTGTTCGATGCGGTCAGAACCTGGACCGAGCGCGACATTGATTTTATCGATGGCACGGTGTTCCAGCCGGGAAAACATTACCTGACCATCGGTCGGTTTGTCGACGATGCCCCCTATACCAGTGACTACACCTGGATGGACATTTACTATCGATCGATACCAACGCGCAGCGAGGACTATCTTACCGTTCGGGATTACCTGTGGCGCTGGGACACCGATTGGTTCTGGTGCTCGAAAAATCTTTATGTTCAGAACCGACCGATGCGGCGCCTGCTCGGTCGTAAACGACTCAATTCGATCACCTACCAGAAAGTTATGCGATGGAACACCCGCTGGGGAATTACCCGGAGAGTGGGGTACCTGTCCGGGCAACACCGCGAATCAGTGATCCAGGACATCGATGTGCCCATTGATCGAGCGGCCGAGTTTCTGGATTTTTTCCATCGGGAAATCGGCATCCGCCCGATCTGGATCTGTCCGGTCGGGCATTCAGTCCAGAACGAGCTATACCCATTGTTTCCCATGGCCGCTGAATCCATGTATGTGAACTTCGGTTTTTGGGACGGTGTCAAAACCAAAATGAAATTGCCAACCGGCTATTTCAATCGACTGATCGAACAGAAAGTCACCGAACTCGGAGGAATCAAATCTCTGTATTCGGATGCCTACTTTGATGAGGCTGATTTCTGGTCCATCTACGACGGTGACAGCTATGCAGCACTTAAAGCCAAATACGACCCTGGTGACCGATTGAAGAACTTGTATCAAAAGTGCGTGCTCAGACAATAGGCCCCAACGCACAACCCTTGGCTCCACAGGCAATTTCCTCCACGATAAAATACCGGCATAGTCCTCAGCGTCTTTTGTTCCGCACTTTTAGATTATTATTCCAATGGATGAAAAACTGATTCTTTACCTGCGGGACTACTGCGGCTACTGCGCGATGGTCCAGGACGTGATTTCAGAGCTTGCAGTGGATGTTGAAGAACGCAATATCTGGGAAAACGATATCTGGCAGAACGAACTCATTGCCGGCCAGGGCAGTGCCACCGTTCCCGTGTTGTGTCGCATGACTGCCGCAGGCGAGACTCACTGGCTGCCTGAGTCCGACGCCATCATTCGATACCTCATACAAACTTACGATTAGGAGCTGACCCCATGGACCGCGTAATCCTCGGTGCAAGCGGATTAAAAGTGGCGCCCCTTGCTCTGGGTACCATGACCTTCGGTGATCCGGTCGACGCAGACACATCGTTCGACCTTCTTGACCTGGCTGTGGAGCAGGGTATCAATTTTCTTGATACCGCGAACTCTTACAACGCTGGCCTGACGGAACAAATTATCGGGCAATGGCTCAAGGCACGGGGTCATCGAGAGCAACTGGTGATCGCCAGCAAGGTCCGTTATCCCGTTGGCAACGACCCCGACTCGGCTGGTTTGTCCCCAAGAGTCATCCTGCGACAACTCGAGAATTCTCTTAAGCGCCTCAATACTGACTATCTTGACATCTATTTTCTACACCAACCCGACGACGACACACCAATCGAAACCACCTGGCGCTGCCTCGATGCGATTGTGGCATCGGGCAGGGTCCGTTGCCTGGGTCTTTCTAATTTCGCGGCCTGGCAATGCGTACAGACCGTACACCTTGCCAATCAGCGTGGCTGGGCACCACCAACGGTCACCCAGGCGCTGTACAACATAATCTCCCGGGCGGTTGAAACCGAGCTGCTGCCAATGGTGAATGCTTACGGTCTGGGCACCTGCATGTATAACCCGCTCGCCGGTGGTCTGCTCACTGGAAAACACCGTGTCGGCGAAGAAGCGAATCCACAAACCAGGTTGGCCGACAACACCACCTATAGAGCGCGTTACTGGAACGACCGCCAGCGCACAGCTGCGCACCAGATCTGCGAGATTGCCCGCGAGGCTGGCCGCAGCCCCGTCGAGCTGGCACTTCGGTTTATGCTGGATCATCCCTCGGTTGATGTCACCCTGATCGGCGCAACTTCGATAGCACAGCTGCAGGATAACCTAGCCGCTGTTCAGGCTGCTCCCCTGTCGAACGACGAACAACAGGCCTGTCAGTCGGCCTGGGTTGCACTGCGGGGTCCTGTTCCACGCTACAACCGTGGCAGCGGTGGTGGTAGAACCTGATCCACCGAAGTACAAAAAATTTACCCAGGAGCGCCGGCACCTATGCCATTGTCATGCGGGCGCAGGATCAACAGCAGCTACAGATCGGTAGACTCGGTGGGGTGCAACTCTCAAAAGGCTGGTACATCTATTTCGGTAGCGCCTTTGGTCCAGGTGGCTTGGCCGCGCGGGTCGAGCGACACCTGCGATATCACAAGACCCGACACTGGCACATCGACCACCTGATCTGGGCCACAACGGTGCGGGAAGTCTGGTACAGCCAGCGGCAACGGGACCTCGAACACTGTTGGGCGCAGAACGCGCTGGACCAGCCCGCAGCGCGGAACCTTTTGCGCGGCTTCGGCGCCTCCGACTGCCGGTGCCTGTCCCATCTGGTTCGATTTCCAACACGCGAGGCGGTAAAGACCCTTTTTAACGCTCTGGAGGCAAAGGTTTGGATCCCGCACCGATAGACCTTCCCTGTCTAGTTACAAGTATATTAAGATAATTGTTACAATTTTATGATTTTCTAAGACTTTTAGAATTCAAAACCGCCGCTCCTGTGCGCATACTTACAATGTTCATGACCACCTGATGAGGATAAGACAATGGCTGACAGTGTGAAATTTATTCTGGATGAGAACGAGATTCCCAAGGCCTGGTACAACATCGTCTCCGACCTGCCCGAACCACCAGCGCCCGTTATGCACCCGGGTACGGGTCAACCTGTCGGTCCCGATGACCTGGCACCGCTGTTCACGATGGCGGCCATCATGCAGGAAGTCAGTGCGGAGCGGCAGATCGATATCCCAGAGCCTGTTCGCGACATTTACCGCCAGTGGCGTCCGAGTCCACTGTATCGGGCCTACCGCCTGGAAGCGGCACTCGATACACCGGCGAGGATCTACTACAAATACGAAGGTGTGAGCCCAGCTGGCAGTCACAAACCCAACACTGCCGTGGCCCAGGCATTTTACTGCCGTGAAGAAGGTATTAAGCGAATTTCCACTGAGACCGGTGCCGGCCAGTGGGGATCTTCGCTGGCACTGGCGGGCTCTTTCTTCGGCCTTGAGATCGAGGTCTTCATGGTACGCGTGAGCTACGACCAGAAACCTTATCGGCGCGCGTTTATGGAGACATTCGGCGCCACCTGTCACCCCAGCCCCAGTAACTTAACTGAGGTGGGCAAAAAGATCCTGGCTGACAATCCAGACAGCACCGGCAGCCTGGGAATTGCCATCAGTGAGGCTGTCGAGGTCGCGGCCCAGCGAGATGACACCAAGTATTCTCTTGGCAGCGTCTTGAATCACGTGCTGCTGCACCAAACTGTAGTTGGACAGGAGGCGATCCGTCAGATGGAACTGGCTGATGATTACCCGGACGTTATTGTCGGCTGTACGGGTGGGGGCAGTAACTTTGCCGGCTTGACGTTCCCGTTTATCGGGCGAAAGCTGCGCGCCGAGCAGGATGTGCGGGTGGTCGCGGTTGAACCCGCCAACTGTCCCAGTCTGACTAAAGGCAAGTACGCCTACGACTTCGGCGACACGGGCCAGATGACACCACTGGTCAAAATGCACACCCTCGGATCATCGTTCGTCCCGCCGAGTTCTCATGCGGGCGGCCTGCGCTATCACGGTATGGCACCGCTGGTCAGCCAGCTCGTGGACCTGGGCCAGGTAGAACCGACAGCCTACTCACAGACCGAATGCTTCGATGCCGGTGTGACATTTGCCAAGGCCGAAGGCATTCTGCCGGCACCTGAGGCTAACCATGCCGTCAAAGGAGCGCTGGTCGAGGCTATGCGGTGCAAGGAAGAAGGCGAGTCCCGGGCAATCCTGTTCAACCTTTGTGGTCACGGCTATTTCGACATGCAAGCCTATATGGATTACTCATCGGGTAAACTTGCCGACCACCCCTACGACGAATCCGAGGTCGCCATGGCTCTCGCTGGTCTGCCGTCGGTCGCTTGACAAACCGCCGACCCTGATGACTTTCAACGGACTGACCGGCTTGCCCCGTTGCCCCTGCTGATTTAGACTAGTCAAGGTGCGAGATAACGCTATTCACTTGATTTTATTAAGGTTCTTTAACCCGTCATTCACATTTTCTGGAGACGCATAAATGGCATACCTGCTCGATGTACTGTTCCGCTACGCCCACATTGTCTTTGGTGTGGCCTGGATCGGCCTGCTGTACTACTTCAATTTTGTACAAACCGAATACGTCAAGGAAGCCGACGATGGCGCCAAAGCGGACGTTATGGCCAAACTCGCCCCTCGGGCACTGTGGTGGTTCCGCTGGGCGGCCCTGTTCACCTTTCTGACCGGTCTCATACTGCTGTGGTGGGTATCAAACCAACAACGTTTCAATCTTGGCATCGCGCTTGGGGCATTGATGGGCACCATCATGATGCTGAATGTGTGGGGAATCATCTGGCCCAACCAGAAAATCATGATTGGACTTGCCGAAGGCGACAAGACGGTCGCCGGGCCAAAGGCAGCCCTGGCTTCCCGGACCAATACACTGCTTTCACTGCCCATGCTCTATTTCATGGTTGCGTCAGTTCATGGATTTGCCGCAAGTGGAGGCGCGTGGGCCTCAGTGAGCACCACGGCGCTGATCATCGGACTCGCCATCATCGTCGTGATAGAAGCGAACGCGATCTGGGGCAAAATGCTGGGGCTGATTCAATCAGTCAGTGGCGTGATCACGTCCAGCATCATTCTCACTATAATTATGGCGGGTGTCGTGAACTACATCAGCTAACAACAATGAACAAGGTTTTACTAAAAGAGGG
>LUMD01000382.1_pt1 | contig 10705 bp, 10 predicted proteins | sample 729651 | NCBI WGS metagenome assembly LUMD01 (sample SAMN03860272, study PRJNA289734) | marine metagenome | biome: seawater column; feature: ocean; material: water; isolation source: Red Sea water column Station 34 - depth 258m | place: Saudi Arabia: Red Sea | collected 2011-10-15 | depth 258 m | reverse complement strand
GTAGTTAATAGTATATAATTCTAAAAATGTAAAATTTTAAAGAAAAATAAGTTAAACATCATCAAATAATCATTGTTTTATAGATATTAAATCTATAATGTTATAAAATACTAGAATAAAATACCTTGTATTAAATTGATTTAACTTTCTTTTATAATTTACTTAATGACTGATCTAAATCGTTTCTAATATCTTCAAAATTTTCTAATCCAACAGAAAGTCTAATTAAATTATCTCGGATGTTTTGATTAATTTTTTCTTCGTCTGTTAAAAGTCTATGTGTCGTAGTTGAAGGATGAATGACCAAAGATTTAGCATCTCCTAAATTATTACATATATTAATCATTTTTAGATTATTTAAAAAATTAAATGCTTGTTGTTTATCCCCTTTAATATAAAAACTTAAAACATTACCTCCCATCTTCTGTTGTTTTATTGCAAGTTCATATTGTGGATGACTTTTTATAAATGGATAGTTAATTGATTGAATTTTGTTATGCTTGGATAAGAAATCTACTATTTTTTCGGTAGTTTTTGATTGTTCTATCACTCTTAAATGAATTGTTTCTAGTCCTTTTGACAAAACCCAAGCATTGAATGGACTAATACAGGGTCCCGTATGTCTTAAAAAAGGTTTTAGTATTTCTTCTCTAAATTGCTCCGAACATAAAATTGCTCCTCCCATCGTTCTTCCTTGGCCATCGATATGTTTGGTGCCCGAGTATATAATAATATCTGCACCAAACAATGATGGTTTTTGTAAAACTGGTGATGCAAAAACATTATCCACTATTACTTTTATATTATTTTCTTTTGCTAAATTACAAACTGCTTTTATATCGATCAATTCTAAACAAGGATTCGATGGTGTTTCAAAGAAGAAAATTTTTGTATTTGATTTAATCTCTTTTTTCCAACTTTCTATATTTTTTCCATCAACAAATGATACTTCTATTCCATATTTTGTAATAATATTTTTTATTATTTCTCTACATGATCCAAATAGAGCCGTTGCTGATACAACATGATCCCCTGCTTGCAGTTGGCACATCAAAGAGGCAAAAACTGCTGCGGCATAACGAGTATACTGAAACCCTTTTTCGTCGCCTTTGAAAATTGCTTCAGCTTGTTCTGCACTATCATACATAAAACCCGAAGTTAAAAAAATACTTTCCGATTGTTCTCTAAATTGAGTTCTATTTAACGCACCTTGAATGATCTTAGAATTAATGCCTTTCAAATCTTTTATTGACATGGCAACTCACATTTTTTCCAACCAATGTTTTCATTATTTCCTTCAAAACCATCAGAAATATTTAAACAAGTGTAGTTTTCTTTAGTTAATAGTTCAGCCGCTTGTTGAGATCGGCTACCAGATCTGCAGATAATTAAAATTTCTTGATCTTTATTAATATTTAAATTTTTAAATTCCTTAACAAAATTTTTGTTAAAAACTCTTTCTTCACCAAGTTGAAATGATAGTAAATATGTTTTTAAACCTATGCTTTCTCCGTCAGGTTTACCGATTTGATTCAATTCTTTTTGAGTCCTAACATCAAGTAATGCACAATTAGGTTTAATTTTTATATATTCTATTATTTCTTTGCTTGCTAATTGTTTGATCATTTTTTTAGTGTAGTTTATCATCATTTAGATTGATTGACCAAGACCAATAGGGTTCAAACCCACAAATGCTTTTTCTAAAACGAATTCAGCAGGACTGTTTCTAGCTCCTTCTTTTAATCCTGAAGCCTCCAGAAATGCTTTAATATCTTTATTCAATCCTAAGGATCCACAAATCATAGCACGATCTGTATCACTGCTAATTGGAGTTAGTTGCAGGTCCTGAAAAACTTGCCCTGTCTTCAACAGGTCGGTTATTCTACCTTTGGTATGAAATGTTTCTCTAGTTACGGTTGGATAATAAAATACCCTGTCGGTATATTCGCCAATCAAAGAATCTTTGCCAATAGTTTCCACAATGTTTTTTCCATAATTAAGATCTTTTACCCCACGACAAGTATGAATGAGAATAATTTGTTCAAATTTTTCATAGATTTCAGGATCTCTGATCAACGAAGCAAAGGGAGCTATACCTGTGCCAGATGCAAACATAAACAATCTTTTACCTGGAAGTAATGAATCCAATACTAAAGTTCCAGTTGCTTTAGGATTTAAAATAAGATTGTCGCCTATACTGATATGTTGCAACTGAGATGTTAGTGGTCCGTTTGGAATTATAATAGAATAAAACTCAAGCTCGTCGTCCCAACTAGGACTGGCAATAGAATAAGCGCGCAATAAAGGCTTGCCATTATTTCTAGGCAAACCAATCATTACAAACTCTCCAGATTGAAAGCGAAAATTTTTCGGTCGCGCAACACGAAAGGAAAATAACCAATCTGTCCAACGTATAACTTTTGTAACAGTTGTCCGAATAAATCCAGTGTTAATTAAGTTTAAATTTTGAATTTTTTTTGCTTCTTTAATAAGAATATTGTTCTTCGACGAATATGAAGTGGTACTACCTGGTTGCAATTTTTCTTGGTAACTGGGCTTAAAATTATCTATCTGTTGCTGCCAGTAAGGTTCTGGCATTCGCTTAGCAAGTTTAGTCGGAATAGCAATTTGATTAAAACCTGACTGCATGGCATGTCGGTATTGATCAACTATTACATGACCAGTTGCTCGTAAAGTACCTAAATAACCAAGTTGTCGTAATCGTTTTGCAAGACTAAACCCGCGACCATCCTTTTCAGAAGGAAACTCTATTGAAATTGCATTGAGATAGGGAAGAAATGACTTTAGAGTTTCAACTTGAAAATCGTTTCTTAACTTTAGGCATGTTTTTTTTAATTGTTCTTCTCCTAAATTATCTGATAAAATGTTTGTCGGTTCAATAACGGAACGGTCTATCCAATCATCGTTGCTAAAACCTTTATTTGTAATAATTATCCATTCTGACATAACGTGCATTTTAATATTTAAAAATAGGAAGAGGCTGGCAAACCATAAATAGCTAACTTAAATGGACTTAAACCAACACGACGATAAAAATTTAGAAATGTTTCATTTCGGTTTTTTCTACCATTTAAATAAACATTAATAATTGCTTCGATCGCTTCAATTAACTTATCGGCAGGAAAGCCTGGTCCAGTACGTTCACCAATGTGAGCATCTTCTGTTCCATCACCACCAAGTGTAATTTGATAGTTTTCAACACCTCCTCTATCTAGTCCTAAAATACCTATATGGCCAACGTGATGATGCCCGCATGCATTTATGCAGCCCGATATTTTTATTTTCAAAGGACCAATATCACGTTCAGTTTTCAATTCACAAAAGCGAGTAGCAATTTGTTTTGCAATAGGAATTGATCTTGCCGTCGCAAGTTTACAATAATCCATTCCAGGACAAGAAATAATATCAGACACCATCCCAATATTTGATGTTGCTAGATCCGCTTCATTTAACTTATTGTAAATCTTTACAACATGTTGTTTAGGTACGTGTGGTAAGATAATATTTTGCTCATGACTCACACACAGTTCGTCATAAGCATATTGTTCAGCTAAATCTGCCAAAACTCTCATTTGTTTAGCAGTTGCATCACCGGGAGTAGCTCCTGGTTTTTTCAAGGAAACAGACACTATTACATGATTTGAATCACGATGAGGCGTAAGATTTGTTTCCGCCCAATTCTTCAGTGATAAAGAACTTATAAAATCCTTCTCTAGATTATGTTCTTTTGCAGTAGAAAAATCAGGTGGAGAAAATTCATCCATGATAGATTTAATAATATCTGTTGAAGGTAGTCTAGATTCATTTTTGAGTGAATTATAATGTTCGTAAATCTGGCGTCTTGCTTCATTAAGACCAAGCTCATCAACCAGAATTTTTATTCGAGCTCTATGTTTATTGTCACGTCGACCAAAACGATTATAGACATGTAAAATGGAATCTACATAGTTCAACAGTTGTACTTTTGGTGTAAATTCCGATAACACACGACCAATACGCGGCATTCTACCTAATCCACCTCCAATATAAATCTTATATCCTATTTCTCCATCATCATTTCTCACAGTACAAATGCCAATATCATGAAATGCAATGGCAGCTCTGTCGTATGGTGAGCCAGTGACAGCAATTTTAAACTTACGTGGTAGAAATGCATATTCCGGGTGTTCAGTTGACCATTGACGTAGTAATTCGGCTACAGGTCTCGGATCCTCAATTTCATCTACAGCTGCACCAGCAAAATGATCTGATGTTACATTACGAATACAATTACCAGATGTCTGAATAGCATGCATATCAACTTCAGCTAAATCAGACAACACATCAGCTACTTCAGACAGTTTTATCCAATTATATTGAATATTTTGACGAGTTGTGAAATGGCCATATCCTTTGTCATATTTCTCAGAGATTAATGCCAGTTGACGCATCTTTCTACTGTTTAGAGTGCCATATGGAATTGCAACCCTTAACATATAGCTATGGATCTGCATATATAGACCATTTTGAAGACGAAGTGGTAAGAATTCTTCTTCTGTCAAAACACCATCAATTCTCCGTTGTACCTGACCTCTAAATTCATTCACACGCTGACGCACAAAATTTTTATCGAAATCGTTATATGCGTACATTTTATTATCTCAGTTCTTTTCTGATTGCTTACCATGAAAGTAGTTTGTGGGACCAGTTGCACGGATTAGTTCTTGATTGGATTTGGGTTTTGGTCTGCCATCTGATGTTATTATCACATCAATTAAATATGCGCTTTGTAGTTTGTTTATTTGTGTTTCTGCAAATGTTAGAGCATTATCAGCATCTTCTTGATTATCAAATACTGCGGCATTCGATAAATTTTCAATCCATTTTTTTTCTGAAGTCAAATAGATCCCTTTTCCACTAAGCAAATAATTTGCTGTTAAAATTTTTTTCATTCTACAAAATCTTCTTATCTGTTGTTGCGAATTTTTTATTTTTAATTACCAACTGTGGTAAAATTTCATTAATGGACAAGTCTTTGTACAAAAAAACATCTTTAGAATTTTGTAATTTCTTAGAGATAAGAGATGCTCTTTGAATATGTGGATGTAATCCCAACATCAATATTGCTGGACCTGTAATTTTGTGATCCCTACAATCATTCACAAGTGTTGATATACTAGAAGCCACCCAGATAGCATTTTTTCTCCCAACATTCTGAGCAACTGTAATCGGTGTGTCGCTTGATGCTCCATGTTTGAGCAACTTGTTTTTTAGATGGGAAATCGCTTTCACACCCATATAAATGGCCGCCACTGTACCATCCAAAGCAAGAGACTCCCAATCATAGTCGGCAAATCCATCAATGTCATGACCAGTTAATAAGCGTACCTGTTTATTGCGTCCACGACGCGTTAATGAGACGCCCATATCAGCAGCTGCAGCAGCTGCGGTTGTAATGCCTGGTATAATCTCAAATGGTAAGCCAGCATGATCAAGAGCAGCAATTTCTTCATCAAGGCGGCTGAAAACTCCAGCATCGCCAGACTTTAGGCGGACAACTTTTTGTCCAGTTTTAGCTTTTGATATCAGAAGAATATTTATATCATTTTGTGACCAACCAGATCCAAAACCAGATTTACCCACTTCAATGAGATTTGCTTCACGTCTACATAACTCCAAAATTTCAGGTGCAATCAATCTGTCATATAAAATAACTTCTCCATCATGCAAGACATTAGCTGCTTTACGGGTCAACAAATCCGGATCGCCTGGTCCAGCACTAACAAATTGCACTGGGTAATTTGAGATCTTAAAGCTTTCTTTGCTTTTTAATAAGTCATGCAATTTACTTTTGAGTGTTGTCTCAAGATCTTGATTACTCGAATGTGAAAAAATCTGTGACTTAGCTTGATTAAAAAATCGACTCCAAAAATGACGACGTGCACGACTTTCTGGCAATCGATAAACAAAGGGACGAAATGCTCCGGTGACACGTGCCACAAGACCTGTTTGCTGTGGTAATATATTTTCGATTTGTGCTTTTATATGACGAACCAAAGCAGGCGCAGTTCCTTCGCTACCTATCGCAACCGTCACAGGATTACGATCAACAATTGCGGGTGTTAAAAAATCAGAGTGTAACTTATCATCAACTATACAATAAGGTATTTTTGCTTTCGTTAAGACACGTATAGTTTCATTACGTTCTATACCTTTTTTCAACGTGACGTAGGCACATGCAATATTGTAGCAATCTCTTTCTTCTGCTAGACGATTATTATATTGAATTAAACCTTCATCCGACCATTGTATTATTTGTCTCTTAGTTTGTTTGCCGAACACAACAATCTCTGCGGATGATTTTAGTAGTAGCCTAATTTTATATACAGCTTCATCGTTGCTGCCACAAACTAATACTCTTCGTCCAGCTAGTTTTAGCAATATTGGAAAGTAATTCATTTTTCCCCTATAAACTTAATTTCTTGCATCAACTCGTCACACTGTGGGCATGTGACCGTTGTTTGATACATTGAAACAAATATTTCAAATGCACAATAAGGACAAACATGGTTCATGTGTGGTTTCATTTATATTAACCTGAATTTTTTCTTAAATTTTTTGCAGCCGAAACCATATTTTGAAGTGCATTAATGGTTTCTGACCATCCTCTAGTTTTGAGACCACAATCGGGATTTACCCAAATTTTATCTCTATCAACATTTTTAGTAGCTTTTATTAAAAGATTTGTCATTTCCTGAGTGCTCGCCACACGTGGGGAATGTATGTCAAAAACTCCTGGACCAATTTCATTTGGATACTTAAATTTTTCAAAAGTTTTTAATAGTTCCATTCTTGATCTAGAAGTTTCTATTGAAATTACATCAGCATCTAAAGCTGCTATGGACTCTATGATGTCATCAAATTCTGCATAACACATGTGAGTGTGAATTTGTGTTTCGTCTTTTACAACACTTGATGCTATTTTAAAACATTCAACAGACCAGTCCAAATAATTTTTCCACTTCCCTTTTTTTAAAGGAAGACCTTCTCTCAAAGCCGGCTCATCAATTTGTATAATTTTGATACCGTTTTGTTCTAAATCTTTTACTTCGTCTCTGATGGCAAAAGCTATTTCTTGCGTTGTGTTTTTTCTTGGTTGGTCATCTCTAACGAAGGACCACTGAAGTATGGTTATAGGTCCTGTTAACATTCCTTTAACAATTTTTTTGGTTTGCTCTTGAGCAAATTTTGACCAGTGAATGGTCATCGGTTTTGATCTTGATATATCGCCATAAATAATTGGTGGCTTTACACACCTTGAGCCATAACTTTGCACCCATCCACTTGACGAAAAGGTAAAACCTTTTAAGTGTTCACCAAAATATTCAACCATATCATTTCTTTCAAATTCTCCGTGTACGATTACATCAATATCAATTTCTTCCTGTTTTTTTATTGCCGCAATTGTTTTGTCTTTAAGAAATTTTTCATAACTTGCCTCATCTAATTCACCCTTCTTAAATTTTGCCCTCGCTTGTCTTACATCCAAAGTTTGGGGAAATGATCCTATTGTGGTTGTTGGAAACTTTGGAAGTTTAAATATATCTTTATGAATTTTTGATCTTTGTGTGTAACCTGATTTTCTTTTTGTAGTTGAAGAATCTATAGTTTCTAGTCTCTTTTTAACAAAACTATCATGGATTAACTTTGAATTTTGCCTATCTAAAATATCAAGCCTATTTTGTTCCAGTTCTTTGCTGATATTTTTATCATCCTTATTATTAATAAATTTTTTTATTAAATTTAACTCATTTAATTTTTGCTTGGAAAATGAAAGCCACCGTTTAATCTCGTTTGGAATCTTTTTTTCAAGATCTAAATCGTAAGGACAATATAGTAGCGAACAAGAAGTCGAGATAAAAACTTCATTTTCAGATTTAATCGATTCTTGAATAACTTTAATCTTTTGATTTAAGTCAGATTTCCATATATTTCTTCCATCAATGATGCCCAAAGACAGGATTTTTTTTTCGTTTTGAATATAATTTTTATTTTCAACTCCTCTTAATAAATCTAAATGAATTGCGTCAATATCACTATTGGATAATTTTTTTTGAATTTTTTCATCTAAACTTTCAAAATATGTTGCAATTAAAATTTTTGAATTTTTAGATGCTTTTTTCAATTCGTTTAAAGTTGGTGTAATTCTCGCTACTACCTCTTCGTCTAGATCTTTAACTAAAATTGGTTCATCAATTTGTATCCACTCGGCTCCCAAGTCCGAGAGTTTTCCTATTATTTCTTTATAAATTGGAAGTATTTTATCTAGAAGATCTAAAGTCCTAAAACCCTGGTTGTTACTTTTGCCAAGCAATAAAAAACTCAAGGGACCCAAAATGATTGGTTTAGTTATGTATCCTAAACTTTTGGCTTCATTAAATTCATCGAAAGGTTTATTAGAGCTCAGACTAAAAGTTTGATCGGCAGAAAATTCTGGAACCAAGTAATGATAATTTGTATCAAACCATTTGGTCATCTCCAAAGCTGGTACATCTAGTTCTTTATCTTGCGAACCCCTAGCCATGGCAAAATATGTTTTTAAAGAAACTTTATCTTTGCTCCATTTATACCGCTTGGGTATTGCTCCTAGTAAACAAATTGTATCAAGCACTTGATCATAAAATGAAAAATCATTTGAAGAGATTAAATCTACTCCATTTTCTTTTTGCACTTGCCAATTTTGTTTTCTTAATTCTTTTGCAGTTTTTTCAAGTTCATTTTCGGAAATTTCACCCTTCCAAAACAGTTCCAAGACTTTTTTTAATTCTCTTTTGGGTCCAATTCTTGGATATCCTATTGTAGAAATTTTAATCATATTTTTTGTTTATTTAATTTAATTTGCATACACTTCTTTCATTTCCTTCAAGCTATAATCTCCCCGCAATAAACGAGTGCAAGCAATTAAAGAGAGATTGCATTTATTTAATGTATATAAGTGAAATTCTTGAACATCTTCGGATCGTAAATCACTTACAAGGTCGCTTATTATTTTCGTACTTACAAAATTATAATATTCGGGAATATGCTTACAACTCTCAAATTCTTTTTTAATCCATAAGGGAACAGTTGTTCCACAATTTTTACTAAATTTACTAATTCTTTCATAATCATCTATTGGTATAATTCCAGGAATAATTGGTATTTTAATTCCAGCGGATAATGCTCTATCACGAAATTGAAGAAAAACATCTTTTTCAAAAAAAAATTGGGTTATAATTTTATCAGCTCCTTCATCAACTTTTTGTTTTAAATTATTGATATCATCTTCAAAATTAAGAGAATCTGGATGTTTTTCAGGATAACCTGCAACTATAATTTCAAAATTTCCAACTTGTTTAAGTCCTTTAATCATATCAGCTGCGTTTGTATATCCGTTGGAGTGAGGTTGATATTTTTTACCTGGCACCCTTGTATCTCCTCGAAGAGCAACAATTTTATTCACACCAACTTTAAGCCATCCTTCTGCAATATTATTAATTTCATCTCTAGTCATTCCCACACACGTTAAGTGACCTGCCACAGGAGTGCGTGATTTTTCATTAATTTTTTTTACAAAACTATCGGTTTTATTACCATCGCCTCCTCCAGCACCAAAGGTTACAGATACAAAATTAGGATTAAAAGCTTCTAATTTTTTAAAATTTTTCCAAAAAGATTCCTCGGCATCCTTATTCTTTGGCGGAAAAAATTCAAAACTAAATTTCATATTGTTCTTGCTCATTTTTTTATTCGGACGAAAATGAAGATGGTCTAAAATCATTTTTATTTTGACTCTTCAAAGGACGAGTATGTATGCCACACTCACCACCACACTTACTTGAACCAACCCACCTTCCGCTACGTTCATCGCCAGTTGCTACAACAGTACAAGGTGCACAACCCAATGACCTATAACCATCTCTGTATAATTCATTAACCTTTATATTGTTCATTGCCAAATACTGCCAAACTTCTCTCTCTTCCCAGATTAAAATAGGATTTAACTTGGTCAACTCTACATCTCTTGACTCAATTTCTCTATAATCTGTTCGAGTCCGGCCTTCAGTACAACGAAGTCCGGTAACCCAACATTTAGCCTGAAAATGTTCTAATGCTTCTCTAGTAGGTTCAACTTTGAATATTTCACAACATTCATCTGGATTAGTCTCATACAATCTTTCAACTGTACTTGAACTCTCAAAAATTTTAACTTCGGGATAACGCTTTATAAAATCTCGCATATATCTTTTTGTCTCTATAGGTTTAAAAGGTGTGGTTATTATAAAACCCTTAATGTCAGAAGATACTTGTTTTGCCAAATCCCAAATAACGCAGGAGTCTTTGCCTAAACTATTTGCAATTATTAAATTATCTCCATATTTATTATGAGCATCATTTATTAAATTTAAAGAACGTTCTATTTTTTGATTTAATGTCAAACCATTAACCAATTGAAAAACATCTTCACTTGTAATTATGTTTGAATTATTCATTATTTTTTTTTCTCCTTTTTAGTGCTTTGACTAAATGCCGGGCGCACAAGTTAATTTAAATGCCCAAGTTTTAGTGAGAAAAATCTCACCAAAACTTTGGCTAAAACGAGGGAAAAATAATTCGTTATCGCTTTAGCCGAATTTATAAAGCGCTCGCAATTTGACTAAATCAG
>LUMD01000738.1_pt1 | contig 10730 bp, 8 predicted proteins | sample 729651 | NCBI WGS metagenome assembly LUMD01 (sample SAMN03860272, study PRJNA289734) | marine metagenome | biome: seawater column; feature: ocean; material: water; isolation source: Red Sea water column Station 34 - depth 258m | place: Saudi Arabia: Red Sea | collected 2011-10-15 | depth 258 m | reverse complement strand
CTGGCTGGGGCTGGATGTACACGACGTCGGCGATTACAAGGTCGGTGACGCCTGGCGCCAGCTGGAACCCGGCATGGCCCTGACCGTCGAGCCAGGCCTGTACATTGCGCCGGATAACACCGACGTGGATGAGAAATGGCGCGGCATTGGCATACGCATCGAAGACGATGTGGTGGTGACCAAAGACGGCTGCCGGGTCCTGACCGAAGCAGTGCCGAAAACCATTGCCGAAATCGAAGCCCTGATGGCGGACTGACAGCCTGTGACCAAGCCTGATACCGATCTGATCATTGCCGGCGGTGGCCTCGCCGGAGCGACCCTGGCTCTGGCGCTGGCACGGATGGTGCCGTCACTGCGCGTGACCGTGGTCGAGGCCTTCCCGCTCTCGCCCGACGCCCTGCCGGAGAGTTACCAGCCGAGTTACGATGCCCGTTCAACCGCACTGGCGTGGGGCTCCCGGTTAATCTTTGAGGAGCTGGGGCTGTGGCAAAGGCTGGCCGAACATGCCACACCCATCGAACATATCCATGTTTCAGATCGGGGCCATTTCGGCGCCACACGGTTGCATGCTGCCGAGCATGGCCAGGCGGCGCTCGGGTACGTGGCTGACAATCGCTGGATGGGGCTGTGTCTGATGCGTGAGCTTCTGGATACCAACGTCTGCCTCGTCGTTGCAGATGGCGGTCGTTCCGGTCTGCGGGAAAGGCTCGGGTTCCGGCCGGATCGTCACAGCTACGGCCAGAACGCACTGATCGCAAATGTCTCTACCAGTGACAGCCACGTATTCACTGCCTTTGAACGATTTACCGATGCCGGTCCCATGGCTCTCTTGCCCCATGGATCACCGACCAGAGCCGGACATCAATCGGCACTGGTCTGGACGCTATCCGATGAGGTTCTGCAGCAGGTTCTGGCGCTGCCCGACGACGAGAAATGCCGTTGGCTTCAGGACCGGTTTGGCTGGCGTCTGGGCCGGTTTACCCGCATCGGCGCCTGTCACCATTACCCGCTGACCCTGACGACGGTGGACGAGCCGGTACGCCCTGGGGTTGCCCTGGTGGGCAATGCGGCCCATGCCCTGCATCCGGTCGCCGGGCAGGGCTTCAATCTCGCGCTGAGAGGGCTCATGACGCTGGTCGAACAGTTCCGCCTGGCTGAAGAGCATGGCAGGTCGATTGGCGATCTCGAGGTCCTGAAGCGCTACCAGGCTCTGCATCGGGAAGACTGGCAACAGACGGTGCGCTTCTCCGATTCGCTTGTTCGTTTGTTCGGGCATTCCATGCTGCCGGTTGCGGCGGCCCGCGATGCCGGCCTGGTGGGTCTTGATCTGTTGCCTGGGGCAAAACGCTGGTTTGCCCGCAAGGCCATGGGCCTGGGCGGCCGCAGGGCCGTGATTGAACGGCCCGGAAACCTGAACCGGGAGGCGCCGGCTAATGAGTGAGGCGCAAACGTTCGATATTCTTGTGGCTGGCGGTGGCATGATCGGTTCCGCCCTGGCTCTCGGGCTGTCACGACAGGGTTGGCATGTGGGGCTGGTGGAAGGTTCCGGCCATGAGTCTCTGGTTGAGGCGCCGGACTCCGCCACCACCGTTGCCGATTTTGAACCACGGGTCAGTGCCATTTCGGTGGCGAGCCAGCAATTGCTGGAGCAACTCGGAGTCTGGTCCGAGGTGACCGCCGGTCGGCACTGTCCTTACCAGACCATGACGGTCTGGGATGGCGACGGCACGGGGCGTATACAGTTCGAGGCCGCCGAGCTTCAGGCGCGGGCTCTCGGAACGATTGTCGAGAACCGCAGCATCGTGCGATCACTGTTCAGGGCCCTGGAACAAAGTCCGGTCGAACTGATTGATGGCGCGAGGATTACTGGCTGTAAACGGTTGTCTGGAACTTATACGGTTGAGCTGGAGGGTGGTCGATCTTTGTCGGCGGGGCTATTGGTCGGTTGTGACGGTGCCAATTCCCGTCTGCGCCACTGGGTTGGCCTGCCAACGCGTGAGTGGGACTACGACCAGCAGGCAATCGTATGCACGGTGAAAACCAGCCAGAGCCACCGTTTCACCGCGTGGCAGCGATTTTCGACGACCGGGCCGCTGGCGTTTTTGCCCTTGCTGCCAGAGTCCGGAGATGAGCATTTCTGTTCCATTGTCTGGTCCCAGGATACCGGGGAAGCGCGGCGTCTGATGGCTTTGGACGACACCGACTTTGCCGCTGAACTTGAGCGTGCGATTGAGCGCGAGCTGGGATCGGTGGAGTCCATTTCCGGCCGCTTCGCCTTTCCGCTTCGACAGCGCCACGCGAAGGACTACATTGCCCCCGGTTTTGCCCTCGTCGGCGATGCGGCCCATACCATCCATCCGCTGGCGGGACAGGGTGCCAACCTTGGCTACGGAGATGTGAGTGGAACATTTAAGCGCTTGCCACGCCATGAGTTCGATGAGGTGTGCAAGATTTTCTAGCGCTCATACGTCTATCATTGCAAAGTGACAATGGAGTCATAGTAGATACTAACAAGTTAGTCGGTTGCTAGATGGCTATTCCATCGCCGTGAATCAACACAAGCAACCGTCTGGCCTTCAATATCATACGGTAACATCCTATAGTAGCCGTATGACTCTGCAGACACTGATCGTACTGGCGCAGTTTGTTGCCGCTCTAGGCGTTATTTCCTCTGTTGTGTACCTTGCCATCCAGGTCCGCCAGAATGCCAGAATTACCAAGGCTCAGTTTGGCCACAGCCTGACATCACGACTCTACGAACGATATTTTCTCGCAGCCAAAGACCAGGAGTTCTCTCGCTTCCTGGCGAAAAACTGGTCCATGGATGAACTCGAAGACTACGAGTACTGGCGCATTACCCTGTGGATCAATACCTGCCTGGTCGATATTTTTGACACCTATGATCAGTACAAACATGGGCTGGTAGACATTACCCATCTCAATATGCGTATGAACCTCCTTAAAGCCGGGCTCATGAAGACCCGGATGGGACGACCAACCTGGGAGTTCTGGAAGGTCAACCGAACCCCGGAATTTATTGAATGGTTCGAAACCGAAATTTATGGGGGTCCGCTCACCGATACAGATCCAGAAGAATCCGCGTGGCAGGATCTCAACATGAAACGCGATTGAATCGCAGGAGCATTTAGCCGGTGACAAGATCAAACCCAAATCTCGACGAAACTGCCTGTGGCGTGTACATCATCAGTGCAACACCGTTTAGTGACGATGGCGCACTGGACTACACCAGTCTCGACCGCCTAATCGACTTCTACCTGGACCAGGGGGTACATGGCCTGACACTGCTGGGTGTCATGGGTGAAGCGCCCAAGCTCAGTTCCGAGGAGCAAGGCCAGTTTATGCACCATGCACTTCGGCGGGTTAATGGACGGCGACCGGTTATCGTCGGTGTCAGCAACTCTGGAATCGACAATCTTGTAGTGCTGTCGCGGGAAGCCATGGATGCGGGTGCAGCCGGGGTCATGGTGTCGGGCATCCCTGGACTCAAAACAGATGAACAGGTCTACCGGTATTTCTCCCAGGTTATCCATGCTCTGGGACCTGAAATTCCAGTGTGTTTGCAGGATTACCCACCGACCACCACCGTCTACCTGTGCCCCGGACACCGCAAACTCAGCAGCTTAAGGCGTGCACCAGAAACTGAAGGTGTCCGGCGCGTGAGCATCCTGTCCGGCAACGGTGGCCTTTACATGCCACAGGAACTGCGCCGGGGCGCAGATGGCGTCATGACCGGATTTGCCTTCCCCGGACTGCTGGTATCAATGTACGAGATGTTCATGGCAGATCAGGCAGATGATGCCGAAGACCTGTACGATATTTATCTGCCACTGATTCGCCATGAACAGCAGTTCGGACTGGGCCTCGCCTTACGCAAAGAAACATTGCGACGGCAAGGGGTATTGGCCTCGGCCAAGTCCCGCGATCCAGGCCCCAGTCTGGATCAGGACGACCTGGAAGAACTGCAATGCCTGTTCGACCGCCTCCTGCTGAAACTCAAAACCACTGACCACCCTATTCCGGAAGGCCTCAACGGTTAGTCGCGCCACCTAAACTCTGTTTGGTTTTCCATTAAATTACCATAATTTTTATATGGTATATAGTCACTTGATCAATCCACCATTAGTTCGGACAATGGAAGTTGTGCAGCACTGCTGGATAGCGAGGCTAAACACACGTATCAGCCACTGACATCTACTTGATCTGCACAGGCAATAAATTATCTAAAGGAGGAAATAATCATGTTTAGAAAAATTCTGAGAACTGTTGCTGCGATCATCGTGGGGGGCGCTATCAGTTTACCAGTCCTGGCTGGGACCACCTGGGATATGCCGATTGTCTGGCCAGACGGTAACTTTCATGTCAAGAATGCTCGTGTTTTTGCTGAAGAGGTGAACAAAGCAACGGGTGGCGAGGTCACCATCAATATTCATCCTGGTGGTTCCTTGGGTTTCAAAGGTCCGGAAATGCTGACGGTCATGCGAGACGGATTAGTCCCCATTGGAGAGTTGCTGCTCAATCAACAAGTCGGCGAAGCACCCCTCATGGGCCTAGAGGCAACACCGTACCTCAGTTCAGGTTACAGTGACCTCGCGAAACTACACCAACACTGGCTACCCCATGTCCAGGAAGTTGCCAAGCAATTCAACCAGAAATTCCTTTACATCGTGCCGTGGCCAAGGCAGTACGTCTACACCAAAGTGCCTGCTTCGTCCGTTGCAGATCTTAAGGGGATTAAAATCAGGACCTACAATAAATCAACCACTGGCATGTTCAACCGTATCGGCATGACCTCTGTTCAGTTACCCTGGGGTGAAGTGGTACCCTCCTTAGCTGCCGGAACGATCGATGCGGTAACGACATCGGCGAGCTCCGGCGTAGATGGTAAGTTCTGGGAGTTCCTCAAGTATATGTACCCTACCAGCCATGTATGGTCATCCAATGTGGTGTCAGTCAATCTTGACGCTTGGAATAGCCTAACTCCTCTGACCCGCATTGCGATTGAAGGCGTAGCAAAACGACTACAACCCCAATTCTGGGATGTATCAAAAGCGGAAGATGCGGCAAAAGTCAAAATCCTCACTGATAACGGAGTGATTCTTGGCGAAGTGACTGCATCGATGTTAAAAGATATGCAAGAAAAAACCGCACCAATGCTGGCTGAGACAATCGAGTCGATCGGAGATCCGGCTGGACAAATTATCGACGCTTACAAGAACGAACTTAAGTAACTGAGCGTTTTCCTCCGTTCCGCCGCCCTACTGGGGCGGCGGGACTCTGTTCTATATTGGCAGAACGAATTAAACATAAATCCAACAATGGGGCCCACCAATTAGGACGTTGCTGAAATATTTGGATTCACTGTCTCGAATTGTTGCAGGAGCAGCTGCAATTGTGACAGTCTCTATCGCCGTAGTGATCATCTCTGAAATCATCGCACGATCCGCATTTAACTATAGTTTTAGTTTCGCATGGGAGTACAGCGCTTATGCGATGGGCATCGCGATGTTCTGCGGTGCAGCCTTTACCTTGCGGACAGGTGGACATATCCGGGTATCACTTCTGCGATCAGTTTTATCCCATAACGCGATCCACAGAGTTGACATAGTCTGCACCATACTGGGAGTTTGCATCTCAGGAATCCTGGCTTATTCCTTGGCCATGCTTGCCTGGAGATCACTCATCTCCGGCAGTACGTCTCCTACGATATCAGCCACACCACTGATCATTCCCCAAGGACTCATTGCATTGGGTGCAGGGCTGCTCGCATTGCAGATGCTCGCACGCCTGATTCGTCTAATCATCAAAGAAAGTCCGGAGGATGAGTCGACTTCGTTTCAGGTCGAATAGGCATAGTGGATCCCTTCGTCGTACTTATCACCGTTCTTGTACTGCTGGCCTTGTTGCTGGGTACTGGTGTTTGGGTAGGGCTGTCATTGTTTGCAGTGGCGATCACAAGCCTTGCACTATTTCGTTCAATGCCGGTAGACAAGCTGCTTGCCCAACTCACTTACAACACAGTGACGACACCAGAAATGATTGCCCTGCCAATGTTTATCCTGATGGCAGAAATTCTGTTCCACACTCGCTTATCTGCATCGCTGTTCAGGGGACTTTCACCGTGGACGAACCGACTGCCCGGTAAAATGGTTCATGTAAACGTGCTGGGTTGTACGCTCTTTGCGGCTATCTCGGGATCATCCGCCGCCACAGCTACGACCGTCGGTCGTATAACACTTTCTGAGCTGTTCAGCCGAGGGTACAACAAAGATCTTGTCATAGGATCTCTTGCCGGCGCCGGAACGCTGGGCTTCCTGATTCCGCCATCGATCATTCTGATCATTTATGGCGTGTTGTCAGAGACGTCTATCCTCAAGCTGTTCATCGCTGGAATCGTGCCTGGACTGATTCTGGCACTCGGGTTTATGGGCTACCTTGCCATTCGTGCAACACTCAACCCCAGCCTGATTCCGAGTGAAGACATTAACCCCACCTGGCGGGACCGATTGAACGGATTAGTTGATCTTGGCCCGGTCGTGTTTCTCATATTGCTCGTTCTGGGCTCAATGTACGCTGGATTCGCCAGCCCATCGGAAGCAGCAGCTGTCGGTGTCCTAGGAGCCGTCCTCGTGTCAGCTGCACAGAAGACTCTGAGTTGGAAGACGATCCGCAAGGCTTGCCTGAGTGCCGTGCGTACTACCTCCATGATCGCGCTGATTGTTGCCGGAGCGGTGTTCCTGTCGGTCGCCATGGGTTTTCTGGGTGTGCCGCGATTGATAGCTGGAGAAATCGCAGCTTTGGGATTGTCTCCGCTGGCGTTGATCCTGCTGCTGCTTGTGTTCTACGCCATCCTCGGTTGTGTCCTCGACGGCCTTTCGGCTATCGTCATGACGCTGCCGATTACACTACCGCTAATCATATCCGCAGGATTCGAAAAAATATGGTTCGGTGTATTCGTTGTCATCGTTGTTGAGATGGCACAGATCACGCCACCTGTAGGTTTTAACCTGTTTGTGATTCAAGGATTGACGGGCGAAACGATCGGACGAGTTGCACGTGCGGCATTACCGTTTTTCATCATTATGTTCATAATGGCGATGTTTATTGCATTGGTTCCGGACATCGTGATGTTTCTACCCAATACCATAAAGCTCAAAGGATGACAGGTACCGGCCTGAAACAAGCCGATAACTCACCCGTTCGATTATTTTATTGAGGACTATCAGATTTGACCCGAAAGAAGATTGATGTTCGGCTAGCGGTAGACGTTGGTGGAACATTTACAGACATCGTACTTAACACGCCCAATGTCCAAACCACGGCCAAAGTGCTGACAACGACCTCTACCCCGGAAGAAGCGGTTATCGCCGGTGCGAAAGAGGTCTTCACATCAGCAGGTATTGAACCCGCTTCAGTTGATCTTGTGCTCCACGGCACGACGCTCGCCACAAATGCGATCCTCGAGCGCAAGGGTGCTGTTACAGCGTTGATCACGACTGAAGGGTTTAGGGACGTTCTCGAGATCGGTTACGAAACCCGCTATGACCAGTACAACGTTTTTCTAGAAAAAGTCACGCCGCTGATTTCCAGGGACAGAAGATTGTGTCTTTCTGAACGGGTCGATATCAATGGCCAAGTGATTCTTGAACTGGACGAGTCAGCGATACCGGAATTAGTACCCCACCTGATGACAGCGGGTGTTGAAAGTATTGCAATCGGATTTCTCCATGCCTATGCCAATCCTGTGCATGAGCAAACCGTCGCACGTACACTGAGTGACCTGATGCCGGATATCCCGATCACTCTGTCATCGGAAGTCTGCCCGGAGATTCGTGAATATGAACGGCTATCGACCGCGGCGGCTAATGCCTATGTACGGCCTGCAATGGAAGGGTACCTGTCTCGCCTTGAAATCGGTCTCCAGGCGATTGGCCTAACCTGCCCGGTACTGCTGATGACTTCGAGCGGCGGTTTGACCACACTGGAAACCGCAAAACAACAACCGATCAGGCTGGTGGAATCGGGTCCGGCAGGAGGTGCAATTCTCGCCCGTGAGCTTGCTGTAGAACTGGGACTTCACCGGGTGATCTCTTTTGATATGGGCGGCACAACCGCAAAGATCAGCCTGATCGAGGACTTCGAACCCGGAAAGGCACGTGAATTTGAGGTCGACCGGCAGGCTCATTTCAGAAAAGGCAGTGGTTTACCGCTTCGGATTCCCGTTATTGAGATGGTCGAGATCGGTGCTGGTGGAGGCTCTATTGCTCGTATAGACAGTACCGGACGGGTCACGATCGGGCCAGACAGCGCGGGTGCAGACCCTGGCCCGGCAGCCTATGGTCAGGGCGGCACACAACCTACAATCACCGACGCTGATATCGTGCTCGGAAAAATCGACACTGAACAGTTTGCGGGCGGCAAACTTTCTCTGGATTATGACGCGGCTGCCAAAGCCTTGAACACAAATATCGGCGAATCACAGGGACTCGCTACCCAGATGTCGGCATTTGCGGTCAACGAAATGGTAGACGAAACCATGGCCAACGCCGTACGTGTTCATACCGTAGAAAAAGGGCACGATGTGGCCGAACACTCTGTCATCGCATTCGGCGGAGCAGCGCCGTTGCATGTCGCCAGACTGGTCGACAAACTCGGTATAGACTGCTTCATCATTCCGGAAAATGCCGGTGTCGGGTCCGCCGTCGGTTTCCTCCAGGCACCGATCTCGTATGAAGTTGTACGCAGTCTTCATATGTCCCTAGACAAGTTGGATCGCACCCGAATCGACCGGATCTTCAATGAAATGCGGGAAGAAGCCCTGGCAGTAGTCCAAGCTGGTGCGGGCGACAGTCCACTGACTGAAGCACGGTCTGCATTCATGCGTTACCGCGGCCAGGGCCATGAAATTTCCGTACCCATCAGTGGTGATACTTTTGATGAGCTGACCCTCTCGGCGTTGAAGTCGAACTTTGATAAACAGTATGCTGCTCTTTTCAGACGGACACTGCCCAACGCAGAGATCGAGGTGCTGACCTGGGCGCTAACGATCTCAACCTCAACACAAAGTCTCGCTACAGGAAAGTCGGACTACACCCCGACCCCGGCTGTTGCCGTTGGGGAACGCCAGGTGTTCGACGCTGAAACAGACAGCCACCTACTTGCGCAAATCTATAATAGGAACACTCTTCAGACAGGATCAACCCTGACGGGTCCGGCAATTGTCGTCGAATCACAAACTTCGACTTTCGTCCCCGATGGATTTAGTCTCCATGTCAGCGCCGGTGGCCACCTGGTTGTCAAACGAGACACAGGACATTAGAACCATGAACAAAAGCGGAACTCTCGACACAATTCGAATGCAGGTGATGTGGAATCGACTGATTTCAGTTGTCGAAGAACAAGCCCAAACACTGATGCGTACCGCTTTCAGTCCGATCGTTCGCGAATGCGGCGATCTATCAGCAGGGGTATTCGACGCCCGCGGCCGCATGTTGGCGCAGGCCATCACCGGCACACCAGGACATGTCAATTCTATGGCTGAGTCGGTAAATCACTTTATTGATCATTTTCCACTTGAAACGATGGTCGAAGGTGATATTTACATCACGAATGATCCGTGGATGGGTACTGGCCATCTAAACGACTTTGTTCTGACTACACCGTGTTTTCGAAATGGCAACCTGGTTGCACTTTTTTCATGCACCTCCCACCTGACGGATATCGGCGGGATAGGGACTGGCCCCGATGGCACCGATGTCCACATGGAAGGCATCTACATCCCCATGCTTAAACTGGCTGACGCGGGCAAGATCAACGAGACCCTGATGGCCATGGTACGGTCCAATACCCGCCAACCGGTGGAATCGGAAGGCGATGTCTATTCCCTCGCGGCCTGCAATGACGTCGGCTGTAGCCGCCTGGTGGAAATGATGGATGAATTCAGGCTGGATGATCTGGACATGCTGGCTGACTTTATCTGTGACCGATCACTCGCTGCCGTTCAAGCCGAAATTGCTGCCCTACCCAACGGGGTGTACCACAACAGTATGCACATCGATGGTTTTGACGGGCCTCTGGAATTGGCGGCAGCGCTGACCATAGACGACGAGTCGGTAATCGTTGATTTTGCCGGTACTTCAGACATGACGCTGCATGGCATCAACGTGCCAATGGCTTACACCACGGCCTATACCTGTTTCGGTCTCGCCTGTGTGATTTCACCCGGTGTACCCAACAACGCCGGTTCTCTGGCACCTTTTCGTATCAGGGCACCGGAAAAATCAGTACTGAATGCGCCCTATCCTGCAGCTATTAATGCCCGCCATATTGTCGGTCAGATGCTGCCAGATGTGGTTTTCGGCTGCCTGGCACAGGTGGTACCCGACAAAGTACCCGCCGAAGGCGCGTCCTGCCTGTGGAATCTGACGTTTCGCGGTAAGACCGATCGCGGTGCAAACGACTCAGATATTTTCACCGTGACGGCAGTGACTAATGGCGGCACAGGCGGCCGCCCCGTCAGCGATGGCCTTTCTGCCACCGCTTATCCCTCTGGTGTTCGCGGCACACCGGTTGAAATCAATGAATCGGTTGCCCCTCTACTATTCTGGCGCAAAGAATACCAGACTGACTCAGGCGGGAGCGGCCGCTACCGCGGGGGACTCGGTCAAGTCATCGAGATTGAAAATGCGATCGGACAGGACATGGAACTGCTG